>SXGQ01550895.1_pt1 | contig 16198 bp, 11 predicted proteins | sample 3178371 | NCBI WGS metagenome assembly SXGQ01 (sample SAMN11356859, study PRJNA531348) | freshwater metagenome | isolation source: freshwater sample F1-20 | place: China: Fuxian Lake, Yuxi | collected 2017-12-25
GCGGGCCATTGTTGTTCTCGCGGGCAGGGCCAAGCGGCGCAGCCGCTTGACGTTGTTACAGGGCTTGGAGCATCGCGTTGACAGCGGCCCACGTCGCGTCGGGGTTCAACTCGGCGGCTTCGACGGCGGCGTGGGCGGCGAAAGAAGCGCCGAAGCGGGTTTTGCGGGTCTTGAGGGCGTCGGGGGCGTCGGCGGCTTCGGCGGCTAAAAGGGCGGCGTTGGCGGCGTTGGCGTTGGCGGCTTTGGCGGCTCGGTAGGCGCCGGGGTCGGCGCCGGGGTTCAACTCGGCGGCGGCGTCGATTAGGCGGTAAGAGGCGACGCGAGCGGCATCGGCGGCGGCTTTGGCGGACACTTTGTCAGTAATCGGGTCCAACTGCTCCAACGTGGCGACGTACCGCTCAACACCCGCAACGCGCAACGCGTGTAACGCAATCTGGGCAATCCCACGAACCGCGTAGTCCGCGAAGATAAACGCCTGCGTTTCCGCGTCGTGCTGCGGATGAACTTGTGACTCCGGCGGAATCGGAATCGGCATGTCACCGGGGCACAGGTCGTTCAACGCGCGGTAAAACGCTTGGATCAGCGAGCGGTCGCCATACCCAAAGCCGTATGTCTGGTCAAGCGTGAAAGTGGCGTTATTGCGTCGGGCCATTGTTGTTCTCGCGGTCAGGGCCAAGCGGCGCAGCCGCTTGGCCGTTGGTTACTCAGCGGCGAAGAATGAAGTAGAGCACCGCCGCGCCACCAAGCAGCACCGCGAGGCTGGAGCCGCCCGCCGCCTTCTTGGCCTCAACCGCGAGCGCCGCACCCTCGACAACGGCATCCTTCACGATGCCCGACTCAGCGACAGCCTCGGCCGCCTTGATGGTTTCCGGCTCACCGCTCGCAGCCGCGTCGGCGGCAACTTCAGCAGACGCCTGCTTGGCGGCGTCCGCCACCGTGTCAGCCGGAAGAACCTCAGTGGCCGCCTTCGTGGCCTCAGACGTCGCAGCCGCGACGGCAGCCGCAGCCGCGTCCGCCGCAGCGGGCGTGTCCGGGGTCGCAATCGCGGTATTGGCGACAGCAGCCGCCGTGTCGACCGTGGCAATCGCCTGCTCGGTGGCCTGCACCTGCGCGGTCGTCGCCGCAACGGCTTCCTGTGCCGTAGCAACCGCCGCCTGCGCGGCCGGATCAGTCGGTGCCGCCGCCGCAGCCGTCTGGGCAACGACGAGCGCCTTCTCCTGAATCCGCTTCTGGTCAATCAGCGTCGCGGTCTGCCGCACAAGTTGACCGCGCAGTTTGCCAGTCAGCGAGGCCGTCTGCTTGGCCGCAATCTTGACGACCAGCGCGGGCTTGACGCCCTTTGCAGCCGCCGCAACCTGCGTGCGGCCCGCCGCGCTCACGGCGACAGGCGCCGTCTTGGCCGCAGCAGCGGGCTTCTCCCACCAGAACGGCCCCTTCGGCTCGGCCGAGAGGGTCTTGGCGACCTGCTGGATAGCCGCCGTGGGGTTCTTGAGGGTGCTTGCAGGCACCGCGACCGGACGGGGCGCGTTGAACGTGGCGAGAATCGTGTCGCCCGCCTTCGCCGGACCGCCGACGCGCTCAAGTTGCGACGCGATGCGCGCCGTGTCCTCGGTTCGCAGGTTCTTGTACCGCGAGTTGGACCAGATGAACCACGACGCGACAGACCGCCCCAGCGCGCTCTGCGGAGCCGCAACCTGCACGTAACGCAGCACCTTGAGCACGTCCGAAGTCGCCGTGCCGATGCGCTTGTCACCGGGCGCGAGGCCGACAATCTTGTTCACGGCGGCAACGAGCGCCGCAAACGCCGCACTCCGACCACCCGTGATGAACTGCGGGAACGCAGTCCGCAGGGGGCCACCCATGCGCGTACCCGCCGGAATGGGGTTGAAGAAGGCGGGCGTCAGGCCCGTCCCCGTGTCAGACAGCAACTTCGCGTTGAAGTTGGCGGTCGTGCTGTACACATCGAGGAACGAGCCGAACCACGCGTCTTGCAGCGCGATGTTCGCGGCGAGTTTCTTCTGGAAGTCCTTGAACTTGCCCTGCGCCACAGCCGCCGCGACCGCGCCGATTTCGGCCGTCTTGTTCTTCTTCACGAAGGGCGACCACTCGGTGCCCCTGTTGGTGCCCGTGGTCGACGTCTCAAACTTCCAAACGATGCCCTTGGCGTAGACGAAGGCGTCGTTCTGGTCTGCGGCCACCGGGGTCTTTTCGGCGTACTCGGCCATAGCCCGCATGTAGAGCAGTTGCCGCGACGCAGACGCGCCCGACAGCCCGAGGACCTGACTGACCGTTCGCAGCAGCATGGACAGAAGCGGCATCTGCGCGAGTTGGTCGGTCTGCCACGACTTGCCGCCCCCGACGAAGTTCAGCGTGAAAAACAACTCCGACTGCTGAAGCCGCGTGAGGTCCGCGAAGATCGGCGGAAAAACGCTATCGAGCGTGCGCCACGCGGGCGTGCCCGACACCGCGAGGTTAGTCGCGCCAACACCGTTGAAAACCGTGACCGAGGGCTGGCGAACAGGCTTCTTCTGAAAGTACATGGGCGCTCCGCTGCGAACCGTTGCTTTTGAGTTCGCTGCATTGTAGAGGATTCGGTATTGTAAAGTCAACTACGTACACGTGTTGAACATGGCCAAGCGCAAACCCACACACGACACCGACAGAACCGACCTCACGCAGCGGATTCTCGACGCCACAGACGACATTCGCGTGGACGAGATTGTCAATCACGCCCGACTGGCGCGGATTCCGACCCGTGTGCGCGCGACGTTCGCCCCGATGCTGGTCGCGTGGGCACCCAATCGCGCGTGGGGTATGTCGTTCCAACTCGGTGATCCGACCGTGACGGTCGGCCACCGACGCGGCGACCACATCGCCACGTTCCCGTGGCTGCACGATTTGTCGCCCGACGACGCAGAACGCTTGCTTTGCGCCCAAATCGAAGGTACGCTCCTCCACGAACTCGGACACGCAATCTTCGACCTCTACTTACAGGACCACGACGGCTACAAACAGGCAGCACAAGCGGCAATCAGCGACGGTGCCCCGAGCAGTTACCGAGGCCAAGAAGTCGACGGCATGACGCCAGAAGAACTCCTGCACGAGATGTTCGCGGAGGCGTTCCGATATTGGTGTCACGGCGACCCGACGCTTCAGACGAACATGCCCGCGTGGGATGCGCTCGCTGAAGCCGTTGTTCAGAACGCGAATCGCGCGCTCAAGTAACCCGGAACCAAACGCCGTTGGCCCGTCCCTGCGGTCGCTCGCGGACCGTGCCGTAGTCGTCGACCAGTCCAAGCGTGTCCAACATGCGCTTGTAGCCCACGTCGCGCCCGGCTTCTTCTTCAGCCCACGGGAAAACGGCCGCCCACTTGATCATGGCAATCGTTCCGCCCGGCTGAAAGTCGCCCGCGTGGCGCGTCACGTACTTCTCACGCTTGTCGAGCCACAAGTCCACCACGGCGTCGAACAGGTGCGCGCTCGGCCCTGTCCACTGCTCACCCGTGAGAATCGCGTAGGCTTTCTTGGCCGCAGGCACGTCTTTCGGTGACGGCGTGCGGCCCTCGCGCAGCGCGAGCCACCACTCCCACGCCTTGTACGCGTTGTCGCCCGTCCACGCCGTTGGCGGATTGCCGCCCGTGCCGTGGCGTGCCCACAACTCCGGGCGCAACACGCGCACCTGCTCGGCAATCTCGCGGGGAAACTCGACGTACGCACTCAACGCTTCGCCGTTGGCGCGGACATACGCCCGCTCCAACTCGGCCAGCATCTTGTAGTAGTGCGGGTTCTCGGCCAAGTGGTCCATCGCAATCTCTTGCGCTATGTCCCGGTTGGTCGTGTGCTCAAGTTCGTGCTGCGTGCCTTCTTCAAGGTCAGCCTGATTGAAGTCGCGGGGGTCCATGTGCGCGGCGCGGCCGCCGGGCAAATGGTCCCGATTTGGACGCCGCGTGGACCGCATGTTACTTGCGCTTCTTCGGGGGCTTGGGCGTCTTGCCCTTGGGGGCAGGGCGCTTAGGCGCGTGGCGCGTGTAGTGGTCGAGGTCGGGCGTGTGCCCCAACAAGGCGCGAACCGCCTTGGGCGACGGCTCGGGCGAGTAGTTGTCGCGGGCGCGCGCGGGGCTGTACGGCTTCACTTCCCAGCGGCCAAGCGCCGAGCCTGTCGCCACGACGCGCATACCGAAGTTGTCGCCCTCTTGCTGAAGCAGGTAGGCTTCAATCTTGCGGGGCGACATAATCTGGGCGTGCACGTAGTTGTAGCCGTGCGCCTTTGCAAAGTCGTTCAGCGCCTTCTGCGCGCTCGCGGGCAGCGGCTTGTCCGCAACCGTGTGCGCGTTCTGGCGGGGCTTCGGGTGCTTCGCGGGCGGTGCGGCCAACTCGTCGAGCAGGTCTGCGACGCCACGGGCGGCGCGCGCCGTCACGCTGGCGGTTGCGCGACCCGCGCGGGCCGCGTAGTGCCCGGCGCGCGAAGCAACATGACGGGCCTTCTGCTTGGTTTCGGGCGAAATGTTCGACCGCTTGGCGGGCGCGTGCCCGACCGTCAAGTCGTCCAGCGTCATGCCAATCGACTTGCCGTAGGCGTAGACCCACTGGTAGGCCGCTGCCGCGATTGAGGAGCGCAACTCGCTGGCGTCAGCCGTGCCCGCGAGCAACTCCTCGGACTGGTCGTAGGCCATGAGGAACCGCGTCAACACGTTTGCGGCGTCGCAGTGCCCGCTGGACTTGAAGTCGTCGCGCCAACTGCGGACCCACGCGATGCGGTCGTTCGGGTCCGTCAGGTGGTGATTCGGCCGAGCGTGCGAGCGGTTTTTACGGGACGCGCGCAGTTTTTCGTACGTATACGCCGGATGCAGCGGAATACCCCACGCCTCAAAACTGCCGTCAGGCAGCATCCCCCCGGCGGCGAACTTGTGGAGCATGTCCAGATTGCCCTTGATGCCCTCGCGCGCGCCGTGCGCGAACATGGCGATCAACATGCGCTGCATCGGCGGGACTTCGCTCGGATGCGTGTACGGAGGCGGGCCGTACTTGCGGTTCATTTCTTCGGGCGTGATGCGAATCCCGGCGTCGCGTACGCCGTTTGCCCGGCCGCGAGTAACCAACTGCATGTGCATATAAAATGTCTCCGTCTGGTGCGGAGTACACTAGCACACGCGTTGTGTGAAATCAAGTTCGGACGAGTTGCACTTCGTAGGCGCGGCCCATGTCAATCTGACCGCGCCAAGCGCACTTGGACACGCGGCGGGGCGAGACGATGCCGTTGATTTCTTCCCACGAATAGTCACACGCAATCGGCCCGACAATCGTAACGGGCGGCCGCATCTTGAGGTCAATCTCGGACAACTGCATCTTGTCCCAATGGACAATGATTTCGCGGCCGTTCGGGTGCTTCGGGCCGTGGACGTAGCAACTTGAGCCACAGCGCGGGCAGAGCATGTTCAAGCCGACGACAACATCAACCTCACGGCCGTCGTCCAACTTCTCCTTCTGCAAGTCCAGATCGACCGCCACGATGTAGTCGTTGGGGGCCTTGCCGAACACGAAGAAGCCCTCGGGCTTGCCGAAGGGGTTGAGGCCGAGTTGACCCTTGGTCATCAGGGCCTTCGCCTTCGGGTTGTGCGGCATGAACTGCTTTTCGTACGACCAGACTGTACTCAGCATGGGTCAGCCCCGAAGGCCGCTGCACGCGCAACGGCTCATGTCAAAGTTGTTTCGGAAGTTCGCCCCAGCGCAGCGCGGGTGGTGAAACTGATTCTCACGGATGCAGCCCTGCCAGCCGCACTTGACCTGCCGCCCCGACGTTTGGCCGTACTCGTTCACCTGCTCCCAATGCCCCGAGCACGCAATCGGCATCCGCATCGACAACGACGGGTTGCCGTCGTTGTCGTCGAGCGTCACGCCAACCTGCGTCGCGGGTGCGTGCAGGGGAAACTGACACGCCGGACACCGGAACGACACCGAAACCAGCAGGCGACTGCCGTTTGGCGTGTCCCAGACGTGCAACGTCACGGGCGTGTCCGCGACGTCCCCGGCCGAGCCGACTTGAAGCGTGAGGTCACGGCTGCTGGAGGACTCGTCGCCCTCCAGCCCGTAAGCCTCACCGAACCCGAAACCCTTGAAAACGTGGTCCATATTCACTGCTGCCGTCGTTGTGGTCTGGTGCTACTTTAGCACCGTTTGGCCGAGATACAAGGGTTCTAAGCAAGTTTGCAAAGTCCGCAGCGGCGTCGCGGAACGAATCGGGGGGCAGCGTGTTCAAACGCATCATCGTCTGCGGGCTGACGTAACGCTGCAACGCGCTGAAGTCCGCCGTGCGGCCCTCGGCAACATCGAGCAACGCGCGAATCGCCTCCTTCCGCGCGGCTTCCGTCTTGGACGGTTGGCTGAACCGGGACAATGCGCTCCGCGCTGCTCCGACGTTGGCCGCGTACATTTCTTCGCCTTCACCGCCCGCGTCGCGCACGGTCATGGCGAGGCCGATTTCAACGTCCAAGTTGTCCGGCGTCAACTTGGCAGGCTTGAAGTAACCTGCCTCGGGAACAGGCGCCACAGGATTGGCAGGCTTTCGGCGCCGTACTGGCGACTTTTCAGCGGGCGCAGGCGCGGCTTCAGTCTCGTCAGCGGCACGCAATCGAGCGTTCTCGGCGCGAAGCCCCTCCAGTTCTTCGTCTTGGCGAGCGCGCATCTTCGCCAGCATTTCTTCGATTTCACTTGGGGAGACGACGGGCATCTCGTCATCGTCCTCCAGCACAGGCGTCGACACAGGCGTCGGTGTCCGTGGCGCAGGCGGCGGCAGTGCCGGAGGCGGCGGCGTCGCAACCGAGGCCATGAACTTGTCGTAGGCGGCTTTTTCGCGGGGGGTCGGCGTCTTGCCTTGTGCAATCTTGTCGCGCGCCTTTCCGGCGAGTGTGGCGAGCGCGTCAGCATCGGCCTGCCGCTTCTCGGCCTCTTTTCGCGCTTTCTCTGCGGCCTGCTGGGCTTGTTTTTCTTCTTTGGCTTTTTGCGCCTGCGTCAGAACGGGCTTCGACTTGACGACGGCACCACGGGGACCCGCACCACGAAACTTGCGGCCCATCGGAATCAACTCGTCGGGCGCGTAGGTTTCGACGTTCGTGCCCGCCGCGTGTTCATGCGTCGACCAGTCCAACGTCTGGCGGATCGTGTCGTGCGTCGGCCGCGACGTGTCCTCAAAGAACGCCTGCGTCGTCGGGTGGTCCGGGTCGATGGGCAAGTAGATGCGCGGCCGATACGGCGGCTGCGTGCGCTGGCGGTTCTGGTGCTGGCGCGACCCCTTCTTGAAGGTCGGCGGGTCTTGAAACACTTGCGGCCGATACTCGACCACAGGCGTAAGCACTTCAGTACCCGTGCGTGGATCGTACATACGCCGCGTCTTGACCTCACCGCTCAGGGCGAAGCCCGAGGGGTTCTCACGCTGCGGGAGCGGCGTGGGGCGCGGTGGCGGCACTTGACGGGCCACTTCCTTGATTTTCGCGCCAATCTGTCGAACAGCGTTCGCCCGTGCAGCGGCCAGTCGCACGTACCTGTCGTAGCCTTCGACAATCTGGCGCAGCATCTTGCGCTGCTTGAGCATCTGGCGAATGAGAGCGACTTCTTCACGGCGACCACGGTCAGTAAGCACCGCCTGTCCCGTCGAAGTGTCCAACAGGCCACGCTTGGCCAAGTTTGCGACCGCCTTGCGGAAAGCCTCTTTCAGTGCGCTGGCGCTGACAGTGCCGCCCGCCTTGTCCATGTGCGCGACGACACTTTGTCGAAGCAACATCGCCGGACCCTGACGCAACTGCTCCACTTGCCGCGCTTCAACGGGGGAGAGGGCAGGCGGTGGCGGGAGACTGCGATTCTTGCGGCGCGGGGCGGACGCTGGCTTGCGTGAGCGCCTACCACGGTTCTCGCGGGGTTCTTCGTCCTCGCCGAGTTCTTCTGCAAGTTCTTCGTCGCTGAGTTCGCCGAAGTCGTCGGGCAACTCTGCGTCAGGCTGACGGCCGCCGTCAACATCGTCGAGGCCGAGGAACGCCAGCGCCTTGGTGTACACCATGTTGTTGGGGTGCTCGGCCGCCAACTGGTACAACTCCTCAAGAGCGGCGACCGCTGCGGCGGGGTCCGACCCGTGCAGTGCGATCATACGCGGCTCAACATCGGCGCGCAGGATTTCGACGGTCGCGGCGTTCAACGGTTCGGCGGTGTCGTTGATGAAGGCCGCGTAACTGTTCGCAGCCTTCTCGCGCGCTTCGGGATCAACCTCGGTAAGTGCCGACTGCAAATAACCAAGTCCACGCGCCGCGATCACGGCGCGCTTGTTGAGGTTCATGCCGGACCAGTTACGGCCTGCGGCGTACTCAGTCTTGGCAGTAGCCGCCAACGCCGGGGGAACATCCCAGCGCGGCTGAATCGACTCGGGATCGTCAATCGCGTGAATCAGCGCGTCGATGTTCTCGTACTGCTGGCGCGAACGCAACTTCACGTCACCGATGGACTTGACCAACGCACGGTATTGGTCCAGAACTTGGTCAAACACCTTGTACCTCGCAGTCGCCGCAACGCGGCGCTCAAAAACTTCAGTCGGAACGGTGACGAACGCGTGCGGCGCGGCCTCAGCGCTGGTGCGCGTGAAGAACGTCCGCTCAGGGTCCACCCATTGTGCGGTCATCTCAGGCGAAAAGCCACGGGCTGCGTAATCTTCGTCAGAAAGAACTTGAAGCGGCTTACGCTGACCCCACGCCACAGTCTTGTTCTCTGGGTCAATGGCCGCGACAACGCGCGCACCCCGCCGCCCGTGGACAGCGACCGTGGGCACGTGCATGAAGCCAGCCTGCGCCGCTGAAAGCGCCAACGTGTCCGAGGCCACGTCGTGCTCTTTCTTCCAAGCCGCGCTGGCTTCGTCGCGCCGACGCTCAAAGTCAATGGCCTTGAAAGCCGCAAGCGGCAAGTCTTGCAGCGGCCGTGCGTTTCCGTCCTCGTCGATCAAGTCGGCGGGGCGGATCAAGTACGGCAGCCACCACGGCTCTTTCTTGCGGGGGTCCTCCGCAAGATCGTCAAGCCAGTTGGAGATCACGTTGATAAACGTGTTCTGGGACCACGTGCTGATCGCGGCGATGCGCCCCGTCATTTTGTACATTGTGCCGATGTAGTTGCGAATCCGGGGGGCAACATCTTCGGCAACCGCGTCCAACTGCTCCATTCGCTGGTGCAAGTCGTACAGGATGGTTTTGAGTACGGCGTCTGACTGTTCGTAACTTTCGTCAAACTGCCGCGCAAGGAACACGGTCACGACTTCACCGAACAAATCGTCGTACTCGCCGTCGACCAAATCGTCGACGTCAATCGAGATTGGCTCTGACGCGAAGGGCCAGATAAACTGCACGCGAAAGACGTCGGGCAGTTCGACGACTTCTTCAGACGTAACCTGCAACAAGTCCCGAAAAGCGCGCGGATACGACACGGTGTCGCCGTTCAATTTTTCGATAGGCGACTTCACGTTGTCGTAGTCGAGCCGCATGATGACGGTATGCGGCGCGTCCGGTTCATCTGCTTCCAAGTAGTCCGCCCCGACGCTGCGGGGCAGCAACTTGTACTCGTTGTAGTACTGTGCAATCGTGACGACGTTGTGCGGTCCAAATACGGCGAAAACGTCCTCGTCCAGATTGGCGACCGAGTTGATGATCAGCCCGAAGAAGTTTTGGTTGTTGTTCAACCAGTCGTTGATGAAAAACTCGGAAGCATACGTGGGACGCGCCTCGGGCGGCTGCGAAGGCGGCAGCATCGACCATTCGACGGCCTGCTCAGGAGTGGTCGGAACGTCCTCAATCGCCGCGAACGGTTCTGCCGTGTCAGTCGGATCGGCCGATTCGTCGGCGTTCTTGCGCTTACTCGACTTGCGAATCTCGTTGACGACTGGAACCTGAACGTCCGAGAGTTGGCACACGTAGTCGAGCAGTTCTTCCTTCAACTGCTCCTTGGTCAAGTTTGGCGCTGAAGGCCGAAAGTTGGCCCGAATCTGCTTCAGAAACTCGACAACAGTGTCTTGCAAAAGGACCGTTGGTGTGGTCGAATACACGGACACCACGGCCTTTGGGGCTTCCTCCAGCAAAAACTTCCGAATAGGCTCCGCACCGCGCCGAACACCCTTGAGTTTGTCCTCAAACGTGATCTCCGCGTACGTTCTTGGCTGCGAACCCGCCCAATCCTGTTTGACGAGCCGCTCGGCATCAAACCGCCGCACCAACGCTTGCGTCAGTTGCAAAGCGTCGCGCGCGCGCTCGGCATCGTCACGCGCGCGCTGCTCTTGCACCAGCGCCGTGCGCGCGCCCGCCGCGCTGGTTTGTCCCGAAGGGTCCGTGACCGGAAACTCGGCCACAGTCTCGGCCAGAGTCTTGCGCGGCGCGGGAGCACGTTCAATCGACTGTGCGCGGCTCTCTTGTGCCTTCTCAAACTCGCGGGCTTCAAGGACACGGGCCTGCTCAATGTACTGGAAGCCCCTGCGCGGTACGTCGACCATGAAGGCGTAGTCAATCAACGCGGCAACGTCTTGCGCGATTGAGATGTTCTTCGGGCGGAACAGCCGCTCCATGTCGACGATGAAGTGCCCGTGGACGTTGACGTCCGCGACGACCGGACGCTTGAGAAACTTGTCCTGCGTCACGGCGAACGTGTTGCGGTGCTTGTAGATCAGGTCTTTGGCGTCCGCAAACGTCATCGGGTACATGCACACGTACCGAAGGAACGCCGCGTCAACTAACCAGTCTGGGTACGCATCTTCGATTTCTTCGTCAATGTCCAACCCGAAGTCGTCGACGTTCTCGCGCGGCATGTCGTCGGTGTCGCCGCTGCCCATCGGCACACCGAACTGCCCCATCAGGCGTCCGCTGATTCGCTCGATTTTGTCGTAGATTGACTGTGCTTGTGCGAACAGTTTTTCGATCTTTTTGTCCGTCGACTCGTCGGGCTGCGGTGACGACTGCAACGCGTCAATCTGCGGATAAACGGCGTCCAACTGCTCCATCAACCCTTGCGCCTTGGCGTAGTTCGCTTGGGCTTGACGGAACGACTCCGCGAACGCGCGCCGCGCACTCTTGACGCTGGCAACCTCGCGGGCCGTGGTCGCCGCCTGCTCCGTCGTGTCGTAGTACACGTCGGCAGACTCTTTGTACTGCTCCAGCATCGCGCCGACATTCTGGAGGTACACGGCGATTGTTTCGGGGTCGTAAATCGAAGGACGCGCGGGCATCGGGCCGCCGCGCTTGCGCCTGCTCTTGTTCTCAGGACGAAATCCGTACGGAGTGAACCGCACAAGGACCGCCGCGTACCGTGCGGGTGTCGCCGATCTGCGGAACAGGTTGAGCAGGCGCCCCTTTTCGCCGACCGTACGCATGACGTCCGAACGCCGTGCGCGCGCCAGCGGTCTGGCCTGCGCGGCGAACGGACTCGGCGCAGTCGGCTGCTTCTTGCGCGCCTGCTCTGCTTCAAGCAAGCGCGGGTCCTCCTCGGACAAAACCGCGCGCGACGAAGGCGCGGTCTTGATCTTCGGCGCACCTTCCAGCGCGATGAAGGGCTGCGCCGCTGACAAGTAGCGGGTGATCTGGTCGTAGAACTCAGCCACGGCGGCCGCGAACAACGTCTTGTTCTGGTCCGAAACCTGCGGATGCTGGCTGTAACGATTGTCTGCGTATGCGCGCAGCGTCTCACCGAGCGCCTCGACCTGCTCAACAAGCGCCCGCTGCGTGCGCCGCTCGGTCGGCCCTGCCAGCACCTCGCGGACGACTTCAAGGAAAGCCGCCTTCGTGAACGGCCGCCGCTGATTAGGCTTCTCGACCGCGAAGGCGTCCCGCTCGTGCATGAGCCGTGCGATGACTTGCCACGGCTCAAACTCCGGGGTCGGCTCGGCATACGCGACTTCAGGGGGCGGCGCGCTGTACGGCTGCGCGCGGTACTCCGGGGCTGCTGAGACAGAGACGCCGTACTTGCCCGACCGAATCGGAGCAGTCGACTCGCGGGGTGCCTTGACGGCGGGAAACGCCGGGGCCTCCGCCGTCAGGCGCGCTTCAATCGCCGCGAGTTGCTCGGGCGTTGCAGCGTAGCGAAGTTGAACGAGCAGGTCGCTTTTGACGTCCGGGGGCAGGGCAGACTTGCTCACCCTGTCCCGCAGGCTCTTGACAGTAAGTTCTTCCGACATGGGCCGGAAGTATAGTGTATGTCACCACTGACTGCGAACGGAAATCAACAACTCTTGGAACTCCTTGGTGGGCAGCAGGTAGCCGTTCAACTCTACGCCGACCGCCGAAGGAATGTGCGCAGGCAGGGTGTTTGAAATGGTGAACCGCACGGAAATCTGCGCGTTGTCACGCGCGTAGATAGCCGTGGGGTGGACACCAATGTTCAAGAGGTTCGTGTCCAGCAACGTAAAACCCGACACCTTGCGCGTGGTGTTGGCACCACCATCCGGGTCGAACAGGATTTCGTTGGCGTCGAACACGGGGGCGTTGTTCACCAGCAGGTTGATGCCGACACGGCCGTAGGCGTCCTGATTGGACTGAAACGCCGTGAGGGCGTCCGGGTCCAAAGGGTCGAGGTTCGCGTCGTACCAGTTCTGCACGAAGTACATGATGACGAGGGACAAGCCCTGCGGCAGCGAGTAGATCGGCAACGTGTACTGCGTGTTCGGCGCGGCCATGACGGTGTTCCCGTTGACGACGTGCTTGCGGTGCCAGAAGGTCTGACCCGCCGCAGGCAGCCGCGTCAGGAAGTAGTTGTCGAGCCGCGAGACGCTGTACGCCGGGCGCTGTTTCGTACCAATCGGGGTGTCACCGAAGCCACGGGCTTCCACCGGGGCCAGATAACTCGACGGAACGACGCTGGGCGCCCCGCCCTGTGCCGGGACAATGCCGCCGCCCACGCGCGCATCGAGGATGCGCGCGGGACCGGAGGACGTCATCGGCGTAGGCTTCGGCTGCGTGAGAACCGGGTTCGGGCCTACGAACGTGCGCGGGTCAACCTGCTGCCCCGGCCATGCGTGAATGGCGGGAACCGTCTCCGTGCCAGTACGCGCTTCCGGCGGGGGTCCGCCCTGCGGCTGCGTCTTGAACGGGGCTTGGGGCTTCTTGGGGGGTTGTGCCATGATGCTCTCCTATCTCTGCGGAGAGTCTATCAGGCAAACCCGAGCATCTGGGTCAACTTCACCGGATTGAGGATCTGGTAGCCGTGGAAGCCGAACAGCACCTTGCCCTTGAGGGGTACAGCGCGCTCCGGCGTGGCGTGAATCTTCAATCGGTCGGAGTAGTCCACCCAGCCCATGATGCCCGTGTAAAGCGGGTTGCCGTTGCCGTAGAAGAACGCGCCCGGCACCTTGAGGTCGGTCCAGAACCGCCCCGAGCCTTGAATCTCGATCTGAAAGGTGAACTCAGGCACGTTGGCAATCGCGGTCGAAACCGTCGCAACCGTATCCGTGCCCGCGCTACCGCCAAGTTGCTGATAGTACGCGTACGACCCCGACACCGGAATCATGCGGCCAAGTTGGTTGGCGGCGACCGTCGTGTCGAGAATCTGGAACAGGGGGTTGATCTGCGTGATGATGAACGGGCCTTCCGGCGCAATCTCGGACGTGCCGAACTTCGTCACCGTCTCGCCCGACTCAAAGTCAATCTCGACCGTGTACCACTGCGGCGTGCGAACACCCGGAATGTCGTCGATGCTGCGCGGGCGCTGCACGGACTGCTTGTCGAGGTCGAAGCGCGCTTGGAAGTCGTTGACCGACGACCGCAGCGTGTTGACCTGCTGGCGCAGTTCATCGCGCTCCATCGTGAGGTTACGCAAGCCAGCCTGCATATCCTCAAGGGCGCGCTTGTAGTCAGCGAGAATGCCGTTGCCCGACGTGAGCCGCTCAATGGCGGTCCGCATCTCGTTGACCTGCTCCGCGTTACGGCGGAGGGCATAACCAAGTTCGTTCGGGTTCATCTTTTTTTTCTCCCCTAGAAAGAGGGAACCCCCCTGCACGACGACGGCAGCATGTAGCCGTGCAGGGGGGCCTCCGAATGTTGCGGTTCTGGACCGTCTATCGAGGGGCTACGTTACCGTAACCCCGCGAAATCACTGGACGTCGCGGGTGTTGAAGCCGTCGATGTAGCAGCGGAACGCCTTGAAGCCCGTGTAGGTGTTGATAGCGCTGACGACGGAGATCGAGGACGCGCCCGTGAGGTCGTTCTTCAACTCCTCGACGCGGATGCCCTGACGCTTCGCCACCGCGATGGGCAGCGGGAGGACGTAGATCGACTTGTTCTGGGGCTGGCCGTTGGTGATGAGCGGCTGGGCCGAGTCCGAGACGAAGCCCCACGGGCCGCCACCAGCGGGCGTCATCGTGACGGGACCCTCAAACTCCACCTTCTCACCGACCTGATACCGGAACGTCGAGCAGTGCAGCGTGAGCCACATGACCTCGGCGGTCGACTCCGCGCCCGTGACCGTCGACACGCCGCTGTAAAAGCCGATCTCGTGGCGGACAGCGTAGGTGAGGAAGGTCTGGTCGCCCGAGAGGTAGCCGGGGCTGGGCATGTTGCTGCGGGTCAGGTCGCCGATGGAGGCCGACGCGAACAACTGCTTCTGGGAACGCGCGAGGTTGTCACCCGACGTCACGGCCCCGTTCACGAGGAAGTCCGTGTCGTAGAAGAACTGCACGCGCTGCTGACGAACACCAAGCAACTTAGCCATGATACACACTCCGAGAATGGGCCAGAGGCCCGTGAAAGCCGGGGTGATCCCGGCGGATTGAGTTTTGTTTGCGCTATATTCACACAACTGCTGTAAAATGTCAAGTCTTTTACGCAGTTATGTGTGGTAGCGCAACGCTACCTGTTCAATCAGCCCATGAACCCACGGCCGCCGAACACCGTCTCAGCGAACACGCCCGCCGGACGGAAGTTGGCCTGACCACCCGGAGCCGGGGGGATGCCGACGCTGCTGGGCTTGCGGGGAATCCCGCCAACCTTGTCGAGCGAGGCGTAGCCCGTCTTGGTGATCGCAACAATCAGGGTGCCGGGGACGCGCTTGCTGCGGCCGAGGATGCGGACCTGCGCGACGCGGGACTGGCCCGCGCGCTGGGCGCTCTCGGGGGTCATGCGGAGCACGCTGGCGCCGGGGACCGCGCCGAGGCCCTCGATAGCGAGGTCCTCGTCGCTCATCTCCTCGCCGTCCGTGTCGAAGTCGTCGTCGCTGGACTCGTCGCCCGCGAACTGGCGCATGTCCTGCACGCTGATTTCGCCCATGCCGTCGAGGTACGCCGCGTCGAGTTCACCAGCGGTGTCCTCGTCGCTGCCGACCGCCGCGCGCACGCGCACGCCGCCCAGACCAGCCGAGGCCGCCGTGACCTCCGCGCCAAGCCCGTTGGCCTGCACGAAGTAGCCGAGGCCCGCCGGGGCCGCCGTGACGTTCACCGAGCCGAGGCCGCTCTCGGCGAGGTACTCGCCAAAGCCGTTCTCCGCGAGGTACTCGCCAGCGCCGCTGACGTTCTCAAAGGCCGTGTCGTAGATGTTGCCGATGCCAGCGGGGGCGACACCGTAGAAGTTGTCGACCATGCCGAGACGGGCGAACTTCAGCACCTTCGACGCGAGGCCGCGAGCGACCATCGGGAAGATAAGGCCAGCAGCGAGGCCGTAGCGGAGGCCGATGTTCTGCACGCGGCGGAACACGAAGCCACGGTTGCTGTGCGAGAAGTACGCGTCAGCCGCGAGGCCCGCCGCAACGAGCGTCGGAATCGCGGGCATGTCGATGCCCGGAATCTTCGCGTTGCTGACCTTCGACGTAACGAGGTCGTTCAGCAGCGTACCGACAATCGTACCTCCGGCGAAGCCCGCGATACCGAAGCCGATGGTCTTGGCGTCGAAGCCGCCCATGTTGTGGCGCTTCCGCATGTGGTAGCCGTTCTTGCGGGGGCGGCGGATGCTGCGGTTCTGGCGACCACGCTGGTCAAGTTCAGCCAGCGACAACTTGCCGAGTTCCTTGGCCTCGGGCAAATCCGAAGCGCGCAGAATGGCGCGAAGGTCATGCAGGTCAATCACTTCGCCTGCAACCGCGCGCTCGCCCGCAGCCACTCGCTGTCGGCGGCGCTCCTGCGCAGCCGCAATCTTGGCCGGATCACGGGCAATCTTGATGTTCTTGCCGTCTGGACCCTTGACAGGCTTGTACTTGGCGCGCGTGA
>SXGQ01082424.1_pt1 | contig 16191 bp, 16 predicted proteins | sample 3178371 | NCBI WGS metagenome assembly SXGQ01 (sample SAMN11356859, study PRJNA531348) | freshwater metagenome | isolation source: freshwater sample F1-20 | place: China: Fuxian Lake, Yuxi | collected 2017-12-25
CTCTATCCAGCTGAGCTACGGGCGCTTCCGCGAGGCATTATATCGGAGCGGCTTCGGGGAGGCGGATGGGGATGAACAGGCGTGAGATGTTGTGGGCGGGCTTGCTCTGGGTGGCCCCGCTTTGCGTTCGGGCAGAGGGCTCCGGCGCCCTCGAGAACAAACTTCGAGGGATGATCACGGGATTTCCCGGAACGGTTTCTTTGTATGCCCGTAACCTCGATACGGGCCGCGAGATCGGGCTAGAGCCCGATCGGCGTGTTCGCACGGCAAGCACCATCAAACTTCCCATTGCTTGCACATTGGCGGCGGAAGTCGAAGCGAAGCGGGCGAGCTGGGATGAACGCCTCGTCATTCGTGCACGAGACAAAGTTTCTGGATCTGGAGTGCTGACCGACTTCTCGGATGGAGAAACGATCAGTCTGCGCGACGCACGTACGATGATGATCATCGTCAGTGACAACACCGCAACCAACCTGATTCTCGATCGAATCGGCGCCGATCGAGTTAATGATGTCATGCAGTCTCTGGGCCTCACGCAAACCCGCTCGATGCGCAAAATCCGCGGAGACGGTACCCAGCTTAAACCCGCCGAGGGTTGGAGTCGTGAGGGTGAGAAACCCGAAAGCAAGCGGTTTGGTATCGGTGTCTCGACGTCTCGGGAGATGGTCCGTCTGCTCGAGATGTTGGAGCAGGGCAAGGTGGTGAGCGCGTCTGCGTCGAAAGAGCTGCTCGGCATACTTGAGCGACAGCAATACAAGGATGGTATCGGGCGTTACAGCGGCGAGTGGCGTGTCGCGAGTAAATCCGGCAGTCTCGATGCACTTCGTAGCGATGTGGGTATCGTCTACACGCCGCATGGGCGGATCGCGATTTCTATCACGATCGACGATATGCCGAACGTCGATTATTCGCCGGACAACGTAGGCTTGAAACTAATGGCTGAACTATCGCGGGTGCTGATTTTCGAGCTCAAGTAGTGCCGTTGCGACGCAATGATTGGCGCCACAGTAAAGCAGCCATCAACATCAAAAGAGTCCAAAGATCGAACGAGCCGCCGCCGCCGCGGGGTGCGGTTACGGTGATCGTGACGCTTTGAGGCGCGCTCGATACGAGTCCATCGCTCGCCGTGACGGTGATCGTGAACGTCCCCGCCGTCGCGTTCGACCATGAAAACTCGCCCGTTCCCGCGTTGAAGGTCGCTCCAGAGGGAAGACCCGTCGCACTGTATGTGAGTGGATCGTTGTCCGGGTCGGTGGCGGATGCCCTGAAGGTCACGGTGTTTCCTGCAGAGGCTGTGATGGACGATAAGGCTGCGAGCACGGGCGTGCCGTTGGAGCGAACATCAACTGTCCGCGACGCTGAGAATCCATCGCTGTCGGTTGCGGTCAGCTTGAACGTCATTCGCGAACCGGTCGGCGCTGTGAAGGTGGTTTGAGCCGAGGTCGGACTACTTAGATTGACCGTTGCACCAGCGGTTTGCTGCCAACGCAAGCTGAGGTTGGTGTTACCTCCTGCCTTGGGAGTCGCCGTACCGGACAGAGTTACTGTCGACCCGTTTTCCACAATCGCAGCATTGACCTGTGCCGTAACGGTGGGAGCCAATGCCGAAAGACGCTGCATCGCCCGTGTCGCATCGAGCATGCCGGTACCGCAGGGACTATCGACCTTGCCAAAGCAGAACGTACCCGCAGGGAACTCTCTCGCACTGGCCACGAGTACATTGCGGACACTGTCGACGGTGAGGCTTGGCATTGCGGAGATCATCAGCGCCGCGACACCCGATACATGCGGAGCGGCCATACTGGTGCCGGATTTGCCCGAGTAGATTGCCGATCCCGGTGCGGTGGTTCCGTCATTGGTTGTCGAAGTGATGAGTCGCCAGATCGTCCCAGCGGCACCGCTGCTGCCCTGCGGTAGACAATTCAGTACCGAAGTCGTGCAAGAGCCGCCGCCCGGCGCACTCAGGGTCGTGCCCACGCCGTGATTGGCATAGATCGCCTTGTCGCCCTCAACGGTGTGAGCCGTCACGGCGATCACTCCGGAGCAATTGGCGGGTGAGCTGATCGTCGCCCGACTGTCGTTGCCCGTCGCGACGACGACGACAGCGCCCATCGCGCGTGCTGCCGTGATCGCGTTCTGACGACTGTTCGAGCAGCTCGAGCTCGTCGAGCCAAGACTGAGATTGATCACTCTCGCAGGCGATGCATTGATCGGAATGCCAAGATCCGACCACGTGCCGCTCGCCGGCTGCGCGCCCGCAGCCCATCGGATAGCGTCGGTGATATCCGAGCCGTAGCCAAAACATTTTCCGAGGGCGCGGACGACAAGAACTTTTCCCTGATGGGCAATGCCGACGATACCCGCATTGTTTCCCGTAATGGCACCCACCGTTCCGGCGACGTGCGTGCCATGCCATGAGCTGTTCGCTTTGGTGCAGGGCGAGCTCCCGCCAGAGAATACGGTCTTCGTGAGATCGTTATCGTCGATCCAGTCGCCCGGATCTGCGGGATCAGCATCGCGTCCGTCACCATCGTTGGCGACGAGGAAGCCTCCGCCATTGTCCCCGGAGACGAAATCGTGTCCACGGATGATGTTGGTATCGAGATCGAGATGGGTTGTGATTCCGGAATCGATCACTGCGATGACGACATTGCGTCCAGTAGAGGTATCCCATGCCTCAGGCAGATTGGCACCGCCTGGACGCTCTGCAGTAGGCGCCTTCAAATGCCAAAGGACTTCTCTCGAGTCCGTCCAGAACGGATCGGTCGGTACGAAAAACGGGAAAACGTACTCGTCGATTTCCACGCTCGCGACATTCGGATCGAGTCTCAAACGCTGCGCGACGCGTTCTGCATCGCGACGTTGTAGCGGCTCGGCGAGCCGCAATACATGTGAAAGATCGGCGGTGGGGCGACGGTAGGCGAGGCGTTCTCCTGCGCGGCTCGACAGCGAGTCGAGCCGTGAGTTCGTGGGTCGAGAGAGTCGACCTGCAGTTACATCATCACGAAAACGAACGATCAGCTGAGTAATCGGAAGATCTGGTGCTCGCTGCGGCTCGGCAACAGAAAGCAGTGTCGTACCGCCAGACTGTGGTTTTGCTGCGAGTGAACTCGATGTCCCGAAGAACGCCGATAGCGTTCCGACGAGCAGGGCCGCGGCGATATGAGCTCGACGACTCAAAAGAGTCCCGGGATCTCTCGCTGCGCCGGAGTCGGCTGACCCGATACGGGTACCGGCTCAAGTTGTAGAGAAGCGTCTTTCTCAATGGTCGTGCCTTGTCCGATTCCCGAGGCTGCGGCGGCTTGGGCGGTTGTCGCCGGTATGGGTGTGCAGGCTCGGCCTTGTAGCCAGTCCAGTGCTTTTCGCGTCGAGCCCTCTGAAGCAGAGCCCAGCGCTTGAGTGAAATCGTCGTTGGCTCGGCAGCTCGCCTTGACGGCTTCGGCCAGACCATTGAAGTAAGCATCAGAACTTGCCGAGTTTCGAGTGGTGAAGGCGAGCACTCGAAGACGATCGTCACAAGCGGCGTTATCCGCTGCAATTTGGCCTACCGGTTTACCGAAGGTGTTGCCACCGATCAAAGCAAGCTGATCGTTGAAGTACGGAATGAAACTGTTAACCACGAGCTCGCTCGCTGAGGCGGAAGACGATGTCGTGATGAACGCGAGTTTGGTCGGTGATATCGACTGAGGCTGGGGAGAGAAACGCTTTGTCGTGTTATTGGATGACTTCGAGGCTCTAAACACCGTGGCCGAAAAGGTCTCGCTAGATTGGCGATTGCCACCAAGCAGATCACCCATGGTTTCAGCAACACTTACGAGGCCACCGCCGTTGTAGCGGAAATCGATGATCACTTCGGTGATCCCCGCCTCGCGAAACTTCAAGAACTCTTCACGGAGTCGAGTGCTCGCCGAGCTGACGATGAAAGTACGCAAGTTGATGTAGCCATAGCGTTTTCCGCCATCATCGATGATGCGTGCTCCATAGCGCGGCGAGATGGGCTCCAAAGAGTAGTCGGCCTTCGCAACCGTAACCTCTCGCACGGTGGCGCCTCGTGCGACGCGCAGTACTCTCGTGAGGCCTGCCGTGCTCGGGCCAAGCGCATTCGAGACACCTTGACGACCCTCGGCCGCGATGATGTCCGACACCAGACGCATGTTGCTGGATGTCGTGCCGATGGCGATGATTTCGTCGCCGCGATCGATATTGGCGGTGGCATAGGCTGGCGCAGTTTCGTAAGCCTCGAGAATGAAAACACGCCGCGCCGTCAAATCGTAATAGAGCAGGATGCCGAAGCCGGCCGTCGAGCCAGAGCGGATGAGGGCGTCTTCTTGTGACGCCGACGTGATGTAGGTGAAGTCACGATCTCTGTTTTGAGACTTGGCCGTTGCGATCAGTGCGCTGATGAGCGCATCGACGGAGGCATAGTTCGCGACGTTGATGTTCTGCGGCAGAGTCTCGGGGTAGAGATACCACTCGTTCATTTGCGAGACCACCCAGTTCTGACGGTTCGTCAGCGAGCAAGTCGAGCCGGTGTTGTTACCGCTTCCGCTCGTGTTGTTACTTCCGCCCCCTCCACCTCCGCCCCCGCAAGCGGTGACGAGCAGAGCGATGATCAGCGAGAGCGTAAGTTTTGCAGTCGAGAGGGGGGTGGGGTATGGCATGACCCTATTCTAGGGTCAGATGATTTCGAACTGAAGTTGGCGTTCGTTGAGTCTGCCCACCGCATCTTCGACGGCGATGATGATCTTGTGCTTACCCTTCGGGAGCGCAGCTTGGGAAATCTCTAAGCCTTCGGCCGTCACGGACGTCGACCCCGTAATTCGGGCGGTAATATCGATTCGGAGGGAACCATAAGGAACCTTGAAGGTCTCTGGCCGGATGGAGGTGCCATCGGCCGCCTGAAATCGCAATTTCATGGCGATAGGCGAAGGTAATGCGGCATTGAGCTTCGGCGTTTCCACCAAGATGCGTGGTGCACCAGGTTCGGGGGTAAAGCGCGGGTATAGCGGCTCAGGAGCGGCCATCGAGGCCTGAAGTTCTTCCTCGGTGACGAGCAAAAGGGGTTCGACGGCGGGCAGGTGGTTGGCGATGAGCATCGCGGCTGTGACGACGACCCAGATCCTTGCGCGCCTCATGGTGTGGGTACCGCCACGATCCGCACCCGACGGTTTTCGGCGGCGAGCGGATCATCTTCGTTGAGTAGTTCGTTGAAGCCCTTGCCCACCGCTTCGAGACGGGCCACATCGATACCCTGCGATTTGAGATAACCGACCACAGACTGCGCCCGTCGCGTGGAGAGATCGAGGTTGTATTTTGCGGTGCCTTTGGCGTCAGTGTGCCCCTCAATCATGAACCGCGAGCCTCGAAGCTGATCGGATTTCATGGCGATAGAAAGCTGTTGCAAGGCGTCTCCCCCATCGCGGGTGATCTGCGCCGAGTTGAACTCGAACTGTATATTCATGTCGATGGCACGTACCTTGGGGACGAGGTTACGAAGGCTTCGGGTCTGTCCTGGGCTACCCTGAGTTTCGGTCGCCGGGGCGTCACTCAGCCGATCAATGATTTCCTGGGCCGTCGGATTCGGTGGTGGCGCCGAAAGAACCGCGGCCATCAATAAAACATGAAGCGTAATCATTGAACCTCCTTGACGGATATCCAGCTCGCGCCGAAGCGAGAGGCGCCAGTAACTCCTGTGCCGATGACGAAGTTCACGAGCTGCTGACGACCGCCTAGATCTGCGGGTGTCAGGATAAAGGGATTTTCGGCATTGATTATCGAGCTTGGCAAGACCGACACATCGCGCGGCGTCTCTGTGACGATGACCAGGATCTGGTCGGTACCCGGCGGTCCCGCCGCACTGACTCCCCAATGTGGACGCGGGAGTCTCATCGGTTTGTTGGCCTCGATACGGTTTGTTTGATCGAGCGCATTGGGGAAAAGCATGTAGAAACTCGTCTCATCGCTGCCGAGCAGCAGGACATAGACGTACCCTGCGTGCGAAGACGTCACCGTCATCATGAACATGTCTTGATTGATACGCAGAGTGTCTTTCGGCATCGTGACCGATACGTTACGACGCGTATCGCGTTGAGCGTAGATATCTTTGATAGAAGCGAGAGCACCGACGGAAGCGGGCGTTGAAGGCGGGCCGCCTTGTCCGGTTGTGTTGAGAGCGTTCGACTGTAATGTGGCGGCCTGCGCAGCTGCGGCGAGCGCCGCCTCTGCGGCCAGCCGCCGCTTTTCTGCCTCGGCACGTTCGGCTGCAAGACGAGCTTTCTCGGCGGCGGCGCGTTCAGCTGCAAGGCGGGCCTGTTCAGCTTCAGCCTGAGCGCGCTCTCGGGCGATGCGCTCCTGTTCACGTCTCGCCTGCTCGGCGCGTTCTGCGGCCAGCCGCTGTTTTTCAGCTTCTGCACGCTCTGCCGCAAGACGTGCCTGTTCAGCTTCGACTTGGACCCGCTCCTTTGCGATGCGTTCTTGCTCGCGCTTGGCTTGCTCGGCTCTTTCGGCTGCGAGCCGTTGTTTTTCTGCTTCGGCACGCGCTGCTGCTTCACGCTGTTTTTCGGCTTCGGCCCGTTCGGCGGCGAGGCGAGCTTGTTCCGCTTCGGCTAGGGCTCGCTCTTCAGCGGCTCGCGCTTGCTCGAGGCGAACCTGTTCCGCGCGCTGCGCTGCAATTCTTTCCTCTTCGAGACGTACGGCTTCGGCGGAGGGCTTGATGCCACTACTTTGTACGGCAACTGGGACCAGATTGCGAAGGCCCGAAATTGAAATGTGATGAGGCAACAGCTCGGGGAAGCGTGCGACTTTTTCTCGAATGAAGCCCTGCGAGCACTCCTCAACCTCTGCCAACGACACGCCGCCACTACCGTCGGTGTCGGCCGTGCCGCCAAGTAGGCAACGTTTGACGGCTTGGGTTGCGAGTCCGCCGCGACTGGGCTCGTCGAAACTCACTTCATCGGGGCGAGCCGACATGATGTGCACGACATTTTCGGGGAGTGCGTCCACTCCGTCCTGAGCGGGGCCGATCAGGCTTCGCGTTCTGACGTTGGAGGGCTTACTGCACGCTGCGCCCGTAGCGTCTGCTCGCATGAAAAATTTTGGAGAAAGCGTTTCAGTACCGATCGATCGTGTGTTGCGCGCGACGCCCGCGACACCTCCGGAGTGGCAGGCGTCGAACATGATGATGAGCTTGTCGGCCTTGAGACCGAGCGGGCGCGCGAACTGTGCGAACTCGCGGTTGACGATGACTTGCCGATCCCAGGTGAGCAGACCTTCGACACAACCTCCGGAGTTGCCTTCTCGCCAACGCGTGCCATGCCCTGAGAAATAAATGAGGATGCGCCCGCCGTCGGTTTTGCGCTGCGAGAGTTTTCGAAGCTCAGCAATGATGTTTGCTTTGGTCGCTTGCTCGTTAAAAAGCTCGGTGATGTTCGCTGTGGGAATGTCCATCGCAGTCGCGATTTCGCGGGCACTATCCATGTCGTTCGGTACCCCGAAGAGCGGGGGTACCTCCTCATCTCGGTAGACCGCTACGCCGATGATCAGGGCGTGACGGAAGGCATCAGACTCCGCCGCAGTGGATCGAGTAGGTCCACAAACTGTGACCAGCAGGATGAATAATAGGTAACGCCACGCTCGGGTCATAGAAATCCCCCTCGACCCTAAGTTTCCGCCGCTGATAGCGGCAGTCAAGCCCTCAACTAGGGACTCGCCGGGAGATCGATTCTTAGAGCCAGCCGCGCTGTTTAAAATAAGCGAACGGAACGATGGCCGACAAGGCCATCATGGCGAGGGCTCCCCAGAACCCCCACTCGGCATGGGCACTCGGGATGCGATCAAAGTTCATGCCGAAAACGGCTCCGATCACGGAGGGGGGGTAGAAGCACGACGGTTGCCACCGAAAAAATCTTCAAAATGTTGTTCTGATCGATATTGATTAGCCCGAGGGTGGCATCGAGCAGGAATTGCACCTTGTTGCTCATGAACGTCGCGTGGCTGCTCAGTTGTTCGGCATCCCGAAGGATTGAGTGCAGCCGATTCTTCATGTCTTCATCGAAGCGATGTCCGTTCGATTGCTGCAAAAATCCGATCAGTCGTACGAGGCTACCTAGGGTTTCCCTGGCCTTCGAGTTCAGGTCTCCATTTCGACCCACGCGCTCGAGGATCGCGCGGTAATCGCGATCGCGGCGACGAGCGACGTTCGGAGTCCCGAAAACTTCAGCCGACAAAGTATCCATTTCGTCGCCCGTTCTCTCGAGCACATCTGCGATCCGATTCACCATGGCTTCGAGCAGCCCAGCGAGTACCGCTGCGGCCGAGTTGCAGAGCGCTGGATGTCGCTCGGCATGGGCGATGTATCGTCGGAACGGCAGCGGATCGACATACCGATTGGTGATGAGTCGGTCGGGCGTGAGAATGAAGGTGATCTGACTGTTCTCGGGTCTGGCGGAGTCGAGTTTGGTGACGACCGTAGCCGTCATGTAGAGCACCTCGCCTTCCTGATAGAAGCGGTTCGAGGTCTCGATCTCGCGCATCTCTTCACGTGTCGGAACATCGATGCGTAAAAACTGTTCGATACGCGATTCCTCGTCGGCCGTGGGCTCGACGAGATCGATCCAGATCGCATTGTCGGGGACGACAACTCCGTCGTGCAGGCTTTCGCCGTGCAGCCCCGTATCGCCTAATTTGAAAAAACGGATCACGCGCGCTGTCCGAGAGTCGCGCGATCGAGGCTCAGCGAGCCTTCTCCGAGTTGGCGAGGTCGTTGATGAGGCTCAGCATCTGCTGTGTACCTCCAGCCATATTCACATCGGTGGAGAAACGGCCATTGACGGCCATGAAGGGTGTTCCCTCTGCTCGATACCGACGCACGAGATCATCGGCCTGTCGCAGCTTGGTGCTGACCCACATGGAGTTCCAGGCGTCACGGAAGGCTTTTTCCTGGATTCCGTTTTGCTTCGCCCAGTTCACCATCACCTCCAGGGTAGAGGCCTCGTCGCGACCGAGAAGACCGTTACCCGTACGGAAAATGGTATCGAACACCTTGGTGTGAAGACGCTCGTCTTGCTTGAGCGCTTGCAGCGTGTAGTAGAGGCGCGCATGCAGCTTCGCACCCGCATTCCAAGTGACCGGAACACGAACGAACTCGACGTGTTCTGGTTTGCCGTTTTTCTTCCAGCGCTCGAGGAAAGGATCGAGCGTGTAGCAGTGGCTGCATCCATACCAAAAAATTTCGATGACTTCGACCTTGCCCGGGGCGACATTGGTCGGGACGGCGGGAGAGAGGCGGCGATAGTGACGGCCTTCCTGCCAGCGAGACACGCCTTGTACAGCGCTCTGAGCCTCAGCTGTGACCGGTGTGATCGCCGTGCCGATTAATGCGCAACCGATGAAGGCCAACCATGTCGCTCGAAGGGTGACCATCAACGCAGACCCTGGATATAGCTCGCCAGAGCTTTTTTGTCTTCTTCGGTGAGGCGCTTGGCGATGGTCGACATCATGTGCCCATTGCGTGATTTGGTGGGCGCGCCGGTCGCGAGGTCGACGTAACGCTGGTCGTTCGCGTAATCGAGAAGTTGCTTGAGCGTGTAGGTCGCGTGCTGGGCTCGAAGAGCAGGGTAGCCGGCTGTCGTACTGCCAAGGCCTACAGGGCCATGGCACGAAGTGCACGACGGAAGATTGCGCGCGCGATCGCCGCCGCGATAGAGGGCTTCGCCCAATTTGTAGTTCGCTGGATCGGCCTCGAGCCCGGTCGGAGTCTGCGTCGAGAAGTACGCTGCCAGATCGGCGATGTCCTCATCGGTGAGCGCCATGGCGAGCGGGTACATCACCATGTTGTTGCGGTGACCGGCTCGGAACAAGCGCAGTTGTTCTTCGGTGTATGCAGCCCCTTGGCCAGCGAGGTTCGGCCACTCGGGGTTGACGCTGTTGCCGTTCACACCGTGACAAGCCGCGCAGATCGCAGCCTTGGCGGCCCCGGCTTCGGCGTTACCTCGCGCAAGAGCTGCGGGCGCCATGAGGGCGGCGAGGGCAGCGGTGGCCAGGACGGCAACGAGGGGCTTGGCGATGAACATTTCTGAGGGCTCCGGACGTGGATTTCAGCCCCGGGAGTTTACACTACCGACCCTTTTTCGTGCCTGTGCGGGCGGTCCCAACGTGTCGCGTTTTCCCAAGGCGGATTTCATTCTGAGCGTGGCGGCACCGATCCAGTTCCCAGCCGATACGGGGGCTGAGGTGGCGTTTGCGGGGCGCTCCAATGCCGGCAAATCGAGCGCGATCAATGCCATCTCCGGCCGCAAAGCCTTGGCCAGAACCAGCAAGACCCCAGGACAGACCCGACTGCTCAATTACTTCGAGCTCGAGGCGGGGCACCGGATCGTCGATCTGCCCGGGTACGGTTATGCCGACATTCGCGCCGAAGAGCGACGCAAGTGGGTGCCGCTGCTCAATGCCCTCCGCGAGCGCGAAAGTCTGAGGGGGTTACTTTTAATCGTGGATTGTCGGCGTGGCCTACGGGACGAGGATTTAGGTCTGATCGAGTGGGCCGACCCGTCGCGCCGCCGTATCCACGTGCTCATCGCCAAAGCGGACAAGCTCAATCAGGCGGAGCGTGCCGCGGCCTTACGCGAGGCGCAGGCGGTGCTCGGCGATACGGCTACGGCGCAACTGTTCTCGGCTCATTCGGGGCTTGGGGTAAACGAGGCTCGCGATCGGCTCGACGAGCTGTGGGCCAACGCCCGGGGATAAAAAAACCCCCGGAAACCTTGCGGTGACCGGGGGCAGACGAACCCGGCACAGGTCTCACGGCCGGGACCCGCTCAGGGAGGGATGAAGCGGGGAACGCTCTACGTTCAGGTAATCAGACCCGCTGAGACCCAAAATAGTTCAGAAATAAAAGTCTTTGATAATCATAGACTTGAGGGCTTGGCTGTCGCGCGCTCGCAACAGTGCAAGGTCAGTGGGCTTCGTCCCAGTTCTGTCCGACCCCCACGTCCACTTTGAGGGGTACGCGCAGCGCTCCGCGCCCCGCGTCGATCATGCAGCGACGTACGGCATCGGTGACCTCAGCGACGGCCTCCTCGCGCACTTCGAGTACGAGTTCGTCGTGCACCTGCATGATGAGCTGCGCTTTGCCCGCCGACTCACGCTCGCACCAGGCATCGACATGGATCATGGCGAGCTTGATGAGATCCGCAGCCGTCCCCTGCATCGGTGCATTGATCGCGCTGCGCTCCGCATACTGCTGCAGCGCGCGATTACGCGAGCGGATGTCAGGCAGATAAAGACGACGTCCGAAGACGGTCTCGACGAAGCCCGCCTCCTTGGCATGTTCGCGAGTTCGATCCATATACGTCTTCACGCCCGGATATCGTTCGAAATACAGGTCGACATATCTTTGAGCGGAACTTCGATCGATGCCAAGTTGTTTGGCGAGTCCGAAGGCAGACATGCCGTAAATGAGTCCGAAGTTGATGGCCTTGGCCGATCGTCGCTGATCGGCGGACACCGAATCGAGGGGCACGCCGAAAACTTCCGCTGCCGTAGCTTGATGGACGTCGCGATCGGCTTCGAAAGCGTTGAGAAGCCCGGCATCTTCCGAGAGATGCGCCATGATGCGCAGCTCGATCTGCGAGTAGTCCGCAGCCAGCAGCACACATTTCGGCGGCGCGATGAAGGCCTTGCGAATACGACGTCCCTCAGGCGTTCGAATAGGAATATTTTGAAGGTTCGGATCGGTCGAGGAGAGCCGACCGGTTTGCGCGACGGCCTGATGGTAGGACGTATGAACTCGACCCGTCGCTACGTTCACCTGTAAAGGCAGCTTTTCGGTATAGGTGCTACGCAGTTTTGCGATGCTTCGATAATCGAGGATCAGTCGCGGCAGCGCGTAGACATCCGCGAGTTCCTCAAGCACATCCTCTGCGGTCGAGGGCTGACCGGTTGGCGTCTTTCGCAAAACCGGGATCTGCATCTTCTCGAAAAGAATCTGCTGCAACTGCTTGGGTGAGTCGAGATTGAAGTCCGTGCCGGCCTCTGCATGCGCCTGCGCTTTGAGCTCTTCGGCTCGACGCGCGAGCTCGCTGCTCTGCAGGCGCAGCATCTCTCGATCAATGAGCACGCCGCGCCTTTCCATATGCTGCAATACGCCGACGAGCGGTTGCTCGAACTCTTCGTAAAGACGCTTCAGTAGGGGTTGATGCTCGATCGCAGGCCACAGTGTGCGGTGTAGTCGCAGCGTGACATCGGCATCTTCGGCGGCGTATTCGCCGGCGCGCTCGATAGATACTTGCTCGAAAGGAATTTGCTTCGCACCTTTCCCGGCGACATCTTCATAAGTAATCGTCGTTAGGCCGAGATAGCGTAGCGCCGCAGAATCCATGTCGTGTCGCGTCGCGACGCTATTCCACACATACGACTCGAGCATGGTGTCGTGACGCATACCGCGCAGCGTAATGCCGTGGTTGGCGAGTACGTGCGCGTCGTATTTCAAGTTGTGCCCGATTTTTTGATGAGAGTCGCTTTCGAGTAAAGGCTTGAGACGTGCAAGAACAGCGTCGCGATCAAGTTGGGTGGGCGCACCAACATACTCGTGCCGCAGTGGCACATAGGCGGCGATGCCGGGTTCGATGCAGAACGAAACGCCCACGATTTGCGCAACCATATAGTCGAGACTGGTGGTTTCGGTGTCGAAGGCGAAAACTTCCGCGGTCTCGAGCGCCTGGCACCAACGCTCGAGAGCGGCTTGATCGAGTACGGTTTCGTAGCGCCGCGGAGCGTTTGCGATGTCGGGACGCACTTCGAGCTCTGAGGCATCCGGTGCGCTCTGCGCGGCCTTCGTCTCTACGGGAGCTTCGGTAGAGTCGTCTGAGTCTTTGCCGCCTCCCAGCGTGCGCAGCAATGCTCGGAATTCGAGTCGCGTGTACAGCGTACGCAGTGCGTCTTCGTCAACGGGTCGACGCTCTAGCGTTTCGGCTTCGGCGGGCAATTCGAGATCGCACCGAATGGTTGCGAGTTTTCTAGAGAGCTCGAGTGTTTCGAGGCCGGCGCGCAAGTTATCGCCGACTTTTCCCGTCACTTCTTGAGCGTTCGCGATGAGTTGATCGAGTGTTTGATATTGACCGAGCCACTTCGCGGCAGTTTTTGGCCCGACTTTATCGATACCTGGAATGTTGTCCGAGCTGTCACCCACCAGCGCGAGGTAATCGATGATTTGTTCGGGCCACACATCGAACTTAGCTTTCACGCCTGCACGAACGTAGAGGCTACCGCTCATCGTATTGACGAGAGTGATGCGCGGTTCGACGAGTTGGCACATGTCCTTGTCGCCCGTCGAGATCAACACGTTTTGCCCCGCACTCGACGCACGTCGAGCCAGAGTGCCAATGACATCGTCAGCCTCGACACCCGAAATTCGCAGCAACGGCAGGCCGAGTGCGCGAACAACGTCGAGCAAGGGCTCCACCTGCAAGCGCAAATCGTCGGGCATCGGTGGTCGATGCGATTTGTACTCGGCGAAGAGCTCGTCGCGGAATGTTTTACCCGGCGCATCGAATACGACGGCGAAGCGAGCCGGCACGGTTTCGCGCATCAGCTTGAGCAGCATGTTGACGACGCCGAGCACGGCACCGGTCGGTTCACCTTTCGAGTTGGTGAGCGGCGGAAGCGCGTGGAAGGCGCGATAGAGGTATGAGGATCCGTCGACGAGGACGAGATCGGGGGGAGACGTAGAGATGGCAGTCATGCGGCGGCAATCATGCCCTTAAAAGAGAACGCCGGGCAGCGCGAGAAAACCCACGCGGCCCGGCGTGATGATGCGACGTGAATTAAACGGTGACGCCGGGCGCCTTCACCCAGACCTTGCACCAGCCCGGGTTCTTTACGAGCTTGCCCGGGAAGAGGTTGCACTTAGCGAGCGGAGCCTTGCGGTCTTTGTCCGCCCACTGCAGGCAGTTACCGCAATTCTGGCCGGGTTTGTGATTCGGGTTGGCCTTCGCGTCAACCTTCTTGGAGTCCTCGACATAACCGAGAGCTTTGGCAGCGGGTTCGGTCGGGCTGAGGACCGGCAGAGCACCGGCGGCCGGTTTGGCCTGTGCGAAAGCGGTTTCGATGACGACCGGAATAGCCGGCAGACCCAGTACGGTGGCACCGAGTACCTGACGGCGAGAGAGCTTGTCAGACTTCATGAACAAATCCTTTTGGTGAGAGGTCGAGTAGCGGCGTAATTATACGCGTCGTCTCACGCTGTAGGCGGACCACGTACTCGATTGTCTCGATGATTCGAATTCGGGTGCGCTGTATCGCGATTGATTCTCATTACCAGCGGTACAGCGAGACCGAAGGCCCATAGCATCCAGAATGTTCCGAGGCCGGTCACGCCATGGCAGCCGCTCGCGCAGTGCAGACACATCGTACTCGAAGTGTGGGATGTCGTGTTTCCGCCGGGAGAACCGCTGGGGTCATCGAGCGTTCCGCAGAACGCACTTGCAATGAGCGCATCGATGCCTGCTTGAGTGCCTGCCCGATTGGTCGCGTCATCTGCGGGCGCATGACAGATCGTGAGTGTGCGCAGCAACACGAATCCGAACAGAGCCAGCATCAAGACGGCGCGATGTCTTCGTCGAGTGTCGGTCGAAGACGCGTCAGCCCGAGCCGCGAAACGCAGCGGAGCGTGAGTGTGGCAGCAGGATTCGGCGCGGAGCATCAACATCACCGGCCATCATAGGCAGGCACGGCGAACTTTGATGCTGCGGAAAACCGAGGGGTCAGGTCAGAGGCGGCGGAGGGGTGGGTACGTCGGACAGCACGGGCGGGTCCGAGGATGTAGGGGAGTCCGAAGGCGCCGGAGAGGTCGCCGCCTCACGATCCCGGACGATGACCTGCTGGGGCTCGTCCGGCAAATAGAGCGCTCCCGTCTGTCCGCAGCCGGTAAGCAGCAGTGCGAGGAAGGCTAAGGTCGAGTACTTCACTGCACTCATGGCGCGACGACAGTCATGGCACGGGCATCGGTCGGCTGTCGCGTAACGCGAGCCAGCCTCGTGCGACGCGGTAGAGGACCCACGCGCCGATGACGAGAAAGCCGATGGCGGCGGTGGCGAAACCGACGAGAATCAACATCAGTGGTGCCGAAATAATGAGTACTAGAGCGCTTGCGATGAAGGCAATCCAAAACGTGCGGATCTGCCACGTAAAGTGGGAGGCGAGCCAGGTGTCTGCCACGTCGCGTCGCCGTGCGTAATTCATGATGACTGCTGCAATGGATGGCAGACCGAAGATGAAGCTGCCCACGATGGTCGCGGGCCCCGTGATGCCGATGAGCACGGACAGCGCATGCAGTCCGTAGACGATGTGCGTCCAGGTCAGCAGCGACGGATCGGGCGTTCGTTGGAGTTCGTTCATGGGCGTCGCTTGATGATGGCGATGGTGATACGCGAAATGCAAACGGGTTGGCCCTGCTCGTTGCTGATGTCGATCGTCCAGACCTGGCTGCGGGCGCCGGCATGTACCAGTCGAGTGATGCCCGTCACGGTTTCGCCCTCGCGCGCGGGGCGCAGGTGGTTGGCATTGATTTCCTGACCGACCGCCGCCTGCTCGTCGTTGAGAGACCAATTGGCGGCAATGCTCGCCAATGACTCGGCAAACGCGACTGAGGCGCCGCCATGCAAGATTCGCATCGGTTGGCAGTTGCGCGAGGTGACCGGCATCGTGCCTTTGAGGTAGTCATCGCCAACGTCGATGAGCACGATACCAAGCGTTTCCACCATGGTGTCGTGCGCTTTCGCATTCATCGCAGCGAGAGTGGCATCAAGGCGCCAAGGAATTTTTTGTCCTTTCACGAGTTACTGCCTTCTTTGTTGGTTCGCAACGCAGCGCCCACCCGTCTGTAGGCCTCTCGGAAGGGGATGCCTTCCTTCACGACGAGTTCGTTAGCGCGTTCGGCCGCATGAATTGCTGGATCCATCATGATGTTCTCTGGCTTGAAGGACATCGCATCGATGGCCGGCGCGACGATCGACGTGCTCGCGAGCGCGAGATCGATGCCACGGAAGAGCGGTGCCTTGAGCAATTGCAGATCGCGCTGATAACCCGATGGCAGCTTGGCGAAAATGCCGAGCGCTTCGACTAGGCAGCCATGTGCCGAGGCGGTCCGGCCGCGCAGCAGCTCGAATACATCAGGATTGCGTTTTTGCGGCATGA
>SXGQ01681872.1_pt1 | contig 16191 bp, 10 predicted proteins | sample 3178371 | NCBI WGS metagenome assembly SXGQ01 (sample SAMN11356859, study PRJNA531348) | freshwater metagenome | isolation source: freshwater sample F1-20 | place: China: Fuxian Lake, Yuxi | collected 2017-12-25
GGCCGCCCCAGAACACGTAGCCCTGTCCGCCGAGCTCGTGGGTCCAGTCCATGGCCCGCTTCACCTGTGCCGCCGCGAAGCAGAAGACGTCCGCGTTGCAGCTTGTGGCGGCGCCGTGCATGTAGCGGGGGTGGACGAAGTTCTGGGCGGTGCCCCAGAGGAGACGTACCCCGGTGTCGCGCTGCAGCTTCTTGAGCTCGCGGCCAACGGCATCGAACTGGGTGTTCGCCTCGCTGAGGTTCTTCCCGTGCGAGGCGAGGTCCCGGTCATGCCAGCAGTAGAACGGGATGCCGAGTTTGGTGGCGAACTCGAAGAACGCCCGCGCCCGTTCGATGGCCTCCTTGGTCGAGCACTCGCCGGTGTTCCAGGGGCGGCTGGCGGTGCCCCCGCCGAACATGTCGGCCCCGGTCCCGCGCATCGTGTGCCAGTACACGGCGGCGAACCGCATGTGGTCCCGCATGGGGCGGCCCTCGACGAGTTCGTCGGCGTTGTAGTGCTTGAACGCGAGGGGATTGGAGGAGCCGGGACCCTCGTAGCGGATGGTTCCGACCTTTGGGAAGAATTGTTTGGCCATGATGACGGAAGGAAAATGGGCGAGCAGCCTAGGCGCTCACCGCGCTGGGCGGAAGCGGTTTTCGGGGATCGTGGCGGACTTCGGATTCGGAGTCGCGCCGACCGGGGTCAGAGTTGTCCGAGGAGTTCGAGCCAGCGCTTCCAGGCCTTCTCCCGTGCGCTGCGCTGGACCGGGTTGGCCTCAGGGGCCTCACCCACCCGCATGAACCCGTGGCCGGCCCCCACGTAGATCGCCGGGGTGTAGGTCTTGTCCGCGGCCTTCATCAGTTCCTCGGTGACCGGGATCGTCGAGTTCACCCGCTCGTCGTTCTCCCCATAGAATCCGTAGACCGGCACCGTGATCCGTCGGATGTCCTCCGGCAGGGTTGGGCCCGCTCCGTAGAAGGGGAACGCCGCCTTGATCCGGGTGCTGCGGGTGGCAAACCGGAACGTCTGGGAGCCGCCCCAGCAGAAGCCCGCCACAGCAACCTTGCCGTTCGCCGCGGGCAGTCCGGAGACGTAGCCCACGACGGCGTCCAGGTCCCCGACCACCTGGTCCGGAGGAAGGCTGCTGACGGCCTTCCGTGCGGTGTCGTTTCCGGTGAACCCGGCGGTACCCTTGCCGTCGGTGCCGAGACCGGAGAGCAGGTCGGGCGCGATCGCGATATACCCCGCCTCCGCCAGCTGGTCGGCCACCCCGCGGACCCAGTCGGTCAGGCCGAAGATCTCGTGGATGACCAGAACGGTCGTCGCTTTCTCCTTCCGCTCGGGGAAGGCGATGAAGCAGGAGACCTTGCGGTCCCCATTCTTGACATTCACCCACTCGAGGTGACGTGGGGATTTCTCGAGACGGGCCTTGGCCCAGTCCTGGGCCTGGAGGAGTCCGGCGAACAGCAGTGACACGGCGAACAGGAGGGTCCGATTCATGGTGACGGGAGGCTAGTCCGACCGGCTTTCCGAGGGAACTGGCGAATGGGAACTGGGGGTGGGCATAGGGCCAATGCCTGGGACGAGAGTTTCCCGGATGTCTGGTCCGGGTGGGTGATGCAGTGCCCTGCATCACTGGGTGCGCCGATTGCCCCCACGGGGGGTGTCATTCCAAGGCGGGGGTGCGGCTGTGACTCAGATCACCGGGTCAACCGCCCAGGGCGGGGACCCGTCAGGGCGCGTTGGTGCCGACGAGGAAGGCGCGCGATCGGGGTGGATGGGGGAGGGGGGGTGGCTGGACGGCGTGGACGAGGTCGCGCCAGGTGGAGCGTTCGGCGGGGGTCATGAGCTGCCACTGCGACAGCGCCTGCACGAACTGGGCGCGCTCGGGAGTGGTGAGGGTGACGAATCGTCGGATGCCTCGGATCACCCGGGCCCGCTGTTCCGGGGGAAGGTGGGAGTATTGGGATACGGTTGTCTCCATCTGGCGTCGTTCGGCCGCGGAGATCGCACCCAGGATCCTGGCCTGATCCCGCTCCGACAGGTCGAAGAACCGTTGAAAATCCGAAAGCTTCCGGGCCCTTTCGTCGGGCGTGAGCTTCTGCCACTCGTCCAACGCCAATTGAAGGTCGGTCGGGACCTTCGTGCCTTGATTCGAGGAGGTCTCCGTGCCGGGTTTGGATCCTGTCGGTGTGCCGTGCCGGGTCGAGGTCGACGCCAGGATCCGCTGCTGGGCGAGGAGTTCCTGCTGTCGATCTGGCGGGAGCCGGTCCCAGGCCTGGAGCCGGTCCTCGACGAATGGGCGGATTGCGAGCGGCGTCTGGGCGATCAGCTCAGGACGACGCTCCATGGGCTCGCCGATCACCTGGAGGAGGAAGTGTTGGAGTTCTGCGATCTGGAGGCGTCGTTCCCGGACTTCGGGGGGTAGGATCTCGAATTCCCGGAGCTTGGTCTCGATGACCTTCCGGGCGGCTGCGGGACGTTGGGAGAGGAACAGCTCCCGTTGGGCGGGGGGTGCCGCCAGCAGGGTGCGGAAGACCTCGGTGGGTGAGGGCCGCACGGCGGGCGGCATCGGTGCCGGAGGCCGCGAATCGGCCCCGTGGGCGGAGGTCAGCCCGAGGGCGACCGACACCGCCAGGATCTGTAGGAACCGTGCCATGTCAGGGAGTGGTCAGGGCGGCCATCAGTTCCAGGTCACCGGGCTCTGGACGGCTCTCGAGCCATTGGATGGCCTCGAAATCTGCGAGGGCATCCATGCCGGGCAGGGCGGTCGCCTCGGAGACGATCAGGACGTTCTGAGCGAGGGTCGCCCGATGCACGGCCTGGATCCTCCACCCGACAAGCGCGATCGAGGCGACGGCCAACGAAGCCCAGGCCGGACGCCAGGACGGCCAGGACGGCCACCGATTCCGTCGTGCTGTCCTCTCGGTCCGTTCCTCGTCCAGATGGATCGAGTCGAGGACCCGGCTGGCGAGATTGGAGGGCACGGAAACCGGCGGCAGGACATCGAGGAGTCGGTTGAGCCGGCATTCCTCCTCCAGCCGGGCCTGGTCCACCTCGGCATCGTGCTGGAGGCGGACGATCTCTTCGCGTGTGGCCTTTCCGGAGTGGAGCCGTTCCATCCAGTCGGGGATCTGCGGGTCGGGATGCATGATCGGGAAATCAATAACCGGGTTCCGTGGAAAGTTGCGTCAGGACGGATCCCAGGTTCCGGAGTGGAGGTAGGGTTTCAGCCGGGCCTTGAGGACCTCGCGACCCCGGTGGATCAGCGACTTGGTGGCCTGCAGTGAGGTGCCGAGGACCTCGGCGATCTCCTCATAGCTGAGCTCACCCTCCCGGCAGAGGAGGATGGCGGTCCGCTGCTTCTCGGGGAGATCCCGCAGGGCGGCCTCGATGAGGGATTCGAGTTCGGACCGGGTGGCCTGTTCGGTGGGTTCCTCGGTCCGGGGCCCTGGGATCTGGCGAAGCGGGTGGTCCTCGAACTCCGGGTGCGGGGTGTCCAGCGAGTCGGCCGGATGACGGGCACGTCGACGGATCTCATTGAGGGTGAGGTTCCGTGCCAGGGTGAAGAGGAAGGTGCTGAAGCGTGCGGTCGGCTGATACCGCCCCGAGGCCTTCCAGAGCTGGATGAAGACGCTCTGGGTCAGATCCTCCGCCTCGGCTGGGTCAGGAAGGGACCGGTGGATGAAGTTCATGACCGGCCGCTGCCAGCGCATGATGATCTCCCGGAGTGCCTCCTCGCCATCGGCTCCCCCCGTCCTGAGCCGGCGCATCAGCTCGGTGTCGGATGTCGGGGGCGTTTCGGGCATGGTTCCAGTTCCTGCCACGGTGTCCGCGGCGGTGCTGTGTCGAGGAGTCTCAATGCTCGGAGTCGAACACTCAATGATCTGTGCGTGATGTGTCTCCCCGCGACGCTGTCGGCCGGAGGGCGGACGCTTGAACCGTGGAGGGGTTCATTTCGTCGTCCGGCACTCCGTCCTCGGCTGGGCTCATCCGGTCCGAAGCCCGCTTCGCTCCCCGAACAGGAGCCGGTCACAACCGGGCCACCAGGAGTTCGCGCTGGAAGATCAGGTCCTTGGGCAGGAACTGGTAGAGGTTCATGAAGAGTTCGTCCTGCTGCAGGATCTCGCGCTTCCACTCGTCGGCATTCATCGCCTGCAGTTTGTCGAAGGTCTCGCGGGTGAATCCGGGGAGGCCCTCGGTGTTGAAGTCCTCGAACCGTGGCACCCAGCCCAGGGGTGTCTCATGGGCACCTGACCGACCCCGACAGCGTCCGACGACCCATTGGAGGACCCGCATGTTCTGACCATACCCCGGCCAGAGGAAGCGTCCGTCACCGTCCTTTCGGAACCAGTTCACGTGGAAGATGCGGGGGGGGTATTTGATGGTCTTCCGCATATCGAGCCAGTGGCGGAAGTAGCGGCCCATGTTGTAGCCGCAGAAGGGGAGCATGGCCATGGGGTCACGGCGGACCTGTCCCACCGCACCACTCGAAGCCGCCGTGGTCTCGCTGCCCATGGTGGCGCCGAGGAAGACCCCATGGCTCCAGTTGAAGGCCTGGAAGACCAGCGGGACGGTGTTGGGGCGTCGCCCCCCGAAGATGATCGCATCGATCGGCACCCCGGCGGGGTCGTGGGCTTCGTGGGCGAGGTTGGGACAGTTCACCAGCGGCGCGGTGAAGCGGGAGTTCGGGTGTGCGGCCTTCTCTGTCGAGGCCGGGGTCCAGGGACGTCCCTGCCAGTCCAGACACTCCGCCGGCGGTGGGTCATCGTGCCCTTCCCACCAGACGGTGCCATCGGGTTTCAGGGCCACGTTGGTGTAGATCGTGTCCCGCTGGATGGTCCGCATCGCGTTGGGATTCGTCTTTGCGTTCGTCCCCGGTGCGACGCCGAAGAAGCCCGCCTCCGGGTTGATGGCCCAGAGGCGGCCGTCGGGACCGGGCTTCATCCAGGCGATGTCATCGCCGACGGTCCAGACCTTCCAGCCCTTGAATTCCTCGGGCGGGACGAGCATGGCGAAGTTCGTCTTGCCGCACTGGCTGGGGAAGGCGGCGGCAACGAAGGATTTCTCACCGGCCGGGGATTCCACGCCCATGATGAGCATGTGCTCCGCCATCCAGCCCTCCTTGCGACCGAGGGCCGAGGCAATGCGGAGGGCGAGACATTTCTTTCCGAGGAGCGCGTTCCCGCCGTAGCCGGAGCCGACCGAGATGATCTCGTTGCGTTCCGGGAAATGGCAGATGAGGCGGCGGGCCGGGTCGAGATCCAGCAGGCAGTGCAGGCCCCGATTGAACTCGGTGCTGTTCCCGAGATGATTCCAGGCGATCTGACCCATTCGGGCCATGATCCGCATGTTCAGCACGACGTAGATGGAGTCGGTCAGCTCGATCCCGACCTTGGCGAGCGGGGATCCGTGGGGGCCCATGAGGTACGGCACGACGTACATCGTGCGTCCCTTCATGGAATCCTTGGCCATTTCGAGGAGTCGGGCCCGCATGGCCTTCGGCTCGGACCAGTTGTTGGTGGGGCCTGCCTCCACCTCGGACTCCGAGCAGATGTAGGTGCACTGCTCGACCCGGGCGACATCGCTCGGGTGCGACCGGTGGTAGTAGCAACCGGGGAGCTTCTCCTGGTTGAGCTGGATCAGGATTCCCTGCCGGACCGCCTCCGCATAGAGGGCCTCCCTCTCGGACTCGGACCCATCACACCAGAAGATCCGGTCGGGCTGGGTGAGGGCGGCCATCTCCATCACCCACGCCCGGGCCTCGGAGTGGGGTGAAGGAAAGTGGCCGTGCCGTTCGAAGGAGGTCTGGGTGGAATTCATGGTCAACTGGAACCGGTTGAGGTTCGGAAAAGGAAACTCCGTCTACCGCCCGGATCCTGCCCGGGATGGCCCCCGGGCTGCGAGTCGTTGTTTGTCGGTGCAGGGGTGGGCGTGGGCCCAGCGCAGTCGAAGGACCCGGTTTTCGCACTTATGAGAGGCGTCAGACCTGCTTAACAGGATCTATGTTCTGGTGTGAGAAAGTCACTTCCATGTCGTTACTCCCCTCAGGGTTCGATGGAAGGCCTTCCTTGGGCTCTTCGGACGACGGAGAAGCCCACCGGAACTGAACGGTGTCTCGACTTCGGGGCAATGCAGGGAAGAATCTTTTTGGTACAATGAAAATCTGTGTCATCGGCGCGGGCCCAGCAGGCATCACCTGCGCCTATGAGCTTTCCAAGCGTGGCATCGAGGTGGACGTCTATGACGCCGCTCCCGGGGTGGGTGGCATGGCCAAGACCTTCGAGCTCTGGAACCAGAAGGTGGATCTTGGGCCCCACCGCTTCTTCAGCAGTGATCCCCGCGTCAACAAGGTCTGGATGGAGGTCGTCGGGCGGGACTATGCGATGGTCGACCGTCTCACCCGGGTCTACTACAGGAACCGGTTCTTCCTGTACCCACTGAAGCCCTTGAATGCACTGGTGAACCTCGGTGTGTTCGAGGCGGTACGGTGTATCCTGAGCCTCGTCACGCAGAAGGTCCTGGGATCCAGGAACGCGGACTCCTCCACCTTTGAGGACTGGGTGGTCGGCCGTTTTGGTCGCCGGCTCTTCGAGATCTTCTTCAAGTCCTACAGCGAGAAGCTCTGGGGGATCTCGTGCCAGGAGTTGGATGCGGACTTTGCCGCCCAGCGGATCAAGAAGCTTTCGCTCTTTGAGGCGTTGAAGGACGCGTTCCTCGGGGGAGGCAGGACCCGCCACAAGACCCTGGTCGACCGGTTCGCCTATCCGCTCGAGGGAACCGGGGTCGTCTATGACCGCATGGCCGGGAGGGTGATCGAGAATGGTGGCCGGGTCTTCCTCTCGACTCCTGTCAGAAGGGTCACCACCGACGGTGTGAGGGCCACCGGGATCGAGCTCGAGAACGGCGAGATTCGGGAATACGACCACGTCGTTTCATCCATGCCCCTGACCCATCTGGTCCAGAGGCTCGATGGATGCCCCAAGGATGTCGTGGAGGCGAGCCGTCGGCTCAAGTTCCGGAACACCATCCTCGTCTATCTCAAGGTGGAGTCGGACACGCTGTTCCCGGACAACTGGCTCTACGTGCATTCCCCGGATCTGCAGATGGGACGCGTGACGAATTTCCGGAACTGGGTGCCGCAGCTCCACGGGAACGAGAAGGGTACGATCCTGAGCCTCGAGTATTGGTGCAACGACGACGACGAAATGTGGCGCTGGGATGATACCCGGCTGGTCGAGTTGGCGCGGAAGGAGATCGAGAAGACCGGGTTGACCGAGGGCGCCGCCATCTCGGCGGGTGCGGTCCGCCGGGTCCCGAAGTGCTATCCCGTCTATCGCGTCGGCTACAAGCAAGAGCTCCAGAAGGTGGTGGACCACCTGAGTGGCGTGGAGTCGTTGACCGCCATCGGGCGCTATGGAGCCTTCAAGTACAACAACCAGGACCACAGCATCCTGATGGGTCTGCTGGCGGCCGAGAGCCTCAGCGGTCCCGCCAGGGCCGATCTCTGGAAGATCAACACGGACTACGAGTACCAGGAGAAGTCGAGCATCACGGCGACGGGTCTCGTCTCCAGTGCGGCCTAGCCCGGCGTCCGGACCCCGGCCCCGGATGGAGGTCAGAAGCGGAACGTCTCGTAGGTCGAGTCGAACCAGAGCCCGTTGAACTCGAATTGGAGCCGCTTGTCGTCGGGGTCCGCCCGATGGAGATGGAACTCGTTCCGTTCCCGGATCAGTCCGATCAGTTCGGAGACGACCTCGGGGTCCAGGGCCACCAGATCGTAGCGGTCGGTCCTCAGTTCCTCACGGGCCATGGAGCGGAGGAGGGACTGCACCTCGGCCGCGGACGCTTTCACGATCCAGATCTCGGCCTCGGGACACTTCGCGGCGAGCTTGTGCAGCTTGGCGACGCTGCAGTCGCCGCACTCCACCCAGAGGGTTGGCCGCATGTCGTATCCGAGCTGGCACAGGTCCGGGATGAAGGGGATCGAATCGTTCTGGACGTGGGTCTCGACCATCAGGCGCTCACGGTGGAACAGGACCCACGCCATGAACTTCAGCACGATATGGCGTGACGTCTCGTTGAGGCCCAGCCCGAACAGGATCTTGTGCGGCAGGGGGCGTCGTCCGTCGTCGCTCGTGCACTGGAATGTGAACTTGGCGGCCACCGGAGTCCCAGCATGCGGAGCCCTTGCGGAATGGGCAAAGGGCAAAGGGCAAAGGGCGGAGGGTGTCCTGGATTGCCGGGTTGCACGGGGGGATTCGACCGTGAATCGGACGCTCGCTGCCGACCCGCACCTTCCATGCCCTGCGATTCGGTGCTCTCCACCTACCGGATCCGGTCGAGGGTGGCTTCCTGAGTGAAGCCACCGGCGAGACGCACCGAGTTCTGCGGGAAGCCGGGAGCCTGGACCCGGACCTTACGGGACGCTGGATCCCAGCTCCAGGCGACCGGTCCATGCGCGGTGCGGACGGAGTCGACCCGGACCGGGTCCTCGAGCCATTCCCGGGGCACACCGGCGCCAACGACCAGGACGGGCATCGCCGTGGACTCGTCGACGTAGGCGAGCATCGCCAACTGGAGCAGGGTGAGCTCGGCCGCGGTGCCGAACTGGGGGGAAAGGTAGGGGGGCATCACCCAGCCCCGGACCCCCTCCCAGCGTTCCGGGAAATCCTCGTCGCCACTGCCTTCCCACCAGCTGTAGAGGTCGGGAGCCACCTGGTTGGACCAGAACCAGTTCAGGTCCCGCCAGGCCCGGGCGGGATCCCCCAGGATCAGCCATTGGTGGGCCTCGGAGGCGAGACGGGTCGGGTTCTCGGGGCGGATCCTCGGGAGATCGTTGGTGGTGCGTCCCGCTGTCCTTGCTGCCAGGAGCAGCGTCTGCCAGGTCTTCGGGTCCTCCGCGATCCAGCTGGGATGGGGACCGGTGGCGGCGATCCAGGGATCCGGTTCGGCCTTCCTGGCGGCCGACTGGTTCCAGGCCAACTGAAGCACGGCGGCACTGCTGGCGATCCGACCCGACTCGGAGCGGCGGTTGATCCGGGTGTGGAATGCGGCGGCGCTGCGGAGTCCCGCGTAGGCCGTCGCGTTCACATAGAGGACCGGGCGCTGGTTTCCGACCCGACCCTGGATGAGCCCGTTCTGGGCGGCATCCGCCACGAGGGCGGCGTCCTCCCGGGTGATGCGGCGTGGAGCAAGCGGTCCGTTCCAGGGCACCCGGAGAGGTTCCGTGGCCTGGAGGAGGCTCTCGATCAGGCGGACCTTGCGGTCCACATGGGGCAGGAGGGACTGGTCGAAGGCCTTGTTCCGGACGATGGCGGCGACCTCCAGGATGGCCCAGAGGGACAGTCCGGGACCGTCCGCCTCGGCCCCCATCTCCCCCATGAAATCCTCCCGGGCGAGGGTGCTGCAGAGCTGTTGGCTGACGGCGACCTGGCCCGCCCTTGCGAGTGCCACGGCAACGGCTGCGGACTCGCGCATGCGGCTGACCGGATGGTGGTTCGGATCGACGGGACGGGAGTTCGTGCCAACGAGTCCCATCAGCATCTGGGCCACCTGGGCCTTGAGGCAATCCGTGAACCGTTCGTCGGGAAGTTCGAGACCGACACCGGGCAGTGTTCCCTGCCAGGCGAGGGGATTCGGTGCCGGCGGCTTCCGGTCCTCGATGACCAGGGTGGTCTCGCGTCCGAACACGAGGACGATGCGGCCCCAGCCGTTGGTCTGGTCGAGGCCGGTCGAGGGGGTCGTGCTCCGGACGATCCGCGGCCCGAGGCCGAACTGGCTGGAGGTGATCTCGCCCACGGTGAGGTTGGTGGGGTTCTGATACCCGATCCGGATCTCGCGCGGCGTGTCGGCAGCCACGAGATCCCAGCGGTCGTTGATGCGGATGGCGCGTCCGTCCCAGACGGCGTTGGTGACGGGTCCTCCCGCGGGTCCTAGCGAACGGATCGCAACGACGACATGGGGATGCCGTCGGCTGGAGAGGTCGAGTCGCCAGTGTCTTCCGTCCGGCATGGACCACAGTGCGGAGTAGTCCGGCGTCTCGGTCCTGACCCCGGGCACGGTGGTGGTGAGGGGCCAGACCCATGATTGCTTCATCTCGGCCCGGGGCACGAAGTCGCTCGCGACCTCGACCTCGCCGTCGGCGTTCTCGGCCAGGAGCTGGATGCCGAAGGTCCCGAACCCCGGGCTGAAGCTGCCTCCGGGCTCGAGATAGGCCTTCTCGTCCTCGGTGGAACCGGGAATCCCAAGCAGGACGTGTCCGTAGCCCCGGGGCCAGATCCCGCTGGGTCGGGCCTCCATTGCATCGAGCACGATCTGTCGTTCGCTGGCCGCAACCCCGGCAGCGAAGCAGGGCAGCAGGCCGAGGAACCCGGCCCCGCGGAATGCCCGTTGCAGGACCCGACGGAGGAGGTGCAACCCCGGGTTCCAGTGTCCATGAGATTTCCGGGGTTGGGTCATCTCGTGGGGATCCGGGTGTTGGGGGAGGGCCGATTCCCTAGACGAGTGCCGCCAGTTTCTTGTCGGACGCCAGCTTTCGGACGAGTTCCTTGATCTTCTGGGCCTCGGCCTTGGCGGCGACCAGGGTGGCGTCGTCGGTCAGCACGATGATGCTGTCCTTCACGCCGACGAGTGTGATTGGAGTGCGGTGTTTCTTCCGGGCGTCGTAGACGACGTTGCGGGCGGAGTCGACCTGGATGAGGTGTCCGACCGTCGCATTGCCGGCTTCGTCCTGCTTCACATGCCGAGCGAGGGCGGGCCATGCGCCGAGGTCGTCCCAGTCGAACGCTCCGTCGGCCACGACGACGTTCTGCGCCTTCTCCATCAGGGCGTAGTCGACGCTGATCTTCCTGATTTCCGGGTACTCCTTGGCCAGGATCCTGGAGAGGACCTTCGGCCCCTTGGCGGCCGCCTGGAACCAGCGGTGGCATGCGGCGTTGAGATCCGGTTGGTGCTTCTCGAGGGCGTTGGTGACGGTGACGAAGGACCAGACGAACATGCCGGCGTTCCAGCGATAGCTGCCGGAGTTCACGTACTCGATGGCCTTTTCGAGGGCGGGCTTCTCGACGAACTGCTCGGCCTTGTGGAACCGGGTCTTGTACCGCTTCACCCCGGCGGGCGCCGGCAGCGCGGCGGTTTCATGACGGATGTACCCGTATCCGGTCTCGGGCCCGGTCGGTTGGATGCCGATCGTGACGATCACCTGTCCCCGTGAGGCGAGGTCGAGGCTGTCGGCCAGGACCTGCTGGAACTTCTTCTCGTCGGGAATGACGTGGTCGGCCGGGAGGACGGCCATGGTGGCGGTGGTGGAGCGGGCCCCGACGATGGCGGCTCCGAGGGTGATGGCGGCGCAGGTGTCGCGCCCGACGGGTTCGGCGATGATGTTGTCGGCCGGGAGCTCCGGGAGCTGTTTCCGGACGGCGGCGGCCTGGACCGCATTGGTGATGACGAGGATGTTCTGTCGTGGGACGAGCGGTCGGACGCGGTCGACGGCCTGCTGAAGGAAAGAGCGTTTCCCGAGGAGGGTGATCAGCTGCTTGGGCGTGGCTTCTCGGCTGACGGGCCAGAAGCGTTCGCCACGGCCGCCGGCCATGATGATGACGTAGTGGTCCTTGGATCCGGTTGGGGTGCGCTTGGGGGACGAGCTCATGAGGTGATGGCTTGGGAGAGGGAGGCGACGAAGCCGGCCACTTCGGGAACGAGCTCCGGGGAGCGTCCGAGGGTGGCGATGCGATGCACCACGGCACTGCCGACCACGATGGCCTCGGCGTGCTGGGCGACGGCCTGGGCCTGCTCGGGGTTCGAGATCCCGAAACCCACCGCGATGGGCAGCGGGCTGTGGCGCCGGATGGTCGCCGTCATCTGGCCGATCGTGTCGCTCACCTTCGACTGCATGCCGGTGACGCCTTCGCGGCTGACGTAGTAGATGAACCCTCGCGCCCGTGGGGCGATGATCGCGATCCGATCCTCCGGGGTGGTGGGGGCCACCAGATAGATGGGACAGAGGGCGGATTCCGCCATCAGCGCCTCGTAGTTTTCCGATTCCTCGGGAGGCAGGTCGAGCACGAGAAGGCCGTCGACGCCGGCCTCGGCGGCAGAGCGGATGAAGTCGCGGAGCCCGACCCGGTGGAGGAGGTTGAAGTAGATGTAGAGGACGATCGGGATCTGGGACTCGTTCCGGATCGCCTTCACGGTCTCCAGGACCCGTGGCGGGGTGGTGCCACTCTCGAGGCCCCGTTGTGCGGCCAGCTGGTTCACCAGCCCGTCGGCCAGCGGATCACTGAAGGGGACTCCCAGCTCGAGGACGTCGACCCCGGCCTTGTCGAAGGCCAGTGCGAGCTGCCGGGTCGATTCGAGGTCCGGGTCACCGGCGCCGATGTAGATCACCAGTCCCTTGCGGCCGGTGGAACGGAGCGAGGCGAACCTCTGGTCGATGCGATTCACGCGCCAGACACTGCCGTCTCGGGTTGTGGGGAGGCAAGAACTGGCCAAGAGGGAAGGGCGTTGTCCGGAGGACGCAGGGTGGGAAACAAGGATGCCGGAGACTTCCCTGGGTGGATGATGCAGTGCTGGTGGGGGGAGTGCTGGGTTCGGTGGGTGATGCAGTGCCCTGCATCACTGGGCGCGGGAGCGCCCACCCTGCGAGGCATGAGCCTACCTGGGGTAGTTGTGAGGTGGATGTGAGGTGGATGTGAGGTAGTGCTGGGGCCTGGGGAGCGGGTGGGGCCTGGGGAGCGGGTGGGGCCTGGGGAGCGGGTGGGGCCTGGGGAGGCTGGCCACTGGGAAGCGGCCAGGTTTTGCAGAGCACTGCAAAACCCACCGGCGCCGGTCGCAATGAGACTCCGGTTGTTGGATGGCTGGGGTTCTGCTTTGTTCGTGGTTCACCACATGGAACACCGAATCGGCAAGGGATTCTGGGCGTGTCTGGCGCTCTGGATGTCATTTTTTGCGCTGGGCTTCTCCACGAAGGTCTGGGCCCAGGACCTGGGCCTCTCCCTCGTGGGCGGCGGCCAAGGCTCGATCGAGACGCTCGGGATCGGATCGTGGCGGGTAGCCTCCCAAGGGGCGGGATTCCTGGCCGGCACCGACCAGTTCACCTTCGCGGCCCAGAGCCGGAGTGGCGACTTCGATCTCCAGGTGCGTCTCTCGGACCTTGGGATCACCAGCCCCTTCGTGCGGGCCGGGATCATGCTCCGGGGCGATGCGACTCCCACGAGCCCGTTCGTCGCAGCGTTTGCCTCGAGCGGACCGATGGGTTGTTTCGCCGAATGGCGGACCTCCACGAGTGGAACCCTGTCCCGGGCGTCGGTCTCAGGCGGTTTCCCCTCCGCCCCACCCAACACATGGCTTCGGCTCCGCCGCTCGGGAAGTGAGGTGACGACGTTTGCGTCGGTCGATGGCACCAACTGGAACCGACTCGGGTCCGTGAGCCTTGGAGTGTCGGACGAAGTCCTCGTCGGACTCGCCGTCGCCAGCCAGAACCCGAGGTCGACCGCCGAGGCCCGCTTCGAGGGCCTGCAGGCCACGTCGACGACCACGGAGGGCGACTGGGTCCAGGTCCGCGAATCCGCCACGCCGTCGAGCCGTCGGACCGGCCTGGTCCTCTCCGAGATCCACTACCATCCGCAGGGGGGCAGCAACGAGCTCGAGTTCATCGAGATCTCCAACCACGGCGACATCTTCCAGGATCTCACCGGGTGGCGCCTGACCGGCGGTGTGGAGTTCGCCTTCCCAGCTGGATTCCGCCTCGAGGCGGGAGCCCTCGTGGTCGTGGCGGCTGAACCGGGACGGTATGAGGGGCGGACCGGGTCGGCTCCTGTGATCGGACCGTGGAAGGGTTCCTTGGACAACGCGGGCGACACGGTGGAGCTCCGGGACAACATCGGGGCGATCAAGCTCCAGATGCGGTACGCGCCCGACCAACCTTGGCCGGTGGCCGCTGACGGCACGGGTCACTCCCTCGTGCTCGTGTCGCCCAGCTACGGCGAGGACGATCCGAGGGCCTGGGCGGCAAGCTGGGTCCGAGGCGGATCCCCGGGACGCCGCGACCCGGTCTCGGCGGCGCCGATCGAACCGGTCGTCATCAACGAATTCCTCGCCCACACCGATCTTCCGCAACTCGACTTCATCGAGCTCTACAATCGGACAATCCAGTCGGTGGATCTTTCGGGATGGATCCTGACGGATTCGATCGCGACCAACCGGTTCCGGATCCCGTCCGGGACGCGCATCGATCCGGGTGGTCATCTGGTGTTCGACGAGACGGTCCTGGGGTTCCGCCTTCGCGCGGCGGGTGAGACGGTGCTGCTGCTTTCACCCGATGCCTCCCGGGTCGCTGACATCCTCCGGTTTGGAGGACAGGAGAACGGGGTGTCGAGCGGGTGCGCCCCGGATGGTTCCGGAAGGATCCGACGCTTGGCGGTTCCGACCCCCGGCCGGCCCAATGCCGTGGTCCGTCAGGAGCCGGTCGTCATCAACGAGATCTTCTACAATCCGCCCGGCGGGGATGCCGACGAGTTCGTCGAATTGGTCCATCGTGGACAGGACAAGCTTGATCTCTCGGGTTGGCGGATCCGGGGTGGCATCGCCTTCGACTTCGCGCCCGGGACGGTTCTGCAACCGGGACAGTTCCTGGTGATCGCCAAGGACCAGGCCCAACTTCGCGCAAACCAGGGCCTGTCGTCCGGAGTCGTTGGCAACTATTCCGGCACCCTTGGAGACGGCGGGGATGTGGTCCGCCTGACCCGTCCTGACGAGGTCCTGTCGACCAACCAGCTGGGTGAGATCACCTCGGAGAAGATCCACATCACGATGGGCGAGGTCCGCTACGCCGATGGCGGTGCCTGGGGGAAGTGGTCGGATGGTGGCGGTTCGAGTCTCGAGCTGGTGGATCCGGATGCCGACCCGGCACTGCCGGCGAACTGGGCCGATTCCGACGAGTCGGCCAAGGCGCCGTGGTCGGTGGTGGAGTGGACGGGCCGGCTTGACAACGGTTTCGGTGGCAACGGCATCACCCGGGTCCACCTCGGCCTGCTCAACAATGGCGAGTGCCTGGTCGACGACGTCGAGGTGATCAAGGCGGGCAGCACGAACCTCCTGCAGAACCCCGGGTTCGAGAACGGACGCACGGGGTGGTCGATCACTGGCAACCACGTCGACTCGACGGTCGACGCCTCGGGGGCACGGACCGGTTCCCAGGGACTGCACCTGCGGGCGCAGGGTGGGGTCGACACCGGCATCAATTCGATCCGGGGCACCTTGGCGACGGGTTTCGCCGATGGGAACACGGTCACCTTCCGCGCCTCGGTTCGGTGGATCGCCGGATGGCCCGAGCTGTTGTTCCGGCTGCGGGGCGGCTATGCCGATTTCGGCGCGCCCCTGCCGGTACCCCAAAACCTGGGGAGCCCCGGGCGTCCGAACAGCCGTGCCGTGCCCAATGCCGGGCCGGCCATCGACGGGGTCGCCCACAGTCCCGCGTTGCCGCGGGTCGGGGAACCGGTCCGGGTCACGGCCCGGGTTTCGGATCCCGACGTCGTGACCTCGCTGGTCCTCCGGTTCCGTATGGATCCGGAGACAGGCCTGAGCGAGGTGCCGATGCGCGATGATGGTCTGGAGGGCGATGTGCTGGCGGGAGACGGCCTCTTCACGGCGCTGTTGCAGGGACGGTCGGCCGGGCTTTTGGCCTTCCACATCGCCGCCACGGACGGATCCGGGGCGACCTCCATCTGGCCCCGGGAGCATCCGGTGGAAGAGGGATTGATCCGCTGGGGCGACACGATCCCGCTGGGTACCTTCCCGCACGTGCATCTCTGGTGCACGACGAAGAACCGCAACGCGACGGGCAATGCCCTGAACAACGCCTATCGGCGGGGGACCCTCGTGTACGGCAACACGCGTGTGATCCATGGGGTCCTGTTCCGGGACAAGGGCAGTCCGTTCCACAACGGGAGCGGCGACATCGTGGCCCGGACGCCGGACGACGAGAAGCTGCACGGCGTGAGCGAGCGGCTGTTCTCCAGGACCGGCAACGGTGGTGTCGAGGAGACCGGGCTCCGGGGCCGGGTCTCGGCCTGGATCGCCTCGCAGATGGGCATCCCGTCCCTGAGCGGGAAATACCAGTTCTTCTACATCAACGGGACGCCGTTCGCGAACCTCGTCGAGGACCAGGAGGAGCCCGACCACCGCTACGCCGAGCATCACCAGCCCGACAAC
>SXGQ01147959.1_pt1 | contig 16184 bp, 18 predicted proteins | sample 3178371 | NCBI WGS metagenome assembly SXGQ01 (sample SAMN11356859, study PRJNA531348) | freshwater metagenome | isolation source: freshwater sample F1-20 | place: China: Fuxian Lake, Yuxi | collected 2017-12-25
GCTCGATGCACTTGAGGAGGTAGCCGGTAGCGCGGTAAGGGCGCGCGTGGTGTTCAAGCGTGACGAACGCATCGCCGGCATGGTGGCCAATTGGCCCACCGGCGCAAGCAGCGTTCGCGCCGGCCGGATCGGCCTGGTGCCAGACGCGAACTTTGTTGACATCATTCGGCTATACATCGATGACTGCCGGCAATCAAGCTCGGCTGATGATGCGCTCAAAGGGCTGGCCCAATAAACAAAAAAGCCCGCAGCTGGCAGGACGACCGCAACCCGTATCAACGGTGACTGCCATGGGTTCTTTCTTGCGGACGCGGTTTGTGCTGTTGCTCATCTCGGCACTGGTGGCCATGTTGGGTCTGGCCGGGCCGGCCCAAGCCAGCGAGGTGCAGGTGGCGGTAGCGGCCAATTTCATGCTGCCAATGAAAAAAATCGCCGCTGCATTTGAGCAGGACACGGGCTACAAAACAGCGCTGGCGTTTGGGTCTACCGGAAAGTTCTATGCCCAGATCAAACAGGGCGCCCCCTTTCATGTCTTGCTGGCGGCTGATGCACAAACCCCGGCCAGGCTGAGCCAAGAGGGTTTGGCCGTGGCGGGCTCAAGCTTTACCTACGCCATTGGACGCCTGGTACTTTGGAGCAAACGCCCAGGCCTGGTGGACGCTGAGGGCGCGGTGCTAGGCCGGGGCAATTTCTCCAAGCTGGCTTTGGCCGACCCCAGCCTGGCGCCCTATGGGGCTGCTGCAGTCGAGGCCCTGGCCAAACTGGGGCTGCTCGAGCAACTGCGACCGAGGTTTGTTTTCGGCGACAGTGTCAGCCAGGCTTATTTGTTTGTTGCAACCGAGAACGCCACGCTGGGCTTTGTGGCCATGTCCCAGGTGCTGCAGGACGGCGTCAGAGCGCCGGGCTCGGCCTGGCTGGTGCCCGGCCACCTGCATGAGCCGATACGACAGGACGCCGTGCTTCTGGCCGGCGCCAGGCAGTACCCCGGCGCCCGGGCGCTGATGGGCTACCTGCAAGGCGAGCGGGCCCGGCAGATCATCCGCTCGGCTGGCTACGAATTGAGGTAGCCATGGTATTCAGCAATGAAGCACTTCAAGCCATCGGCCTGACCCTGCGCCTGGCCGGTTTAACCACCCTGGTCCTGCTGGTTCTGAGCACACCGCTGGCCTGGTGGCTCGCCACCAGCGGCTCACGCTGGCGCGCGCCGGTCAATGCGCTGGTAACCCTGCCCCTGGTGCTGCCGCCAACCGTCATCGGCTTCTACCTGCTGTTGGCGCTGGGGCCGCATGGGTGGCTGGGGCAAGTCAGCGCATCGCTGGGCTTGGGCAGCCTGTCTTTTACCTTCGCCGGCCTGGTGATCGGGTCGATTTTTTTCTCCTTGCCCTTTGCCGTGCAGCCCTTGCAATACGCCTTCGAAACAGTGGGAAAACGACCGATGGAGGTGGCCGCCACCCTGCGGGCCAGCCCCTGGATGGCATTTTTTACGGTGGCCCTGCCTCTCGCCCGCCCGGGTTTTGTGACGGCGGTGATCCTGGTGTTCGCGCACACGGTAGGTGAATTTGGTGTGGTGCTGATGATTGGCGGCAACATCCCGGGCCAGACCCGGGTGGTGTCGACCCAACTCTATGGTCTGGTCGAAGCCATGCAATACCAGCAGGCCCACTGGCTCGCCGGCGGCATGGTGGCATTCTCCTTTGCGGTGTTGCTGTTCCTGACGCTGCTCAAGCGCAACAAAGCGCAAAAGCTGCTGTGAACCAGATCAGCCTGCGCCTGCCCCGGGCTGATTTTGAGCTCTCGGTTGACCTGAGCCTGCCAGCGCAGGGCATCACCGCGCTGTTTGGCGCATCGGGCTCGGGCAAGACCAGCCTGCTGCGCTGCGTGGCCGGCCTGGAGCGGGCGCGCAACAGTGTGGTGCGCATTGCCGGAGAAACCTGGCAAGACGATGCGGCCGGCCTGTTTGTGCCGACCTGGCGGCGCTCCCTGGGCTATGTGTTTCAAGAATCCAGCCTGTTTGAACACCTGAGCGTGCGTGACAACCTGAACTACGGCCTACAACGCAACGCAAAAGCTGGCAAGCAGGGTCAAGCGGCCCTGAAGGAGGCGATTGAATTGCTCGGCAGTGGCAGCCTGCTGCTACGCCAGCCGCAGCAGCTCTCGGGCGGCGCGCGCCAGCGCGTGGCGATTGCCCGAGCCCTGGCCCTGCAGCCCAAGGTCCTGCTGCTTGATGAGCCGCTTGCGTCTTTGGACATGGCGCGTCGTCGCGAGGTCATGCCCTGGCTCGAACGGCTGCGCGACGAGCTCAGGACTCCCATGCTTTATGTCACCCACTCGGGCGATGAGGTGGCGCGTCTGGCCGATCATCTGGTGGTGCTGGAGCAGGGCCGCATCAAGTCCTCAGGCCCAGTGGCCGAACTGCTGCACCAGGTGGAGCACCCGGCGCTGGGCTTTGCTGAGACCGCCAGCTTATTGCTGGGGGAAGTCGACCAATTGGACCCGGCCTGGCATTTGGCGCGCGTGGCCTTTGCCGGCGGAGCTGTGTGGGTGCGCGACACCGGCCTGGCCATGGGCCGGCCGGTGCGGCTGCGCATCCTGGCACGCGATGTCAGCCTTGCCAGCGCCGAGCCGCAACACAGCAGCATTCAAAACCAGTTGCCCTGCGTGATCGAGGCCATCGTCCCAGACAGCCATGCCTCGCAACGCCTGGTGCGCCTGCGCTGCGGCAACACCCTGTTGCAGGCCCGGGTCACTGCCCGCGCCATCGATGCCTTGGGGCTGCGCGCATCCAGCAGGGTCTGGGCCCAGGTGAAATCCGTGGCCTTGGTTGAATAAACTGTTGGTTTACCCGAGCTCGGGCCGACCCCTGAACCACCGATAATTCCGGATTTTCCGGGGCTAGCGCCCTGAGCTGCAGAAGAGAAATCGCCATGTCACAATTTTTGAAGAACGCTTGGTATGTTGCGGCACTGTCCACCGAAATTGGGCGTGCGCCCAAGGCGGTGCGACTGCTGGGCGAGGCTGTTGTGCTGTACCGCTTGCAAAGCGGCCTGCCCGCAGCACTTGAGGACGCCTGCCCCCACCGCAAACTGCCCCTGTCCATGGGGCGCATCAAGGGTGACGCCATCGAATGTGGCTACCACGGGCTCACTTTCGACTGCGCTGGCCAGTGCATCGATGCCGCCACACAAACGCGTATTCCGCCCTTTGCCAAAGTGCGGGCCTACCCGGTGCAAGACAAATACGGCCTGTTGTGGATTTGGATGGGCGATGCAGCCCTGTCGGAGACCAGCCCAGTGATTGAGATCGACAACCACGGCCAACCGGGCTGGCACATCACCGCCGGAGACCAGTTGCAGGTCAACAGCAACTACCTCTGGCTGGTTGACAACCTGCTCGACCCCTCGCATGTGGCATGGGTACACCGGGGCTCTTTTGCAGGTGCTGGCACAGACAGCACGCCCCTGCAGATCCAGGCCGACGAGCGTGGCGTGGTCTGCAGCCGCTGGTTGCTCAACCAAGCACCACCGCCCTTTTACGCACCCTTGGTCAAGTTCAGCGGCCCGGCCGACCGGCTGCAACACTACGAGGTTCGCTACCCTTCTTTGGCCATCAACATGGGCATCTACACGCCAGCTGGCAAGGGTGGCCCGGACATGGTCGACGGGCCGCACACCTATCGTATGGTGTCTTACAACTTTTTGACCCCCATCGATGAAGACCACACCCACTATTTTTGGCTGCAACACCGCAACACCGATGCCGATGATGCCGCCCTCACCGAACGCATTGCGGCTGGCGCCAAGGCCGCCTTTGAAGAGGACAAAATTGTGCTCGAAGCGGTACACCGTGGCATGAAAAACCGCTCCACCCAAACCACGGGTCTGCTGCTCGATGCTGCTGCCAATCGGTTCAGGGCCGGCTTGGCCACGCTGATAGAGGCGCAGGCCCAGCCCTGAGCGCCGCAGTCAGGGTATCAATCTGCCGCGGGTTCTTTGTAGTAGCCCACCACATCGCCCTGGGTGGTCACGCCCAGTCCGTTGAGCAGGCGGTTGGAGTAATTGAAATAGGCACAGACCTGGTTGACCTCCAGAATTTCACCGTCATCGCAGCCACTGGCCTTGAGACTGTCGAAGTCGCTTTTTTCCATCTTGGCGACTTCGGCAGTGAGTTTTCTGGCGTAACGCAGAAGTTCGAGTTCCTTGCCAGAAAACGCCCGCTCCGGCTGGGCCGCAGACAAGGCGTCCCAGACCAACTGGGCGCGCTGCGGGTCGTTCATGAGGCGGCGGGCATTGGCAAAGTGGTGCGTCAGGCTGTAGTCGCAGCGGTTGGTCATGCTGACATAGGAGGCCACCACCTCCAAAAACCAAAAAGGCAGGGTGTTGTCCGGGTTATGCAACACACTGCGGTAGAGCACCAGATGGCCCTCCATGCTGTGCGGGCGCAGGCTGTGCGCGCGCATCACGTTGTCAACCGTGCCGCTGGGCGTGAGGGCGAGTTGGTACATGTCCTTGAGCTTGCCAGTGGCTTCTTCAAGGGGAATCATTTTTATCCATGCGCTCATGGGCTCTCCTGTTTGATCGACCGGCGATCCACCGGCGGACGTGAAAAAATAGCCCGGACCATAGGCACAAAGGTCTCAATCGGCTCGCAGGGGTAAGCCGGGTCAGCGGCGGCTTGGTCGTAGCGGGCAACGAACTCGGCAGTCCAATCAAAATAGGGGTTGCCACGCCAGCGCTCCCGCTCATGCTGGTCGACGCCCGGCATGTTTGGCGAGTGCAGGTTCTGGAAGGTGGCATGGTGACGCAGCATCCAGTGGTTGCGATCAGACACATAGGCACCTAGCAGACCGGCAGCAAAATCACCGTGCAGCAGGGGGCAGGTATTGAACCCGACATCATGCAGCAGAGCGACGACCACGTCCTCGTCTGGCAGGCCGTCGCGCAGCACCATGGTTGCTGATTGCAGGCAGTGCCGGTAGTTGTTCACCTGGTAGCCAAAGCATGGGTCGTTTTGGCTGGCGCTGAGCAGGCGCAGGGCCTGGTCGGCCTGGTGTCTGGCCAGGTAGAGCGCGCGCTGCTGCTCAAGCACCAACCAGTCCTGGCGGGAGAGTTCCTCCAGGGGAATTTTTTCAAGGTACTGCCAGTCAGCGTCTGCCAACGGGGAGCGGCTGCCGGGTGCGTTCATCGGACCTCCTTGGGGTAAAGCCAGGCCTGAGTGGCCTGGTGCCAGGGCAGCAGGGCCTGCGCCACTGCGGGATGCTGTGAGGCAGCGTCGAGCCAGCGCTGCAGTACATCGGGCAGTGCCAGCGCCTGTCCGCAGGCTGACAACACGGCGCCGGCCAGAGGCAGCGTGACCAGCGGACCGCAGTCGGCCAAGCTCAGGCTTGGGGTCAGCAGATAAGGCTGCGGCCGAGCCCAATGCGCGAGCTGGCCTAGGCGGCGGGCGATGTCCTGTCGCAACAGGCTGACCCGCTCGGCGTCACGCTTGGCTGGGTCGACCAAGGCAAACAGGGCCCGCACCGGCGGCTCCAGATACAGGTCATGAAACCGGCACAAAAACCGCACCTGAGCGCGTTCCTGTGCCCCCTGCGGCAGCAGGGGCGGCTCGGGGTAGCGCTCTTCAAGGTATTCGTTGATTGCCTCGGACTCCGACAAGACCCAGTCGCCTTCCTGTATGGCGGGAAGCTTGCCCATGGGCACGATGGCCTGGTATTGCGCAGAGCGGTAGCCCCCAGGTGGCAAACGTTCTTCAAACACAACCCCCTTGGCACACAGGGCAATGCGCACCTTGGCGCTGTAGGAGGACAGGGCTGTGGCGTAAAAAATCATACGGCTTCCCCAGCCAAAAAAGCCACGTAGTCCCGGGCCGCCGCGCGGGCTGCCACAGCGATGATTTCGGCGCCATGCTCTGGCCGGCCCAGAGCCGAATGCGAGCCCACCCGACCATCAGGAAACTGGGCCCGGTGGGCCGCCGCATGCTCGTGGTTGTCGCCGCCATGGCGCTTGATGAAATCAGCGCTCAGCAAGGGCGGCGCCGGCAAGTTGTCCGCGCAGCTGACTGCGGGTAACACATGCCGGGTGATCGCCAACTCCGACGGTGTGGCATGCATGCCTTCGGCCACCCCATACAGGCGCTGCCGAATCTCATTGACTTCAGAAAAATCCCACCAGCTGCGCAAACGGCACTGGACGGCCGCGCCACGGTGCAGGCCCAGGCTCTGGTCCGCATACAGCTCCTGAAACGCACAATGGGCCGGAGAAATATTGCCGCCATGGCCATTGAGAAAATAAAAGTGCTCAAAGCCATGGCGCGCCAACGATTGCACGTAGTCAATGATGACCTGGATCAGGGTGCTCGGCCGCAGCGACACCGTGCCCGGAAAACCCAGATTGAACTGCGCCTGGCTCAAGCTCAGCGTAGGCCCCACCAAGGCGCCAGTGATGTCGGCCATCGCCAAGGCCACGGTTTCGGCCGTGATGCTGTCAGTGCCAATCAGGCCAGTGGGGCCGTGCTGCTCTGTGGAGCCAGTGGGTATGACCACGCCTCTGGAATTTTTCAGGTAGGCCTCGACCTCAGGCCAGGTGGCGTGGTGCAGAATCATGGCCGGTCAATTGGCGTTGGCGAGCCGGCGCTCAAGGCGGCGAACCAGATAAGACACCACCAAAATCAGCAACAGATACTCGCCCACCAGCAGGGTGTAGATCTCCAGGGGCCGGTATTCGTTGACATTGAGCTCATTGGCTCTGCGCGTGAGTTCTTGCAAGCCGATCACCGACACCAGAGACGACATCTTGAGCACATACACAAACTGGTTGCCCAGCGCGGGCAAAATCACCTTGATGGCCTGCGGCATCACCACCAGACGCATCTGCTGGTACCAAGACAGGCCCAGCGACTTGGCCGCCTCAATCTGCCCCTTGGGAACCGACTGAATACCGGCCCGAAAAACCTCAGCCTCAAAAGCCGAGTCGCTCAGGGCCAATGACAGCACGCCGGTGGCAAACACGCCGAGTTGCAGCCCAATGATCACCGGCAGGCCGTAAAACACCCACAACAGCAGCACCAGCAATGGAATGGCACGGAACAACTCCACATACGCCCGGTTGACTCGCCTGAGTGCAGGACGTCGGGACAGGCCGGCCAAGGCCACCGAAGCACCCAAAATCACCGAGAGAACAATGGCGCACAAGGAGACCAGCAGGGTTGCTGTCAGGCCACCGATCAGGAACTGCAGGTTAGACAGCCCCTTGGCCTGCAGGGGGTTGAAAATATACCAACCCCAGCTGTAAGACCCAGCTTCAGAGCCACCCCCGCCGCAGCCAAACAGCAGCGCGCAGGGCAGCAGGCAGAGCAGAAGGCTTATTTTTTGGCGACCAACCATTTGGCTTCGAGTGCGTCAAAAAAACCCTCGGCTTCTTTCAGAGAAATCCAGTTGTTCACAAAGGTCACCCAGGCATGGTCTGCCTGGGGCATGGGGTAGGCAAAGGGCCGCTTATTTCGCATGTCCATGCTCGAGCCCACGACCTGCAAATCCGGGTAAGTCTTCATGAGGGTTGAGGCCTCAACATTGCTGGTGATGGTGACCTGGGCACGCCCGGCCAACACCTCTTGGTAGCCGGTGGCGGGTTTCTCTACGGCGCGTACCTTGGCTTTCGGAAAATGCGCCTTGGCCTGCTGCTCAAACACCGTACCCATCAACACCGCCACGGTCACGTTGGGGTTGTTGATGCTCTCCCAAGTGTTCAACGAGGCACCGGTTTTTTTGCTCACCATGGGCACGGTGCCAGCAAACAAGTAGGGCGCTGAGAAAGCGACCGTCTTGGCACGCGCCATGCTCAGGGAGGCCCCAGAGAAAATATCAAAACGGTCGGCCACTATGCCGTTGACCAGCGTGGCCCACTCTGCGGGCACGTACTCGATCTTGACACCCATGTCGGCGGCGAGTTGGTTCATGGCCTCTATGTCAAAACCGGTGTAGGTGTTGGTGGCGGTGTCTTTCATGGACATGGGATTGAAGTCACCGGTGGTGCCCACCCGCAAAGTACCCCGTTCTAGAATTTGCGCCAGCCGGGACTTGGCCTGAGCCATGGCTTGCACCGGCAGCAGCAGCAGGGCAGCAGTCGCCAGACCCAGGACATATGCGGAGATTTTTTTCATCGGAGCTTCCTATTCAAGAGTTGGTAAATTGGTTGGCAAAAGAGTTGGCAAGAACCTTGGTCAGGGCGCTGACCCAAGCGTTCAAGGGGACCGGGGCCGACCTTGACTCAACTTGGGGCGGGCATCCGGTCCGGTTCGAGCCGACATGTTACCCGCATTAAAAACGGCGGCGCTGGCTTACGGTGGGCCAGCACTCAAGGCCGCCGCCCCGCCAGACTTTGCATCAGCGCGCGAATGCCGAAAGTCCAGGGTTCAATGCGGTCCGAACGATCGACCCGGTTCACCAGGCGCCCGAGCTGCGGCACGCTGACGCTCACCACATCGCCGACATGGTGCGTGAAGCCCTGGCCTGGCGCATCCCGGTCTTGCGTTGGCGCCAGCATGGTGCCTAAAAACATCATCATGCCGTCCGGGTACTGGTGGTGCGAGCCCATCGCATGCTTGACCAAGTCCAGCGGGTCGCGGCTGATGCTGCTCATGGCCCCATGGCCAACAAACCGAAACCCATCTGCACCCCAGACCTCCAAGCCGATCTCGCACTGGCGCACTGATTCGATGTCGAATTGTTCGTCAAACAGCCGGATGAAAGGGCCTATCGCGCAGGAGCCGTTGTTGTCTTTGGCCTTGCCCAGCAACAAGGCGCTGCGACCTTCAAAATCGCGCAGGTTGACATCATTGCCCAGCGCCACACCGACCACCTGCGCCAAAGAATTAACTGCCAGCACGATTTCAGGCTCTGGGTTGTTCCAGTTTGAGCGTGGGTGCAAACCGACATCGCTGCCAAGACCCACTGCCGCCAGCACCGGCGCTTTGGTAAATATTTCGGCATCCGGGCCTATGCCAACTTCGAGGTACTGAGACCAAGCACCGCGGGCCTGCAACACCTGTTTAACTGCATCCGCCTGCTGCGAGCCTGGCTGGATACCGGTCAGGTCCTGCCCCAAAATCTGGTGGAGTTCGGCTCGCAGCGCCTGCGCACGGCTGGCGTCCCCACGGGCCTGCTCTTCAATCACCCGCTCCAACAGGCTCGCCACAAAGGTCACGCCGGTGGCCTTGATAGCCTGCAAATCGCAAGGCGCCAGCAGCCATGGCAAGCTGGTATCGCGGCCGGCTTCTTCGGCGTTCTCCAACACAGCATCGAGCGCTGCGATCACCGGCAAGCGGCCCGCCGCCAGCGCTGAGCGCAACAGATCAGCCGGGTTCGGCAGGTCCAGCAAAGCACTGCAGGTGAGCGCCAAGGAGGAGACGTCATGCAAGCGACCCGCCGCCACAAGAGCCACAACCGGCCCCAGGTCGGGTACCCAGACCCGTGCGACCAGCAGCGCGCGCGCATGGTCGCTAGGCAGGCAATCAGCGATCAGGCGGGGCATCGGGGACGCGGCATCTGAAACCATGGCTGTGCTACTTTCTGGCGCGGGGCGCCGAAGGGTCAAGGGTGGCCTATTTTGACTTAAATGGTCGCAGCACCCTTCTGACTGCCTCAGCGCGCCAGATAGGCCTCGCCCAGCGGCCGGGCAGCATTGAGGCCGCCATAACTCAAGCCGCCGTGGCCGCCGGGCGGGTGCCCAAACCAGCGTTCATCACGGCTATCTTCGGCGGCCTGCCAGCGCACGTCGCAGGAAAGCCGAACCGTGCCACCAGGCAGGCAGTTGTCGCAAGACCCATGCAGCGTGAACATGTCAAACAGCAGCACATCGCCGGCCCGGAAATCGCTTGTCAGCAAACGGGTTTGGTGGCTTTTCGCAAAGGCAATTGCATCCATCGGGAAAGAGCCCGGCAAGCCATCACGGTCAACATCCACCCCCCGATAGCGCGCAATCAGCGCATCGAAGCGGTTGGACCCTTCCACCACCACCAGCGGGCCGGCACGCAAGGGCAGGTCACCCAAAGGGATCCAGGCGGTGATCACCCGCTGCGACCCACGGTTCATGTAGACATGGTCGAAGTGCAAGGGACTGGACCGGCCCTGCGCCATGGTGCGCAGCCACAAAAAATCAAAGGGCACTGTAGGACAGCCCAGCACCGCAGCCGATGCTTCAGCCAGGGCGAGGCCATGGCTGACAGCCCGCAGAGCCGGTGATTCGCTGACCGTGCGCCAAAAGGCCGACAGGTCGGGGTGTAGCTCAGCGCGTTTGCTCAAACCACTGGCGACCGCCGCCTCGACCGGCTCCCGGATCTCCCCGACCTCCGCCAGTTGCAAAAGCACCTCCCGCCGAGCCACTAAAACAGCCTCGCGCGACAAGGCCCCGCGCAACAACACATAACCATCGCGGGCCAGCAGAGCGGGCAACGCGGCTGCCCCGCGGCGCCAACCAGGCGTCTCATTCAAGCGCCCCAGCAATTCATTGGGCACTTGGGCACCGGCGATGACGGCGCCGTCAAATTCGAGCTGGGCGGGCGGGTCGGCAGCGAGAGGGGGTTTGGATATCAAAGCGGTTCCAAGGTTAACGAATTCAATGAGCTGCGGCCCGGAATAATTGCACTAACGATTTGCAGCAGGGGTATTCCAGCAAATAAATGGCCCTCGACCATCACGGCGACACTGGTTTCGCCCAGCGAAACGCATTGCTCTTTTTAATGGCCGACAAACTGGATGGCCGGGGTTAGCATGACGGGTAAACCTAGCCTGGTCAGTTGATTCAGGCTCCCAGTAGGTTGCGATGATGACCCTGGGCAAAGCTGCTTGCGCTTTCTTAACGAGTGTAAATAAGGAAATACTGCTCAGCGCTCAGCTTTGAGCTAGTGAAATATATACCGGCCAAGCCTCGATTTCGGCCTATACACCCAACCACCACCGAGGAGACGCTTCATGTTCACGTTCCATACCCCTAAAGCGCTATTGATAGCTGCTATGAGTCTGGCTGCCTCTGTGCAGGCACAGACGGTCCTGACTTTTGGCGGATCTGATGCAATAGGGTCCCTACTTGACCGTCAGAACATACGCTATACCGCCTGTGTCAACGACAAAGCGGGGGGACGTCTGAAAATTAATTTTATTCAGGGGGAGCAACTCGGCAGCGATGTGCAGGTCATCGAGCAGATGATGCAAGGCTCGGTGCACATTTATGGCGATGTCCTTGACTGGTATGCAAATTGGGTCAAGGATTACGCAATTCTGGCCTGGGGCTTTACATTCCGCAATGCCGACCATCTGCAAAAGTTTCTCGATAGCCCGACCTACACAGCCATGGCCGAAAAACTACGCAAGGAGCAGGGCTTGAGAATTCTGGCTGCAGCACCGACCCAGCCCCGAATACTGTTCTCCAAAAAGCCAGTGACCGCCCTTGCCGACCTAGGCGGTGTGAAGATGCGTGTACCAGAGATCAAGACCTACCTGACACTGTGGGAGACTTTGGGTACACGGCCGTCCCGACTGGCCTGGGGGGAAATTTATCTAGGCCTGAAAACCGGCGTTGTTGAAGCCGCTGAGGGGCCTATTTCATCCGCGTTTGCCGCTAAATTTCATGAGGCAGCACCGAATGTCACCCGCACGGATCACCTGATGTCGTCGGCTCACATCACCGTCAATGAAAAAGCTTTTGTAGCGCTCCCGCCAGATCTGCAAAAGCTCATGACCGATTGTGCGGTTGATGCGGTACAAAACACACGTAAAGCCGCTCAAGCAGAAACCGAAGACGTGGTGCGTAAGATGGTCAGCGAAGGCGCTAAGGTAAGCAACATCGACAAGGCGCCTATCCAGCAACGAGCCAAAGAGGGCGTGACCAAGATGGAAAAAGACGGGGCTTGGACGCCAGGTTTGTGGGATCAGATTCAGAAGCTCTGAGCACATGCTGAAACACTATCGGCGCTTGCTCGACCGCATAGGTTGGGTCGAGCAAGGCCTCGGCTTGGGTCTGATTGTGCTGATCGTTGTTGCCATCACGGTTCAGGTGTTCAGTCGGTACGTACTGGGGCGCCCAATCGCTTGGGTGGAGGAGTCGGCGACCTACGCTTTTATATGGATGGTTTTTATCGGGGCTAGCCTGGGGCTCAAGCTGGATCGCCACATTGTTATTGAGACATTTGGCCGTTTTTTGCCGATGCGTATGGCTGCCGCGCTACGGGCGGCCGTCTTCCTTCTGGTTTTATTGACGCTCATCGTGTTGGTGTTTCAAGGTACCAAGGTCATGGGGGTTGAAGGACGGTCAAAAACAATCTCCCTGCCCATAGAACTGCCACGTAGTTGGTTTTACTCCGTGCCACTGACGCTTTCGGCGGCGTCGATGGTATTGACCGCGGTCTATCTGCTGCTCAAGGATCTGGCTGTGGTGGTGGGGTGGCATCAAGACCGAACCATGGCAGCGCCCGAGGTTAGCTGATGACGCTGCTAGTTTTATTTGGCTTGTTTGCGGTTCTGGTTGCGCTAGAGGTTCCGGTGGCATTTGCCATGGCTCTTTCATCGATTGCAACCCTGGTCTTCACGCAACCGGTACCGCTGTCAATTGTGGTGCAGCGCATGGGCACCGGGCTAGACAGTTTTGTGCTGATCGCTATTCCGCTGTTCGTTTTGGCGGGCCATTTACTCAACCGGGCTGGCATAGCGGATCGGATATTTGACTTCGCCGATGCTTTAGTCGGTCATATCCGCGGCGGCTTGGCCCATGTCAACGTGCTGGCGAGCATGATCTTTGCCGGTATGAGTGGTGTGGCGCAAGCTGATGCGGCAGGGCTTGGCGTGGTGGAGGTCAATGCGATGCGCAAAGAAGGCTTTGACCCAGCGTTCGCAGCTGCGGTGAGCGCTGCCTCGTCGATCATTGGCCCGATTATTCCGCCCTCCGTCATCATGGTGGTCTACGCGGTGATGGTGCAAGTTTCAGTCGGAGATTTATTTTTGGCAGGTTTTCTGCCCGGTATATTGATGGGCATGGCCTTGATGGCGATGATCTACTGGATGGTCAGAACAGGCCGTGTATACGCTCCGCCAACCAAGTCAATCTCTTACCCCCGAATTGCCAAGACATTTGTGCGCGCCCTGCCTGCGCTGGCCGCCCCTGTTTTTCTAACAGTCGGGCTCTTGGCGGGAGTTGCCACGCCAACAGAACTAGGCGCGCTCACAGTCGTCTATGCCACGGCCCTGGGCTTCGCTCAGCGTGAACTGAGCGTCCAGGATGTCATGGATTCATTGCGTGAAACCCTGATCACCTGTGGTGTGCTGGTGTTCATCATTGCTTGCGCCGTACCTTTTGGCTGGATAGTCGCCACGTCGCAAGCGCCACAAAAACTCGCAATTTTCATGATGTCGATCTCGGACAACAAGCTGGTGATCTTGGCGATCATCAATGTCGTCTTGTTAGTGATCGGCTGTTTTATGGAAACCACCGCAATTTTGCTGATCGCCACACCAACCCTGTATCCGCTGATCGTGGCCTTGGGCGTTGACCCCGTGCATTTCGGGATCATCCTCATTGTCAACCTGCTGATTGGAACGCTGACGCCGCCATTTGGCGTGATTCTCTTCATCATGATGAATATCGCCAAGGTCAGTTTGGCGCAAATCTCGCGGGCAGTATTGCCGTTTTACCTGCCACTGCTTTTCACATTGATAGTTATCACCTACTGGGCCGATTTCGTCCTCTTTATTCCGCGGTTTTTTGGCAAGCCGGCTTGACGCAATCCGCTGTTGGCGGCGCCTGAGAGTTCGCCAAATACTGAGTTGCGCCTGTAGTCATCGGATTCGGGATTCGGTGCCCGGCGAGAGGCGCGTCATGTGGCCAAGCCACATCAGAGATACACAACGACGGCAAGCGCCCCAAGATGGCGAGGCAAATGTGCAGGTGATTGTTTGACGAGCCCCGAGGAGTGGCAGCAAGGGCAAAGTCCCATGCTACGATTACTAACATGTTAGTCAGAAAACATCCATCGCGCTGATCTTCTTCCAAGCCATGCTCAAAGGTATTTCCCCCTTGCTGTCGCCCGAACTGCTGCATATTCTGGCATCGATGGGCCATGGCGACGAGATCGTGTTGGCCGATGCCAATTTTCCGGCTGCCACCCATGCCAATCGTCTGGTCCGCCTGCCAGGCCTGTCGGCGCCAGCGGTGCTCGACGCCGTGCTGTCGGTGTTGCCACTGGACAGTTTTGTCAGCCACGCGGCGCTCACCATGCAGGTGGTGGGCGATGCCGACCGTGTGCCCCCGGCTGTAGCCGAGTTCAATGCCTTGCTGCGCCAACACGGTCATCCACAGGCCGGCTCGCTAGAGCGCTTTGCCTTTTATGAGCGCGCGGCCCAGGCCTTTGCGGTGGTGGCTACCGGCGAGGGTCGCATCTACGGCAACATTCTGCTTAAAAAAGGCGTCCTAGCCTCATGAGACAAGGGTTTGCAGATGCAAAAAATGTAGCGCGCGATGGCGCGGCCCCTGGCAGGCCAGATGCGGTCAGCCAGCGGGTACGTGCTTACCAGGGCTTCACGCAGCAAATTGTCAGCGGCGCCATTCTGCCGGGCCAGTTCATCTCGCAACGCGAGTTGATGACTCTGCTGGACATGCCTTTGGGCGCAGTGCGCGAAATGATTCCACGGTTAGAGGCCGGCGGCTTGATCAAAACCGTACCGCAACGAGGCTTGCAGATCGCCCATGTGGACCTCAAACTCATCCGCAATGCGTTTCAGGTGCGCAGCATGATCGAGCGCGAGGCGGTTCTGGCCTTTATGCAGAGCGCCAGCGATGCGGAACTGGCCGCCATTGAGGCGGCGCACCAGCAGATCCTGGCGCGCGCCAACGAGGCCAGCAACACCGATGCCCAGTTGCTGGACGACGCCCAGGCGCTGGACTGGGGCCTGCACGATCGCATGGTGGACGCGCTGGACAATGAGATCGTCTCTGACATCTACCGCGTTAACAGCCTGCGCGTGCGCCTGATTAAACTGGAGCAAAGTGTCATCACGCCGGCCATCCTGATTCCCGCGATGCAGGAGCACCTGCGCTTCATCGCCGCCCTGCGCGAACGCAACGCCGCGCAGGCGGCAGCGCTGCTCGACGCCCACATCAACAGTGCCCGTAGCCGAGTCATGAACGCCCCCAACCATTAGGAGAAACCCCTTGAACCCTGCCATTCACGGCCTCTGGCCCGCCCTACTCTTACCCGTATCGCCCAAAGGTGATCTCGACACGCCGCTGGCCATCGCCCACGCCCATCGCATGCTTAAAGCCGGCTGCGACGGCGTCACCCTGTTTGGCACCACGGGCGAGGGCCCGGCCTTCACCACCGCCGAGCGGCAAGCCCTGCTGGAGTCGATGTTGGGCAGCGGCATCCGCCCAGACCAGGTGGTGGTCACCACCACTGCCTCGGCACTGGGTGACGCCATCACCTTGGGGCGACACGCCACCCGGCTGGGCGTGCACCGCCAGTTGTTCATGCCGCCGTTTTATTACAAGCAGCCACGCGATGCCGGTGTGGTCGACGCCGTCACGCAAATCATTGAGGGCATTGGCAGTGAGGCCATCAAGGTGCTGCTGTACCACTTTCCGGCCATCAGCACCTACAGCTTTTCGCATGCGGCTATTGCCGAGCTGCGGCGCCGGCACCCAGCCCAGGTGGCCGGTGTTAAGGACAGCGGTGGCGACTTGGCACACGCCCTGGCATTGGTGCAGGCCTTTCCCGGCTTTGCCGTGTTGGTGGGCTCAGAGCCCCATGTGGCGCCGGTGATGCTGGCAGGCGGCTGCGGCTCCATCAACGGCCTGGGCAATATTGCCCCTGGCCTGATGCGCCGTATGATTGACGCACCAGCGCAGGTCAGTGCGCAAGACACACAACTTATGAGCGCCCTGCTGGCCTTGCTGTCGGTCAAACCCAGCATGCCGTTTGTCGGCGTTTACAAGGCCATGCTGGCCGAACAGACCGGTGACGACCGCTGGCTGCCGATGCGCGCCCCGCTCAGTCCTCTGGAAAACACCGAGGCGCAATCCATCAGACAAGGGTATCGTGCGATAGGCGCACTGCTTGCCCACGTTTAAACCAAAAACCCCCTTACCCCCTTACCCCCTTACCCCCCAAAATCCCTTTAACCCACAGGAGACAACCCCATGACAACC
>SXGQ01868261.1_pt1 | contig 16183 bp, 12 predicted proteins | sample 3178371 | NCBI WGS metagenome assembly SXGQ01 (sample SAMN11356859, study PRJNA531348) | freshwater metagenome | isolation source: freshwater sample F1-20 | place: China: Fuxian Lake, Yuxi | collected 2017-12-25
CAAAATGTCGATGCGTGAAGTGCATTGGGGGTTGATTCCCGACATGACGGGCACGCTCAGGCTGAGCCGCCTCGTGCGCGACGACGTGATGAAAGACCTGGTGTTCACCGGTCGCATCTTCCCCGCGAGCGAAGGTGCCACGTTGGGTGTGGTCACACGTTTGTCGAACGACCCCGTGGCCGAGGCCTTGGCCGCCGCCGCAGAGATTGCCGGCCGTAGCCCGAGTGCGGTGCGGGGTGCCAAGCAACTCATCAACCGGTTGTCTAATGCGGGCGCTGCCGAGCACTTTGTCGCCGAACGCGAGATCATCTTCACGCTGATTGGCAAGCCGCACCAGGTGGAAGCGATCACGGCGAACTTTGAGAACCGGGCGCCTGTGTTCAAGGATGTGAGGTAGGGAAATGGATTACAAGTTGCACTCACACCGTCATGCTGAAGCAGTGATGCGCTCTGTGACGTCCTCGGCTCGCAAACTCGACGAAGTACTTGAGGTTATTCGTGGAATAAGTGATTCCGACCTTCAATCATCTTTTGAGACGAAGGCCAAGCGAATGACTGCAGCAGGGAAGAAGATTGACAAGAGTCTCTCTGTCGTCATCAATGAACTACTGAGAAACCGACTTTCACCGAAGGGATGGAAGACCGAATCGCCCATTTTTAAGGGGGCAGAGTACGGCGATTTACCAAAGCGGAGTGGAGCGGCAGCCAAGAACCCCAAAAATCCCTGGCGACTGGATTTTGCCCAAGGTAGCTACTCCATCGAAGTCGCCTTTAACCATGGTGAAGCAATACCTTGGAACCTACTTAAGCCGGTAATCGCTGGAGAATTGAATCACGTCGAAAAGGCCATTCAGTCGGATTTTGGCATAGTAATTTGTGCGACGAGCGCACTCAAGTCGAAGGGAAACTTCGATTCTGCTGTGGGCGAGTATGAGAAGTTCCTCAAGTACCTAAAGCCGCTTCGAAACTTTTTGACAATACCAATTCTTATTGTTGGACTCGAGGCTCCAAAGTCGTTTCGCATCGACCCGAAAACTCGACGAGTCGTCTCAATTACCAATTGACTCGGCGAGTGTGGCGCTTCATCTCTGCTGCAAGCACCTTGCCAACCTTCTCGACGAGCCCCACAACTAGCGCGTTTCCCATGAAGAAAGCCCGTCGTGTATCTGAGATTTGATTTCCGTTGCAATCAAACTTGGTCCAATCATCGGGGAAGCCGTTCAGCCGCTCAAGTTCGATTGGTGTGAGCCGCCGGTAGCCCTTCTTGGTCTTGATTATGTGTTTGAAACGCGAAGGTGACGTGCCACCTTCGCCGGTCAGAATGGTGCGACTCGGGTTGGTGAGCAGGTCGGGGAATGCCATTTTTCCTTCGGCATAGTTGTAGACGAAGCCACTGCCTTTGTGGACTCGCTCTATGGTCTTTGCGCCTTTTAAATACTTCCAATTCTGTAGTTGGGAGTCGTGTATCCAGAATTCGGCCGGAACCTCAGCATCTGGCTGAAGGACATCCCCGAGAGTGAGGCTTGCGTTAGTAGATTTCGCCGTGGTCTTGATTGTGAAAGCGACTCCGTTGTAGAAGTAACCGGAATTAAGGAATGGGCTCTTATCCGTACCTTTGTTAAATGTGCGGCTCAAATCGATTGCATCGTTCCTTAGGTCAATTTGAGTTAAATCGCCTGCGAGCCGTTGTATCGGTAGAGCGCGGGCAAGAATTCCAGACGATTCAATTACATCTTTTGGACTGATTAATGCCTCTCCACGACTCAATCTCGATGCAACGATGAACACTCGAATACGGCGTTGAGGAAACCCATATTCGGCTGCGTTCACCACGCGCCACTCGATTACGTAGCCCTCGTCCCCGAGGGTCCTGAGCATGACGGCAAAATCGCGGCCGCGCTGGCTTGAAGGCGATTTAAGAAGGCGATCTACGTTTTCAAGAAAGATGAACCTCGGTTTATGTCGTTTCACGAGTCGAAGAATTTCCCACCAGAGAACACCTTTCTTGCCTTGAAGACCCTTTGAGGTGTTCAAGGTCTTCGCTACGGAGTAGTCCTGGCAGGGAAAGCCGCCTACCAGTAGGTCGATGTCTTTCGGCAGTGACTCAGCATTTGCTATGTCTTCGTTGGAGTGCCCTTCGTTGCCAAAGTTTGCCGTGTAAACGTTGGATGCGTGTTGAGCTTTGGTCGCAGGCTCCCACTGGTTGGAGAAGATGGTTTTCCAGCCGGCTCGTGTAAGGCCTATACGAAACCCGCCTACGCCAGCGAACAACTCTGCAACATTTCCGATGACTTTGGCTGGCTCTCGAAACTTTTTTGCCGACTTCATCCGATCAAAAGTGTATGTGAATGCGAACCGTTGAACTTGGTTTTGGCTGGGTGTGTTCACACCCAAATCGGCGATAGTGAGCTGTTCATGTATGTGTTTCATGTTTGGCAGGGTAGGGGGAGGGTGTTGCCGCAGCCGAGATTGCTGGCCGTAGCCCCAGTGCGGTGCGGGGTGCCAAGCAACTCATCAACCGACTCTCCAACGCAGGTGCCGCCGAGCACTTCGCCGCCGAACGTGAGATCATCTTCACGCTGATTGGCAAGCCGCACCAGGTGGAAGCGATTACTGCAAATTTCGAGAACCGCGCGCCGAAGTTTGGGTAGAAGACCGCCAGCGAACGTCGAAGTTAGGGCGAACTGGGTTCCTAGACCGCAGATTGCAGCTTCGATTACTGCCGAGGGTGCTACTGATAGCCGGGATCTTGAGCTTGATGAGATTGAACTCAAAATTCCTAGGGATCAGATTGGCCCCGATAGTTCGCGACTAGTCACGGGATATCACAAGTGAGGTTCGGACTAGGGGTACACCGCCTTACTAACTTAAAAGGCGAGTCAGCGTGGCCGGGAGAGTAGATGGACGACATAGATAATCTGACAGACCTTGAAATCGAGGTAGCAACAGCGGCGAGGCTATTTGGACTGATTAACTCCAATCGAGATTTCAGCGCGGCAGATTCCTGGGGAAAGAACCAATTCAACTCGAGTTTTCCAGCGGCGCTCTGTTGCTACATGGCCAGTATCGGAATGGATGCAAACTACCTACGAACCAGCAGTGGCAAACTCGGCATTGGTTCGCTGGGCATAGCAGAGGTTTTTGGATCTGAACCACTTGCGAAGACAACCCACTTTTCTTTTGAGCTTGCTTACGAGGCGTATGAAAAGTTTGCGAGCGTCGGTAGGGCACTTGCAGAGTATGTTGACGATGGCAAGGTTCCAATCGTGTCTGAGAGCTTGCTGTTCAGCAATGACGATCTGCTCATACCTGAACGCCCTTTGCGGCCTGATGGTAAGAAGTCTCAAAGTCGTAAATCGCGGTAAACGGTCTACGAGTTGAAAAACGAGCTTCCGAGTGTTTTGCTGGGGCTCAGTTCGATTCTTGGCGACTCTACGCATCCGCTCCGACACCTTAGGGGTTGGCTCTAGCGGTAGAGACTTTTGCGGCATCAAACCACGGTATGTGCTCGGCGTCGTCAATCATTGTCAGAGAACCTATGTCGGGCTTGGAATCAGCGCGGCGTTATGACTCTCCATGAACCACCCATCTGGCATGCTGGTATCGCCATATGGAACTCATTGCGAAACTTCAGCACTCCGACGTTGTGATACAGGCTGACAATCTCGAAGTGCTTCGATTGCTTCCCTCCGACTCGGTGCAACTTGTGTATATTGATCCACCGTTCAATACGGGTCGTCGACAATCTCGTCAGACGCTCAATACCAAGCGAAGCTCGAATGGTGACCGAGTTGGGTTCAAGGGTCAGAGTTATGAGACTGTCAAGGGACGGCTCCTCGGATATGACGATGAGTTTGCCGACTATTGGTCATTTTTGGAGCCTCGCCTGTCCGAAATTCATCGGATTCTGAACCCAACTGGGACTTTCTACCTCCACCTCGACTATCGCGAGGTCCACTACGCGAAAGTGCTCTTAGATCTTGTGTTCGGCCGCGAGAATTTTCTCAACGAGATAATTTGGGCTTACGACTACGGTGCGCGTTCAAAGAGGAAGTGGCCCGCCAAACACGACAACATCCTCATCTACTCAAAAACGCCCGAAGGCTATTACTTCGATAGTCGGACTGTGGATCGGGAGCCGTATATGGCCCCAGGACTTGTAACTAAAGAGAAGGCGGAGCTTGGCAAGCTACCCACAGACGTCTGGTGGCACACAATTGTCTCTCCAACTGGGAAAGAGAAGACGGGCTACCCCACTCAAAAGCCAGAAGGCATTCTCCGACGAATCATTGCAGCAAGTACTCGAGCCGGTGATGTCGTTGTTGACATCTTTGCAGGAAGTGGCACGTCAGGTGCAGTCGCTCGGCAACTTGGTCGGCGATTCTTGCTGGTCGACCACAATCCAGAGGCAATTGAAGTAATGCGACACCGTCTCGGAGAGTCGAAATTGCTGGACCGAGAAGTTGAGTTCTTGCATTTCAATGAGTGAAGTGAGTCCCATCTAGTCGCTGAGTAGGCTTCGAACACGCCGGAGAGATTCGGCTGCAAGTGCCTTGGATTCGCTGAGGATTTGTGTCATCGCGGAGTGCAATTCTCGAGCATGCTCACTTTCATCAATTGCAGCTGTCACTGCGTCAAGCAGGTTGGCTTCAGATACTCGAAATCTCGAAAGACTTGCGAGACTAAGAGTTGAACTCTCAAACGGATTTTCAGTGTGTTGTCCACGCTCCTTTGATGCCACCAGCCGGACTACTTCCGGTGCCGAGATGACATACCAGGATCCATCTCTGGTGTCCTTTGCTACGAGTGGGATGAATTTCACCGCGCGCACTTGATTCAGCGTGTTAGCTGAAGCTTTCTTGACTTCGATGTTCCAACCGCTAATGACAGCGTCTCCATGGGCTACACGAGCGGGCTTTGAAGCACCTGTCAGTCGCCGGAATTCGGTCTCGACCTGTTCTCCTGTGTTACTTATGCCTTGGACCATTGTGGGTTCTCAGCCTTGAACCGGTCGATGCAGTACTTGACTTGCGAGGTGTACGGAAAAACAATCCACAATGTGAGAAGCCTACGTTACAAGGGTTCAAACCACGTTGCGGAACTTACTGTTTATGAGGCCCAGGTGGGACTCAGTTGGTAATCTGTCATCGTGAGTGGCAAAAAAACTGAATTGCATGCAAAGCATGCGATTGGTTCGAACGATGAACAGATTGTCCTAAGGTTGCTGAAAGTAATGCAAAGAAAGTATGAGTCTGACAACCAATATAGGAATAGCCGATACAACTGGATGAGAAACTGCCCGTCAGGCAGGAAGGGAAAAATTGCCGAAGATCTGATTCTTGAATGGTGCACTGCAAAAAAACTTCGTAGTGAGCGGGGGGATAAGAAAAATTATGACCTCCTCATTGAGAATAAGCGAGTTGAAGTGAAGCTCTCGTTTCTCTGGGAGACGGGTATCTTCAAGTTTCAGCAGATACGAAACAAGCAGAGTTATCAGTACTGCTTATGTCTAGGTATCTCGCCAGATGAGATCAATGCATGGCTGATTCCAAAGAACGAGCTGAGGAGAGACCGACCCGGCCTGCAGCCACAGCATGGTGGGAAGAAGGGTGTCGACACAAAGTGGCTGAGTTTCAGTCCCGAGCATCCTCCTAAGTGGATTAAGAAGTATGGCGATGATCTGTCCGCCGTTCAGAGGCTTCTCAAGAAGCGCTAAATCTGACTGCGACAGCAAAAAGAGCCAGACCAGTGCCGTCTCTGCCCTTACGTCGGGGAAGAACTCACATCGGTCACGAAATAAGGATGCGGAGCTCGGCTACGGTCAACATCGGTGAGCGGACATGAATCATTCGGTGGCAATTAGCGCATAGCAAGGCGAGGTCATCAATTCGAGTGGTCGTTTCTCCGCTTTGTGCAAGCGGCACGTTGTGGTGGCACTCGATGAACCCGTGTCCACGCTCGCCATAGCGCGTTACAAAGTCAAAGTCACACGCCTCGCACATCAGCGTTCCGAACTCATCCAAGCGGCGCTTCTTTAGTGTCCGAACTAGCTTCTGGTTCCGCTCTCTAGCTTGATGAACGCGGGTGAGAATCTTTCCCTCCGCGGCGCTCTCTTCGCCTTCGGCAGATGTCTCTGCCGCAGGCGTGGCTGCACCCTGACGTATCGCCCGTGCCATTTGGGCAACATGCCCTGGTTTGCTGTGATACTCGTCCCAAACTTCCTGATCTGCTTTCGAGACACCAGCGAGCCCGCGCCCGGGATATGCAGGGTCCAAAGCTTGGAAGTTGGCCACCTTCATACTGACGGCGTCCGGGCTGCGAAAGCTTGGGTTGCCGCGCCACCCAGGGTGAAGTGGCAGATTTTGGATCACACGACTGAGCTCTTGCACTTTCGGGTGACTGTCATCGAGCCATCCTGACGAGAGGTACAAGTCAAGTGCGAGAATCAACTCGTCGCGATTCCATGCCGGGAAACGAACCTCGCTCATTGGCCCACCTTAGCCAGCGGTCGATCGCTGCCACTCGACACTATGCACCCTGGTAAAGGGATAGCCTCTGCCTCGGTAACCCAGATATGCCGCATGTAACCCTGAGAAATCGCTTCGCCTATTCAACTGAAACACGCCGCAGCGGTGGATTCTCTGATGTGTACAGAGGTGTCGATCTGGGGGTGACACCACCACGTGAAGTCGCCGTCAAAATCATTGAGGGTCGAGCGAGTGAAGACCAGGGGGTTCCATACGGCACGTTTTTTGATCGCGAGGTCGAGTCACTGCTCTCATTGGAGCATCCGAACATCGTTCAGCTTCTTGATGCAGGTCTTGACGAGTCAGGACGTTACTTCCTGGTGTTGGAATGGATTGAGAATGATCTCGCTACTTGGCTGAGAGCCAAAGACGAGGTGCTTTGGGAGGATTTTCTCACCGAAGTTGGGCTACCTCTTGCTGATGCACTTTCGTTTGCTCATCAGAGAAGGATTATTCACAGAGATGTGAAGCCTGGCAATGTTCTGATGAAACCAGACGGCACCGTGCGTCTTGCGGACTTTGGAATTGCCAAAATCAAGAACAGTCTCACCGACTCGCCGCACACGACGGTTGACTTCATTTCAAGGCCGTATGCACCGCCGGAGCGAGATAGCACGTTCTCTCGCGATGTGTTCGGTTTGGGTGTGCTACTCGTGGGAGCGATCTCAGGCCATGACTTGACTGACTACCCACAAATTGAGCCCGCACTTCGAGCCATGGACGTGCCTTCGGGAGTATCCGAGTTGCTCGGACGATGCGTGAGCCTCTCGCCTGAAAAGCGGCCAAAAGATGCTTCGATTCTGTATAACGAGCTGAGTTCATTGCTCCAGGCGAGAGCCGTGGCTCGGAAGCCACATGCCAAGATCCAGATTCGAATCTCAAAAGCAGTGGTCCGAAAGTGGAGCGAACTCACCGGACTACCACCAGCTGACTGCCAGAGGGCAATCCTCGACGATCTCAGTGCCGGCGCGACGCTACGTTCCACTGATGACCCCGCCACGCTCGGTCAGGTACATGGGAGAAGTGTCTATCTCGCCGGGGCAAATTTCAGCTTTAAGGCTGTTGTAGAGGGGTTAGGAGAAAGCATCCCTTATCTGGAACTGGTCTTCGTGGTGCAACAACGTGTCTCTGATGTTGACAGAGCGATGCGACAGAACCTGCAGCTGACGGAGTATGAATTTGCGCTGGAAGCCCCGATAAGTGCCGTAACTGCACGGTCTGCGATGGAGCAACTTGTTGGTGACCTCGAGAAATTTGAGATCAAACGTGAAGAGGAATTGATCGACCGAGAAGATAGTCGATTACTGACGCAATGGAAGCGCCAACTTGACGCGCGAGCACAATGGGAGGTTCGACGACAAGACCCGGTCCGATATAGAAGCCTTCGCTATTCCGGTAGTCGTGCGACATTTGGCGGTTTGAGCGATATCGCAGGTCTTGAAGTCGGTCAATCACGAAGAGTTGATCTCGGAACTCCTTCAAGAATTGTCATAGGTGAAGTTGATGACATCGGCGAGGACTCGGTTGTCTTGTGGTTCGAAGATTCTCCGAAAGACCTACCTACGCGCGGAACGCTGTTGCTGGACTCGTCCGCAGCAGACATCAGGCTCCGTCGCGAACGTTCGGCAATCAACGCACTCATCCACCGAAGTCCGGATTTGGTTTCCGTTCGACTCAGGGATGTGATAGTGGATCCCTCGTTGCAGGAGAGCCCTAATCGGGTTGATGTCAAACGGTGGTTTACTCCCGAGCTTGACGACGACAAGCAGGAGATTGTCAGAACTGTGCTGGGGAGCAGAGGAATGTTCGTCGTTGAAGGCCCGCCAGGTACAGGTAAAACAACGTTTATCGCCGAGCTGGTAGCTCAGACACTCGAACGAAAGCCAACTGCTCGAATACTCATCTCATCCCAGACGAACGTCGCGCTTGATAACGCTCTGGTTAAGACCACTTCTCTAGTTACTCTCGCTCGAGTAGTGCGACTAGCCGACAAGAATGCTCGACGAGTCGCTGACGATGCACGTCCGCTGCTTCTAGAGAGTCAGCTTGAAGTTTGGTGCAAGGACACGCGTAGGCGCGCTGATAAGCAGTTCGTAGCTCTATGTAAACAGAATGGAATCAAGGCCGCTGATGTTGACGCGGCCGCGTTGCTTCGGAGTCTTGCCCGGTGGAAATATCAACAGAGTACTGCTCAACAGCGGCACTCTGACATCATGAAGAAACTTGAAGACGCTGACCTGCTTGCAAAGTTGCCGCCAGAGGAGCGCGATTCACTAGCTCAAGAGGAGCGCAGACTGAGCCGTGACATTAAGGCTAAGAAGCGTCTCATCAAGTCAAGACTTGCTGTTGCGACTGCACTCAAGTCCGACCTCCTCGAAGGTGCCACTGAACTTTCTCCCGAAGAACTGATGAAGCGAGCTGGCTCGGTTCTGGACAAATTTGGTAGGGATTCATGGAAAGCGGAACTCATAAGTGACTGGAAGATTCGGCTTGAGACTGCAAGCGATGGCTTTCTCGATGCAATTGTTGACAATGCACAAGTAATTGGTGGAACGTGCATTGGTATTGCGCGACACCGGGCTGTCGGTACTGCGCGATTCGACTTATGCATCGTTGATGAAGCTTCAAAGGCCACGGCAACAGAGACATTGGTGCCACTTGTGCGGGCTGAGTCATGGATTCTGGTTGGCGACCAGCGACAGTTGCCACCCTTCCAAGAGGAAGCTCTGAGTGACGTTGCCTTTCAGTCGGAGTTTGAACTCGACAAGATAGAACTTGGTCGAACGCTTTTCGATCGGATGATTTCACACCTACCAACGCACAGTCATGCAATGTTGTCCACGCAGCGGCGAATGACCAAAGCAGTCGGTGAGTTGGTCTCATCCTGCTTTTATGAGGGAGAGCTGCTTTCGAAAGGGCCAGACCCACTTCCAGAGATTTTGGGCGTATTGACAAAACCAGTCACATGGTTCTCTACAAGTCGGCTTTCTGGTAGGCACGAGTCTCGCTCTGGGAATCAGAACACAAGTTTTGTCAATGCGCGGGAAGTAGATAGAGTCGGGAAGGTTCTGTCGGCACTCGCGTTTGCATATCGAAGTCGAAAACTCGAAAAACCTCTCAGCGTTATTGTCGTTGCACCTTACAGTGGGCAAATTTCGCAGCTTCAGCGAGTGGTAGAAACTTGTCGGTCCGAACTGCCGAAGTGCAGTATTGAGGTCAACTCAGTAGACGCTGTTCAGGGCCGAGAGGCTGATCTCGTGATTCTCTCAACGGTGAGGTCAAACTCCGACCGTCGTATTGGGTTTCTCGACTCAGACAAGCGCGCAAACGTGGCACTCTCACGTGCGAAACGAGGTCTCGTAATAGTTGGTGACGCTGATTTTCTTGCGACGGCAGACTCACCATTCCAGTCCGTTATCGGATTTATAAGACAGCACCCTGAATTCGCGGTCATCGAGGACCTCGCGTGAACATCTCAACAACAGCAACGGCGTCAAGGTACGCGACGAGTCGGCCTGGCTATCGACTTCTGCGATGTGAAGATGCGGCACTTCCGTTTTCGTTGATTACTGCTACTGCACTTCTGCAAGTTCGTCGATCGATGCCTCCTATTGAGGAATTCGTATTGCGCTCGATTGAGCATGGACTTACAACACAAGATGGCATCGCCGAACTACTTGGCCTTGATGCCGAGATCACAGCGAAGACATTGACGCGGATGTGGCAGGGGGACCTCATTGATACGCCGGGTAGTTCTGTCGGTCGCGGCCTCACTCTGACATCACAGGGTCGTGAAGCAATCGCCGAACTTTCGGTCGCTCTTCCTCAAGAACAGGAGATCTTCTTCTTGTTCGATCGGCTCTTGCTGCAGCCGTCCAGCCGTCGTCATGGGGGTCTCCTAAGCCCACGCGACGCGGAGGAGCGCGGCTATGTCCTAATCAAGCCAGCAAACGCCAAAGTCGTAGATCTTCAAGCTCTGAAGATTCGAGAAGTTAATGATGCAATCCAGGCTGCTGCTGGATCTGACCTTGCCGAGTTGTTGGTGTTGAAGGAGAGTCTTCGACAGCAACTTCAGTTTCTTCCCTGCAATCTGCTTGTTTTTGAGTCTGACGACTCAACAAAGCATGCCGTAGAAGTCGTAGTAGATGGACGGCTTGAGCCGAGCGTGGGGGTCGCGCTTGAGAAGCTCGGTATCGAGAGACACCTGGGTCTGCAGTTCGACAAAGCTGCCACAGAGAATGCCGGCGAGATTGAAGCAATCAAAGCGTTCGAACGACGGCTCCCCGAAACACCAATGCCAACGGTTCGCCCCGCTATAGACCTTTCGATTCTTGTTGAGGTAGATAAGTCTGAAATCGACGTCGATTATGAACCCCAGGCAGCTGCGACAAGCATCCCGCAACAGTCAAACACTGGCAGACCCCCTGAAGTCGACGCACTAGACATCAGGAACATAGACACCTTTGAGCACCCTGAGTTCTTCGCCGAGGCTCTCGCGACATGTGAGAAGCGACTTCTCATCATCTCGCCATGGATAAAGCGCAGCGTCGTCGATAGGCAGTTGTTGGCAGACCTTCGGTCGGTAGCGCGAAGAAACGTTCTCATCCACATTTCCTTCGGCGATGGTCGTGAAGGACAGCATGACGACGATGCTGTGGAACGGCTGTACAAGCTCGCAAACGAATACCCAAACTTCGTAGTTGCTGAGGTGGGGAGAACCCACAGCAAGGTACTTATTTGGGACAACTCCCAAATCACCACCAGTTTCAATTGGCTTTCATTTCGGGGCGATCGCCATCGCACTTACCGGCAGGAGTTGGGCATCTTGGTGAAAAATCGGCCCCAACTGATTGATCCATTCTGGAAGGAACAATTCGAGTTGGCCGAGCGAGTGGCCGGTAAGCAGGCGAAACTCCGGTTGTAAGCCGACCGGGCAAGCGCTGCCAGGACGTGCCAAGAGTGCGGAAGCCAGACGTAGCGCATCGGGATGCCCGGGGCTCCTGGCCCCCGTACCGGATAGAAGCCTGAGCAAGATACTGAGGAGGCTGTGGGGCAGTCCGTGGAGACCTAGGGAGCCGCAGCAGTAGTCCTTTGTGCCAAACGTCACAGACTGTAAAGTTGTGCGACGCTTCAAAATATTGTTAGTGTGGTTAGTGAACAAAACGAATCAATAAAAGTTATGTATTTTCAAGCATTTTGTACTAGGAGGTGCTCATGACAGTCAAGGTTCCAGCGAATGTCAGTGGTTATGCAACTACGGATGACTACTTTGCCCAGCGTTCAAGCCAGGGCGGACGAATTCATTACCTGATTGTGCTGCCATTACATCAGATACCCGTGACCCTGCCGGTGCCGGATCCCGCTTTGCCATTTGAAGACAATCGTCAGGTCCGCCTCTCGCACGCGGAAGCGTTTGCGAAGTACATTTGGGAGAACCAAGGCTGGCATGCGGGGCCAATTACCGTGCGTGGGTTGAGCAGCGAGCTCGCGTTCGAGGCATTCCAAGGCCAGTCGGGTGGGCCGGTAACGCTTGGCATCCTGAGCGTGCCGCGCAACATGCGCTCAGCGTTCAGAATCATCGACGGTCAACATCGCATTCTTGGGATAAAGATTCTTATCGATGGGCTAACCCAAGAGTTTGTCAAGATTTCGTCTGATATCGCGAAAGCCCGACGCGGTGGGGTAGATAAGTCTCAGCCCGACCCCCAGGCAGCAATCGCAGACCTTGAGCGGGAGCTATACGAGTTGAATGCTCTCAAGAACCGCATTGAAGGAGACACCATTGCAATTGATCTCGTGGTGGTCGACGACGATAGTACGCACAAGCAGATTTTCATTGACGTGGCAAACAATGCCTTGAGTGTTCAGCGGGCTGTAACTGTCCGATTCGATTCCAAGAAAGTCGTGAATCGCGCGGTGGTCGAGCTGATTAGCGATCCACAGGCTGATCCATTGATTAGTGGTCGAATCGATGAGCAGTCAGATCGCTTGACCGGCGTAAATGAGAACTTTATTGGCTCAGGCACCCTGGCCGAAATTATTCGTTCACTTCGTAAAGGAATCAGTGGGCGCTTCTCCGCTCAGGATGAAGAGTCGACGGAAGTTCAGTCGCTGGTGCAGGATACTAACGAATTTTTCTCTGTGCTCCGCAACGGGTTCAAGCCACTTGCTGACATAGCGAGTGGAAAAGGGGCTCCATCTCAGTTGCGTTCCACGCATCTCGTGATGTCGGCAACGATGATTCGAATCCTCGCCGCGGTTTATCACGAACTTGTCAAGGATGGTGTGGACAGAGCAGTCATCACCGACTACTTCCGGGCACTTGACCGAGTCGGGCGTACCCCCCTGAATTCAAACACACCTGTTGGTCGGATGTGGGTGAAGTCATCAAATGGGGCATTCGCGGACGGGGAGAGTGCACCGGGTTCGCGTACACAGGCAAAGAAAGACGTGGTTCAGCAACTACTCACATGGTTCAAGACACCGCCGGTAGAACTCGGCTGGAAAGGAAGCAAATAGTAATGGCCACAAAAATTGACCCCACATCGACTGTGGAAGTCCGTGAGCTTGCCTTGGCGCTGATGCGCGCGGACGACGAGCGCGATGTCGTATCCATTCTCGTGAAGTTCGGGGTGTGGGATAACGCTTCCGATTGGCAGCCCTATGGAGGCGAAGAGAGCAACATGTCGGTGATTGGCAGCCAGCAAAGCGACGCTTTTGCTGCATTGGTAGAGAAAATCATTAACAGCGTCGATGCCTACCTCATCATGGCGTGCTTACTCGCGGGTATAGATCCAGAGTCACCCGAGGCTCCGCAGACCATGGATGATGCCATCAAACGTTTTGGTCACATCTTCACGGGTCAAACAACAGGTATGCGTGTGCGTGAGGCGTACGAGAAGGGTGTCTCCTCGCGCGAACTTACCGAGCTGGCGCGCAAGATTGCCGTCGTAGTGACAGGGGAGAAGGGCGCTCCACCGTGTATGTCGATTATCGACACTGCTACCGGGCAGTCGCCGGACGATTTCTCAAAAACGTTCCTCAGCCTTATGAAACAAAACAAGGTAAAGATTCCATTCGTTCAGGGCAAATTCAACATGGGCGGTTCTGGCGTCTTGCGGTTTTGCTCGGAGCAGCATCACTTGCAGCTGATCGTGTCGCGCCGCAACCCAGCACTGCTTAACGCTGCAGCGACGGAGCGTGACGGAATGTGGGGTGTCACCGTTGTGCGTATGCGCCCCGCCCGTCCTGGCGAACGCCTGAGCGTGTACGAATACCTCGCCCCAAAGAATGCCGCTGATGTTAACGAGATATTGGCTTTTGCCTCTCCGACAATGCCGTTGCTGCCATCAGAAAGTTTGAGAGCAGCTTGTACCGAGAATACCGAGTGGGGCACCTTCAACAAGATGTACCAGTACAAGTGGCCCGAGCGTGTTGCGTCGTACTCGACGCAGATTCAAGGCAAGTCCACGGTGATGCATCTCAACATCAACTTGCCCGACGCAGTTATGCCAGTACGCGTGTATGAGTTGCGTGGTTATGCGGCGGCAAACCCGACGATGAACGTGTACGGGCTGCGTGCACGTTTCGAGCAAAACGAAGATGTGCGCCCTCGGCTCGAGCCCGAGGTTCCGGTGGCCGGCACCATCGTGGTGAATGGTTTCGCTCTGCCTGTGCGTGCCTATGTCTTCAAGTTCGACGACGAGCGCATGAGCACGTATCGCGGGGAGTACGGTGTGATCTTCTCACTCAATGGACAGAAGCATGGGCATCTGCCTGAGACATTCTTCGCTCGCAAAGAAGTTGACTTGGGTGTTTTGCGCACAAAGACCGCTGTCGTGGTCGACTGCGATGCACTTGACAACAATGCCCGTAATCAGATCTTTATGAACAGCCGCGATCGACTCGCTGACTCAGCGATGACGAGTGAACTTTATTTGCAGCTCGCCGACTGGCTGAAAAAGAACGACGTACTCGCAATTCTCAAGCGTCGTCACATCGAGGCACAGCTGGCTAAGACTCTGGCCGAAGACAAGCCACTGGCAGAGATGATGCGCAACCTCGTGAACAGCAACCCCGACCTTGCGGCATTGTTCAAGCACGGGTCGCGTATCCCTGGCGGAGTGGGTGGTGGCGGGGGTACCGGAGCGCCGAGCATCTTTGAGGGCAAAGACCAGCCGACGTTCTTCCGCTTTCGTGGTGGAGAGAGCACCATGACCCGAACATCGCCCATCAATCACGCGATGAACCTCGAGTTCGAGACCGACGTGGTCAATGACTTCTTTACCCGTGCAGGCGCATTGATGGCCGGTAAGGTCACGATTGTTACCGAGCACCCAGCCGGCGGAGAAGTCAGCGGTGTCATTGGCACTCTGCACGATGGCTGCTTGCAAGTTCGGTTGAAGCATCCCACGGCCGCGGTCGTCGATGATGAGTACAAGGTGCGACTGGTCATCTCCGCACCTGACACCGAAATGGAGTTCGTCAACACGCTCGCCGTGAAGGTGCTGCCGGAGGCCAAGGTTGGTGCGCCAGGCGGCGAAGGTGAGCGCTCGACGGTGACCGCTGGTAAAAAGGGCGGTTCGTCCCGACCTGGCATCGATCTCCCACGCATCATTCCGGTGAAGCGCGACGAGTGGGCAGCCCTCGGCTGGAACGAATCGACCGCACTTGTAGTCACAATGCTCGATGGCAAAGCCGAAGCATTCCAAATCAACATGGACAACCGTTACCTCGAGCAGGCACGTCGCAAGAAGCCGAAGAGTGCTGAACTCTTGAACCGCCGTTTTCAATTCGGCCTCGCGATTGCGGCTGTGTCAATCATCGCCAATGAGGAAGCAGCTCGTAAAGAACTAGACCTCGAAGCAACTGAAACAATGTCAACTGAAGATCTTGTGCGAGTGGTGTGCACCAGCATTTCGCAAGCAGTGCTACCTGTCATTGACGTTTTGGGTCGCCTGAATGAAAAAGAGCTCGGTGACTTGGCTGGAGGCAGTGAGGATGAATAAACCACTCGGTGTTCACAAGTTGGACGAAGCGATTGCTGGGCTCGAGCCGTTCGCCAAAGAGCTGGTTCGCCTCGCGCGCGATGTAACGCAGGAGATTGATCGTGGTCGGCTCACGCCCCGGTGTTTGAGTGGCTTGACTGCGATGAAGCCGCTCATCGGATTGATTCAGGGAACCGCTCTCAAGGTCCTTGGAACAGGGGTCGAACTCGGGGCGACTGATGACATCTGCGAACAAGATGACGATGGCACGGACTTACCTTCCGACGATGAATCTGGTGCTAACGCCAAGGGGTCGGGCTTGACGCCCGGCTATCTCTAGCCGACGATGATCTTTGAACTGTCACTGGCCAACACCATCGAACGTCTGAGCACTCTCGAAGACTGCCCGGATGGCGTTGTGGATCTCAGCGCCACTATTGCGCATATAAACGCCTACAAATTGGTGGTCAACCAGAGTCGGACAGATACTAGGAGTGCCGTCGTGCGCCTTACGGCTGCACTGTATGAGCACATTCAAGTGTCTTTGGAAGTGCCCGATGATGAAGCGTCGAGTATTGAGCACATCTGTCACCGACTGGCGCTATCAATTCTCATGACTCACATTTTTCGTGATTCGCATCTCGCGAACCGGTATGAAAACCCACTGGA
>SXGQ01191280.1_pt1 | contig 16179 bp, 29 predicted proteins | sample 3178371 | NCBI WGS metagenome assembly SXGQ01 (sample SAMN11356859, study PRJNA531348) | freshwater metagenome | isolation source: freshwater sample F1-20 | place: China: Fuxian Lake, Yuxi | collected 2017-12-25
GAGTCTCGTCCGGTCCGCAAAACACAATTCGGTTGTATATGCAATTAGCTCGGCAACCGCTAGCACTTGAAGATTGTGAAGTGATTGTGTTTATTAATATGGGAAAGAATCGAAGGTGATTCTACGGTCAGTGCGCATATTCCGTAGATAACTGCGTAGGTACATTGGTTTATCAGACGTGATACACCTTCCCATATTTTTGGGTCCATAGTTAAATGGATATAACTACAGCCTTCTAAGCTGTTGTTCGTGGTTCGATTCCACGTGGACCTACCATCGGGGAATAGTACAGTCCGGTAGTATGCTTGGTTTGGGACCAAGAGGTCGTAGGTTCGAATCCTGCTTCCCCGACATAAATTTGGAAATGTTGAAAAATATTTCTATATTTACTTTATACCTCGGTGTTGAAATAGGTAGACAAGAGAGACTTAAAATCTCTTGGACTGAAAGTCCGTGCCGGTTCGACTCCGGCCCGAGGTACACATTATCGTTCTTTGACATATAGGAGATTATTATTATGGATATATTATCATTTATTTTAGGAATGTCCGTTGTGGTGGTTATCGCAGTTGCGGTAGTTGCTGTTTCGGCCTTTGTTAAGGTAAGCAAAACTAACAAAGATATTAAAGACCGATTCGAAGCATTATACAGAGATGTAGATAATTTGCATAGAGTTATAGGTCAGGAAAACGAAAATCAAAACAGAGAACGTGATACGATTATAAACGATATTTATCGAACAATCGACTCACGTTTCGACAAATTAGAATCAAAGTTCTCTAAAACGGAGAAAATTTACGAATCATTAAACAAATAAAATAAGTCCATAGAACGATAATGTAATTGGGGGATTAGCTCAGTTGGCTAGAGCGTCTGATTTGCATTCAGAAGGTCATCAGTTCGACTCTGATATCCTCCACAATATGCCGGTGTGGCGGAAAGAGGTGTGTACAACCTTGAGACGTACCTAATCCGGAGTGGTGGTGTAACCGAAAAGGACATCGTGTGAGTAATCAATCTCACCACCGGCACCTTATGGGCTTTGGTGATATAGCCACAAAGAGAGATAGATGTTTCTCATTCACCAATGGTAGGTAGGTGACTCCACACCTGCTTACTTATTTATCATTTATATTAACGATACTTCAAATTATCGTTTATTTAAATGATTTTGGACCTATAGCTCAGTCGGTTAGAGCAAATGACTCATAATCATTAGGTCCCTGGTTCGAATCCAGGTGGGTCCACAAAAGCAGATGTCGTATAATGGCCATTACTCCTTCCTTCCAAGTAGGAGACGGAGGTTCGATTCCTCTCATCTGCTCAAATTGTTCGGTGGTGTAACGGTAGCACAATTGTTTTTGGTACAATTAGTTCTGGTTCGAATCCAGCCCGAATAACTAACAATTAAAATAAATGTTATGTTTTTTACTTATTATGTAATTTGTTTCATCTATTGTGTTATAATGTCAATCCGTAGATGGAATAGAGATGTAATGGCTGGTGGTCTTGGTATATCACCAGGTTTAGATTCTATTGCTCTATTGATGATGTGTTGGATATTGGCACCAATAGATATATTCTTAACTTGGGTTAGGGTATATAAAGAAGCAGAAGAAGCAAGAAGAAACCAAAGTAGTTTGGATTCTAAAAATGAAAAAGTATTCTAATTATTAGAGTACTTAACGGAGAAATGGCAGAGTGGTTGAATGCACCGGTCTTGAAAACCGGCATACTGAAAGGTATCTGGGGTTCGAATCCCTGTTTCTCCGCACATTGTAAGGTGGTGAAATTGTGCACACATCGGCAGACACACCCACTCGTCTCGTGGGCGCTGAATACGAAATAGGTAAACGGATATGGGTTGACCACAAAGCCGGCTAATTTGTTCTTTACCAAATCGCAGCATGAAGGTTCGATTCCTTCCCTTACAGCAAACCCGCAAATACATTTGGTAATTTGCGGTTTTTTATTTATATTTGATTATGGAAAAGATAGAAATAAACCCAGGACACTATTTAGAATTAATGGATAGATTACACATTATTGCATCCAATTTAGATGAACATTGTGTAGAACATCCTTTATCTCAAAGTGATAAAGAAATTAAATTTAAAATTGAATATGCATTAGGACAAGTATTAGATGCATATCAATATGTAGGACAAAAAGAATTTGAAAATGAAAATGAGAATAACACATATTAGCGATACCCACAACAAACATAAGCAGTTGAATGGAAAGTTGCCAGGTGGTGACCTTTTAATCCATAGTGGGGATATTACATCCATTGGTAGAGAACATGAAGTAAAGGATTTTATTAAATGGTTTAATAAGATTGATAACTATACTAACAAAGTTTTTATAGCAGGTAATCACGATTTGACCTTTGAATCGGAAATACTATTAAAAAACAAATCGGAATACTTTGATAGAAAATCATATTCCAATTTAAATCCTGCAAACGGAAAACCACAATGGTTAGAAATTCTATTACAATCAGAACTTAATCAAAATGTATTTTATTTAGAAAATAGTTTTGTGATGTTGGACGATATTAAAATTTGGGGTTCACCTTTTAGTCCTTCGTTTGGATATGGTTGGGCATTCAATGCGGATAGAGGTTATGATATTAATTCAATTTGGAATCATATACCAAAAGATACTGATATTATAATTACTCACAGTCCTATTTATGGGTATTGTGATAGAGCATCTAATACAGGACAAAATGTAGGATGTGCAGAATTATATCACAAACTAAAAGAAGTGAAACCACATCTACATTTTTCAGGACATATTCACGAAGCATACGGATATAAACAAACGGATTGGGGATATGCGTTTAACGGATGTAATTGTAATTTAAGATATGAAGTTTATAACGAACCTATAACATTTGATTATAATTTTACAAGTAGAGAATTAAATTTTATATAAATGAGAGATACAATTATATTTGCAGGTCAATCCAATACATTTGGATTAGGATTAGAATGGGAACATGATCCCGAATTAAATAGTGAAGAATATTTGTCAAAAGGAGTAGACTTACCTATACCAAGAAAACGTTATTATGAAACTGATTATTGGCAAAAGTATAGATGGTCTACTCTTACTTCTAAAGAATTAGGATATAAAGAGTATAATGCACAAGATTCTGAAAATGGTGGATTGATGGGTGGCGGTGCAGCAGATACTATGTGGCATTTATTTGATAGACAAGAGTTCTTTAAAGATTTATTAGGAAGAACAAAATATATTGTTTTAGAAATAGGACATATCAGATGGTGGGATGAAAATTTGCATGGTGCACCCGGTGGAGAACAACTACCAAATACACCGATAGAAATGGAAAACTATCTTAATTCAAAAAATCCAGATAAACAGATTGTACAAAAAATAGCAGAATGGATTGGCAAATACGATTCTGTAAAATTTTGGGAAGATACTTTTAAAAAGGTTATTGAATTTGAAAAAATGAATCCAGAAATTAAAATTATTTTTATGCCATGGCATGGAGATAGTAAAGATTTGATGTTAAAAGAAAATCGTATTTATAAATCAGTAATGAAAAATTATTTAGATATTGGTGAATATGGTTCTATAAATTCTTTTTTAATAAAAAATAAACTTTATGTAAATGATAAAGCTTTAGCATTTAGTGGAAAATATCCTATATTAGCAAAATATGGTGAATCACACGCATCAACCGAAGGACAAAGAAAGATTGCTGATATGTTAATAACACACATTAAAAAATTAGAAAATGAACAAAAATAAAAAAATATATCTATATTTGGATGATGTTCGTATACCAACCGAAGGTGAATGGGAAGTAGTTAGAAACTACGATGAATTTGTAGCTCATATTCGAATGAATGGTTTAGAAAATTACGAAGTAATTTCATTAGACCACGATTTGGGTGAAGGTGCAATGGTTGAATATTATACAAATGTAAAACCAAATTACGAATTAGATTATAATCGTATACCCGAAAAAACGGGTATGGATTGTGCAAGATATTTGGTAGCGGAGGCAATGACAAAAAACATTCCGTTATCAACTATTTATGTACATTCTGCAAATCCAATTGGTGCGGCTAATATAATTGGATATATAAACAATTATTTTCGAAATCATAAATTACCAGAAGTATGTGTAAAAGTTAATATCGAACATACCTACGCACCGGAGCAAATACTTTCAGAAGAAGAACGTCATAGAAGATATAATATTATGAAACAAAGTAAAGATTAAAACATGAAATGGTTAGTAATTGGTTTTATTTTAACATCCGTTTGGATAGCATTTGAAATATGGAGAGCACCCCTAATGCAAGAAACAGAAGATGGTAAATTGATTACAAAAAGACCAACAAAAAAATTATCAGATTTATTTAAGAAAAATAATAAAAACAAATAGTTATGGATGTCCAAATCACAGATACTTTCACAAAATCTCTCAAAAGGTTAATGTGGCATGAAAGTAAGGTTTATAAATTTTATTCCTTATTCCGTTATGACATTCCAAACTTTTTGAAAAACATTTGGTTATTTAGAAAAGAACTCCGTAAACACCAATGGTGGGATTACCGATTCACACTTGATATATTAGAGCGTTCTCTAACTATTATGGAAGCCGGTATGAGTACCAAAGGTATGGAAGTGAATGAAACTAGAGAACCAAAAGTAAAAGCAATGCGTAGAGCATTAGAGTTACTTCAAAATAATAAAGAAGATAACTATACTGCAAAAGCAGAAGCTGAATTAGGTGAATTAGTAATGCACGATTGGGAATTTGAAGAAACGGATGGTGGCAATTATCGTTTGTTAGATAAAGATACACCTGAAGAAAAAGAACACAATCGCAAAGTATTCCAAAGAGCAAAAGAAATACAAGATGCTGAATGGAAAGAACTTTGGGAAATCTTCAAAGGAACCAGATACTCAAAAAGGTACGGAAAAAAATATGACGGTACTGATATGAGAGCTTGGTGGGATTAAAAACGTTTATTAAACCTTTATTATATATTTTTTATGTTTGTTGTTTTGTTGGTTATGTTTGTTTTTATAGGACTCATTTCTTGGAGGTGGGTAGTAGGTATTGATTATATGAAAGAAAATCACCCCGATTACAAAGGTGAGGATTTCCTAAATTGGGATGAAAAAAATACCGATTGGGATAAAGTACCCACTAATGCCGGAAGGGATGGTTGGGATGATAATATAGTACACACAGAAGGAGATTTTTAAAATTTAAATAAAAAGTTATGAAAGAATTTATCGCAAAGTATCAGAAAGCAATCGTAGGCACAGGCGCTGTAGCTGTATTACTCATTTGTTATTTTCAACAAAAGGAATTAGCAAAATTACGAAGTGAACAAAAGATTGAAGTTTTGGGCGGTGGTGATATCCAAAAAGGAATGTTAATTGATTCTCTACAAAATGTAGCCGATTCATTATACGCTGAAAACTTTCCGTGTCAAGTAGAACTAAATAGATATCGAATCGCTTATGAAATCTTTATGGAAAGAAATCCAAAAGCAGCTAAACAATATGGTGATATAATTTCTGAAGAAACGGAATAATGAATATCTGCGTTTTTATCGGATACCCAAACCAAATACCAATATTTTTAGGTTTATTTGGTAAAGCAAATTTAATTTACGAATCTAAATTTGACCAATCATCTTTTGATTCTGATAATAAGCAAATTTATTATCATAAAAAGCTTAATACAAAATTCTATTTTTATAGAGAAGATAAAAATTTCTTAAATGAAGATGATAGTTTTTTTGAATCATTTGATAATTCCCTATTTTTTTTAGAAAGTCTAAATCCCAATGCGCATCTTTTATTTGATAAAGTTGATAAAATAAAAAATAAAAAAATATTGTATGTTTGGCATTATGGTGAAGTTTTTCATAAAGATATTTACTCCGTAGTTGAAAAAAGAAATTACAATCTAATTCTTTCTGGTTCAAAAAGGCCCGAATTGGAAACTTATGAAAATTATGTCTTTGACCCATTATTACCATTTAGATATTTTAGATATTACATAGGTTATTATTGGTTGGAGGATTTATTAAATAAGTTGGAACCACCAAAATATGATAAAACCATACCAAAGTTATTTTCTTATATTAGAGCTTATTCGGATAGTTCATGGCGTACAGAGTATATTAATAAAATAAATGGTTTAATAGAATTATTGACATCGAAAGATTCAGCAAACGATGCGTATGATTTACTATATCCAAAGTATAAACATTTTGAGGCAATAAACGATTATTTATATTGTAATTTCAACTTAATATTTGAAACGATAAATCCACATAACAATTCCGAATGGTTTTTAACTGAAAAAACTTTTAAGGGGTTATTTTTTGGAAAACCATTTTTACTAATTGCTCCGTACTCTACATTAAATTTTTTAAGAGAAAAAGGATTTTTTATATTAAATTTTGAATTTAATGAAACAATACAATCAAGTGTGGATGTACAAAATAGCATTCAAAATTTTGTTAATTGGATAAACTCTACAAACGATAAAGAAATAGAAACCAAATATAACGAATTTTTAGAAAAATCAAAAAACAATAGAAAAGTATTATTTGAATATCTGAACGATTATTCGCAAAGTGAAAAAATATTTCAAACATTAATAAATTAAACTTATGGCACACGAATTTGATATATTGGTTACTCTACACGAAATTAGAGACCTGTTAAAAAAACAAAACGAAATTTTAGAAAAACAGCAGCAACCACAAACAAAAATTACCGTCGTTGGAAACAAAGCACAAACGGCAGTTCCAAAGGGATTAAAAAGTGATGAAAACTTTACCCTATAAGGGGTATTTCATAAATGGTTGATAATCAAAGGCTTATATATTAAGCCTTTTTTTAATGCGTAACTCATTGATTATCAACATATTAAAAAATACTTTCATATTTATTTGGCAATCTCAAAAATTTTTCGTATATTTACTTATTCAAACAATTTTTCAAACACAATAAAACTATTCATTTATGAGTTGGTACAAATCCGCAATCGGAAAGGTGAAAAACTATGCTTCATCTTTTTGGTATGATGATTACGATACGTCTTTTGACTATCTTGAAGAATACGGCACATTCCAAAAGAAAGATTTGGATGCGTATAAAAAGACACACAATCTTTACAAATTGGCATCGGTTAGACGAGCTATTTCAAACTTCGTTCAAATTGTAACGAACAAATCTATACCTGTTTCTTTCGCTACAAAGAGTGATAGTAAAACGGATGGTAAGCACGTTATTCTTTCCGCTGATGTGGAAGATAACTTTGATGTTTCAGTAGGTTTGGCATTACACGAAGGTTCACACATTGTCTTATCTGACTTTGATATGTTGAAAGCAATGAGTGGTGCATATGATAGTGTTAGAATGACACATCAACATATCAACTATCAAAAAGAAAGAGAAAAAGAAGCAGGTGCGGTTAGTGTGTGGGATGATACGAAAGTTAATGATGCAGTTCGTAACTCATTACAAAATATCAGTAACGGACAGTATGCAGATATTCTCAACGAAGTGTATTTACCGACCGGAAAGATTGGTAAGTTTGGTAATCCTACCGAAGAAGTGCACGGTGTGTTGCAAGGTTTGACGAATTGGATTGAAGATAGACGTATTGACCATTACATATACAATACAGCGCCTGGTTATCGTGATTACTATGTGAGTATGTATGACCATTATTTCAATGATAAGGTTGTAACGAAGGGTGTAAAGAGTGATGAATTTACGGAAGAAACGATTGAAAGTTATATGTTCCGTATCATAAACCTACTTAACGAAAATACGGACTTAAGTAAGTTGAAAGGACTTCGTTCTATTTATCGTAAGTTGGATTTGAAAAACATACAACGATTGAAAACATCAGCAGATTCTGCTAGAGTTGCAGTTGATATTGTATCGGAAATTCTAACCCATGTAAATACCAATCAGCAACAACAAAAAGGACCAGGTAAAGGTGATGGTAATAATCCATATGGCCAGCCAGGTAATGATGATATCGCTGATATAAATGAAGATGGTGATGGTACGAATGATGATATGGGTGGTATGAGTGGTAATGCCGATGTGCAAGGACAGAATAGTTCGGAAAATACATCAACGCCTGACAGTGATGGTGAAGGTAAAGATATGTTATCCAAATCCGCTTTACAATCTCTATTAAAGAAATTCCAAAAACAAAAGGACTTTCTAAATGGTAAGCTTAAAAAGAAGCAAATCACAAAGCAAGAGAATGATAAGTTGGATGATATTCAGGAATCAGGTACAGAGTTGGTACGTGTGGGTAGTGATTATGTAAATGATAGGGGTGAACAAATCGGTAAAGGTGTTGATTGTATCGTAGTGAAGAAACTAACCAATAAGTTGATTGAGAGTGATGATTTTCCTTTTACATCACGTAGTTGGAAAACGGATGGACTTGCTGAAAAATATGTGGATGAAGTAAAGCGTGGTGTTATGTTGGGTACTTTACTCGGTAAAAAACTACAAGTTCGTAGTGAAAGTAGAGAAACTATTTTCAGCCGTTTGAAGAAGGGTAAGATTGATGGACGTATGGTTGCATCGCTTGGATTTGATAACGATAACGTATTCTATCAACGTGATGTTGACCAATTCAAAAAAGCAAACCTACATATCTCAATTGATTATTCCGGCTCAATGAGTGGTGATAAATTGAGAAAAGCAATAACGGCAACTGTCGCTATTGTTAAGGCTTGTGAAATGGCTCGTAACATTAATACGCAGGTATCTATTCGTTCAACCGATAGTGGTGGTAGATGTTTACCTTATATTGCTATGGTACACGATAGTCGTTACAATACATTCCGACAGTTTTGTAAGTATATGACTGTATTAGATTGTACGAATACAACACCCGAAGGTTTGTGTTTTGAAGCAATTATGAAACAACTTATTCCAAATTCAAATGATGCGGATAGTTATTTCCTAAACTTTTCTGACGGACAACCAACGTATAGTATCAACACAACAACTGATTCTATCAGTTATGGTGGACGTACAGCTGCAAAACACACACGTAAGCAAGTGAAGAAAATGCAACAAAATGGTATGCATATTCTATCATACTTTATTACGGAAATGCGAAGTGACAGATTTGAACATTCATCCGATTGGGAAATATTCAAAGAGAGTTATGGACCAGATGCGAAGTATATAAACGTAGAAAATATGTTTGAGGTCGCCAAAACAATGAACGAATTGTTTTTGAAGAAAGAGAAATAAGAAAGGGGTTTAACCCCTTTTTTTTATATATTTAATCACTATTTTTAAAATTTGAACTATGGCTCGTAAAACGGCAAAGCGTTTGAGTACACGCAAAGTTACTCGTAAGACAGTGGACACCACAGTAGGTTTCACAAATGAGTGTTACAAAGTTATCCAAGTCGGACGTACATTCGCATTGATGACTACAGCAGGTGATGTTACCCAAAAGGTGACAGGTATCAGTAAGGCTAAAATGAAAGAAGCTCATACTGACGAAAAAGCATTACGTGCTTTTGTAGGTAAGACGGGTAAGGTATCTTACAAAATGGTAGAGATGGACGAGTTCAAAAAACTTGCCAACGTAATCACCGATAATGCATGTGATAGTGTAAGTGAATCGTTTGAAACACACGACGCATTGAAACAATTTATCCATGAGAAGGGACAGGAATTGAAACCTGAAGGATTGTTTATCGAAGCATTGAAGTGGAAGTATTTGTTACGTTCAGCAGTGCGTGGTAAGAACATTATGATGTTAGGCCCCACAGGTTGTGGTAAGACACTTGCCGCTCAATCGTTGGTTAAATCCCTAAAGCGTCCTGATTTCTATTTCAACTTGGGTGCTACACAAGATGCCCGTGCTACCCTTATCGGTAACACACACTTTAACAAAGAGACCGGTACATTCTTTTCCGAATCGGCTTTCGTTAAAGCAATCAAAACTCCTAACGCAATCATTTTGCTTGACGAGTTATCCCGTGCTCACCCCGAAGCTGCCAATATCCTTATGACTGTATTGGACCAGGGACAGAGATACTTACGTTTGGATGAGGCTATTGACTCACCAATTGTAAAAGTTGCTAGTGGTGTTACATTCATAGCAACCGCTAACGTAGGTAACGAATATACCGCAACGCGTGTTATGGACCGTGCCCTACTTGACCGTTTCGTAACTATCGAAATGGACTTGTTGGATAAGGAAAGTGAATTGGCTTTGTTGAAGTACAAATTCCCAGAGGCTGATGAATATTCATTGAACGCTCTTGCGGAAATCGCCGAAACTACTCGTCAACTTATCAAAACTGATATGAGTAAGGTATCGACTATTATCTCAACGCGTGTGAATGTAGAGGCTGCCGGTCTTATCTATGACGGCTTTACTCTTATGGAAGCAGCAGAGATTGCAATCTTACCTTATTTCAGTAATGATGGTGGATTGGATAGTGAGAGAGTGTTCGTAAAACAACTTGTTCAAAAGTACATCAAAACAAATGATGGTGAGTTGTTCAACGAAGTGAAGGATGAAAATGCGGAAGCAGATAGTGAGACCATAGTATGGTAATAGTGATTAAGAAGTGGGGTAGCAATAGTTACCCCACATTCTTTTTTTAATAATAAAAAAATAAAAATGAAAAAATTTAGTATTAGTGAAATTCTTATCCTTGTGATATGTGTTGTGTGTATCTTTGTAAGTGAATATATCTACCTTTCACATGGTGACCCATTGAAGGCAATCTTTATTGGGTTATGGCCGCCAACAATGTTGGGGTTACTTAATTTTGTAAATGGTAAAAGAAAGTAAAATGGAAAATTTAGAGATAATAATTCTCAGCTCAATCGTAACAACTTTATTTGCAGTATTCATTATCGCATCTTATAGAGAGTTATCAAACGCCGAAAATAATATTCAATCAAAGCCCAGCGAAGAAACTGGTCCACGTGCCAATATGATTAAGTTCGTTGGTAGATTGTTTGATGAAGATAGTAATAAGAAAAGAAATCCACGTCAACAAGCTATGGTTTACTCAAATGTAAAAAGAACAATAGCAGATATGGAAATTGATGGTGTTTACTTTCCAAAGGAAGTTAAAGATAAGTTGAAACAAAAAAGAGAAGAACTTATTTGTAACTATTCCGACTTACCATCAGTAATGAGTTATTTAGAAGAAGATGAATTTCATAATGGACATTCTTAACATTTGATTTTATGAATATAGATTACAAAATAACCGAAGTGAAACTAAATGTGTTTGCTGTAATTATACCTAATCAGTATGATAGAGCAATGACATTTTGTAGAGTTCAGGAGTTTTATGAATCACCTAATCCTGATTTTTGTGGGAAGCATTTTAGTATGTGGGATTATATGAAATGGTATAGTGAAGAATATGGTAGAGGTTTTAGTTATGGTAGTGATTGGAGTGGATTTAATATTCCGTTTGATGTGTTGCATAATTGTTATGATAATATTGATAAATTTGAAACGCCGTATGATGCCGTTATGTATAAAATATATTGGGAAATTCGTACAATGAAGGGAGATGGTAAAGCATATGTAATTGGTGCGGCAAATACCGAAGGTGATACATTTAAACACGAAGTATGCCATGCCCTATATTATACAAACAAAAGATACAAAACATTAGTGAATGAGATAACGGATGAAATACCTACCAAACACTATAAGATGTTTAAGAAAAACCTTATTGAAATAGGATATACGGATAAGGTAGTTGCCGATGAAATTCAGGCGTATCTAACATTCGGACATGATTATCAAAAGTTCAATAAAGGTGTAGATGAAAAATTCTGCAAACAATGGAATAAAGAATATAATAGAGTATTTAGTAAATTTTAAATTAAACAATATGCAATTAACAACCGAACAAAAACACGACATCCAAACTATTATGAACGATGCTAAAGATTGGCACGTAGAAAAAGAAGTTGAGAAGAAAGCAAAGAAATACATAAGTGAAGGACATGATGTAGTTGATGCTTATCATTTCGCATTTGAAGATTGTACAAATTTGTAATTTATGTTAAAAATAGTAAACCCAAATAAAATGGTTAGTGAAAGATTTCTCACCGGCCGTTTTGTTTGTTTAAGAGTAGCAGATGAAATTACTCATTGGAGATTTCAATTTGAAGATTTAAAAGCACCTAGTAAAACATTTGTGTGGATTGATATAGATAAAGTAGGTAGGTGGGATGACTATGAAAAGAAAAACTTTTATTCATTATTCTATCCAAATTCTTCGACACACAAAGTATCATTGGATTATTTTAGTGATTTTAAAAACGCAATTGCAACATTTGAAATGGCATTAAAAGAGGTTAAATAATATGTTACGAATACAAAATATAGAAAAGTTGGAAGGTGCTAAATTAGACAAGTGGAATATAGTTGTTAATAGTATCAAAGCCATATCAATAGTTGATGGACCTGATTATGGTGAGTATTATGAATTTAGATTAGGACAGAACAAATTAGATACACACGTTGTAAGATTGGATAGAGAGTATCGATTGTGGAATGATGGAAATCCAGTTTATCTTTTGTTTAATTTAAAATCTCCAAAAAGAGAGATAAAGGTCAATATCAGCAGTATAAAAAACAAAGATATTTTAATTGATAATCTCCGCATGGTCGGACTATATTAAGAATATGAAACTAACAATCAAAAACATCAGTTCAATTAAGAAAAATACTCCCAACAAAAGTGGGATTATTGTAGATGATGTAGTAGTAGAAAAAGAAGTGTATGTAATTTATTTTTCACATCCAATTTATTGGGGTAAATGGGAACTGGTTATAGACCGAATAAAAGAAAATCGAAATGACTCATATGATTTGGAATTGATAAATATGTCTAATACAGGTAATTGGGAAAGATACAATGTATCTGCAAACCAAATACTAAATAGGGATTCGTTCTTCGACCGATTGAATGAAATGTGTCATGATTACGATATTATAAACAATAAATAAAAAGTTATGGGATTCGCAGGAACAAAAAGAAATCATTATACGCAGGTTAAAATAAAACAAATGCGTAGTGAAAGAAAAACAAAGAAAGCAAAAGTTGATGGTGTGCCGGATAGTTCATACATTAGAAGTATGGGTGACCTTATCGGTGCCGGACATTTGAGATTTATTGGTGTAAGTAATGTAAATATAAAAACGGAAGATATTGTATTACCACACCCAGAAAAAATGATTAAGAAAACTGTCGAATTACAAAAGTTAGACAGAGAAAATATAGGATTGGGTGAAGGACCTGATATGATGGGTTATTTGGCAAGTGGACATCCGAAAGACCCGATGTTTCAATTGAAGGGTTGGATTAACGAAGATGGTTCAATACGATTAGAATTAGTAACAGCATACGGAAATATATGATAACGAATTTTAAAGAAAAAACAGAAGGACAACGTTTAAATATTCGGTTTTCAACTGTCGGTGTTGCGCCATACAAAATTGTGGAAGCTTGGACAGAGGATATGGTTAATTTGGATTGGTGTGCGATTGCTCGATTTAAATATGGTGGATATGATTTAATAAATAGAGTACCACCAGAGTTTATAGTTGAATTGAGATTTCATAATCCACAGGAAGTATTTGAATGTATGATGTATCTACGAAAGAACGGACAACAAATTGAAGCAATGGGTGTAGATAAAAAAGACGTTCGGACTATGTATGGATGGGTTGCACAGGTAAACAAATTGATTAAAATAGCAGACGAAAACATATTAGATTAATAAAAAACAAAAGTATGGATTATAAAATTGTATCAGCAAGTTATCCTGATGGATTAACTAAAAAGGTTAAAGAGTTAATTGAAGAAGGATGGAAACCAGTAGGTGGACATTGTGTTGTAGAAGAACATAAACAAAATCGTTATAGTGGAATGCAACATATGGACACAATTATTAAAGTAGAGTATTCACAAACAATGATTAAAGAATAAAAACAAAGCATATGCCAAATTGGTGCAACAACAGTCTTATCGTTACAGGCGACCAAGCAACGATAGATGACTTTAAAAGTAAAACGGTCGAAGTGAATGAAAGTGGTACTGAAAATTTTACAATGAATATTCTTTTACCATGTCCAAAAGAATTAGAAGAAATGACTTCGCCTGTTATGTGGAGAGGTGATGAAACTGATACCGAAGGTAAAGAGGCACATGAAAAGTATGTTGCCGAATTGGAAGGTAAGTACGGACATAGTGATTGGTACAATTGGCGAGTAGAAAATTGGGGAACAAAGTGGGATGTTGCGGAAGCATCTATAATGGAAGAGGACGGACAGTTCGTAGTTCATTATAGTACAGCATGGGGACCTAATTCAATATGGGTTCATACAATATCTAAACTTTATCCTACATTAGAATTCAAATTAACATACGAAGAACCGGGTATGGGATTTTGTGGTTGTTACGAAGTGAAGAATGGTGGTGATGATTACGAAAATTTACAAGAAGGTGGTTTGGAATGGATTGATGATGAAACGGATAGAATGGTTACATATGATGGTAAATTAGAAAGATACCGATATGTTGATACTGATGAAGTGATTGATGATGAATATTTTTATCCGCAAGAATTTAATCCGTTTGCGTAATATTTGAAATATATTAAAAAAATTATTAATGTATTATATGGATATGGCTTGCTAACTGGTTGATTTTCAATAAATCTGGCTAACTGGTTGATTTTCAATAGAAAAATTCTTTATTGATAATCAACCAGTTACACATATCGGCCCGTATAGGTTTTGCTAACTGGTTGATTATCAATAAACTTTTTTTGATTAAAATTTGGCGGATAACAAAATTTTTCGTATCTTTACTTTGTAAAGTTCAATTCAATTTTATGTGGGGGTTAGTATTGCCCCTATTTTCATGTCAAAAATGTATATTATGAGTAAGTTAAAATTCACCACAATTGGTAATGCGAAGAAAGTAACTGGTCTTTCTTATTTAGGTAGTGTTGCAAGTAGTTCAAAAATAGCTAAAGGTTTAAAGTACAACGAAATGACGTATATACTTTATCTTGCACCTGCTAATCAAAGTGGGTATGAAGTATGTCCTATGAGAACGGAAGAATGTACTGCGGCGTGTTTAACTGAAAGTGGACACAATCGTATTGATGTTAAAAAGAATAACATTAATAAAGCCCGTATCGCTAAAACTAAATTATTCTTTGAACAACGTGAGTTCTTTATGGGTTGGTTAGTTACTGAAATTGAGAAAGCAAAAGCGGATGCGGAAAGTAAAGGTATGAGATTTTCGGTTCGTATCAATGGTACGTCCGATATTGACTTAACTACATTTAAGTTGAATGGTAAGAATATCCTTCAATTGTTTGATGATGTTATGTTCTATGACTATACAAAAGTTGCAAAGCGTTTTCGTATGTTAGAGAAATATCCTAACTATGATTTGACTTATTCGTTTAGTGGTTATAATATGTTACAATCATTACAATTGTTAAGTGAAAACAAAGGTAGAGTTGCAATGGTATTTGAAGGTAAACAATTACCCAAATCATTTATGGGTTACAAAGTGATTGATGGTGATGCGTATGATATGAGATATTTGGACGAGCAAGGTGTTATTGTAGGATTGAAGTTTAAGTTTGTTCGTAATAAGATTGACACGGCAAACAACAAATTCATTATACCAATGGATAGTCAGTTTAGTGATTATGGTAGTATCAATCCAATGATGACAAAGATGGCTCAAAGTAAAGTGAAAGAAAAATCAAAGAAAAAATTGTTTGTATTAAATAATAATAGATAATATGAGTAAAGTGAAAGTAAAATTAGAAATGACACAATGTATCAAATGTGGTGGTGATATGCCACTTTTGAGAGTAGTGAAGTATGGTTACAAAAATTGTGTTAATTGTAGTTCAGTAGAACGTGTCGGTGGTGTAGCGATTGCTAATCACAAAACAGGTAATGAAATACAAATTATGCCCAAAGAAGATGCGGATAGATTATATAGATTATCACAAAGAAGTGGATATGGTGTATGTAATGGTATGAAACACAATTAAAATATAAAGATATGAATTATTACCAACTAGTTGCATTTGCGC
>SXGQ01666446.1_pt1 | contig 16179 bp, 13 predicted proteins | sample 3178371 | NCBI WGS metagenome assembly SXGQ01 (sample SAMN11356859, study PRJNA531348) | freshwater metagenome | isolation source: freshwater sample F1-20 | place: China: Fuxian Lake, Yuxi | collected 2017-12-25
GCACGGGTGCAGCACCGGTGATCGCCCGCATTGCCCGCGAAATGGGCATCCTGACGGTTGGGGTGGTCACCAAACCCTTTGAGTTCGAGGGTAGCTGGCGCATGAAAAATGCCGAGTCTGGCCTGGCTGAACTCGAGGCCAACGTAGATTCCCTGATCGTGGTTCTCAATGAGCGGCTGCTCGAGGTGCTGGGCGAGGACGCCACCGAGGAGCAGGGCTTTGCCGCGGCCAATGATGTACTCAAAAATGCGGTCGGCGGTATTGCTGAAATCATCAATGTCAAGGGCCATGTGAATGTCGACTTTGAGGACGTGCGCACCGTCATGGGCGAGCCTGGCAAGGCCATGATGGGCACCGCGCAGGCGGCCGGTCCGGATCGCGCCCGCATTGCCGCCGAGCAGGCCGTGGCCTGCCCGCTGCTCGAAGGCGTAGACCTGTCGGGTGCGCGTGGTGTGCTGGTGCTCATCAGCGCTGCCAAGGGTTCGCTCAAGCTGCGGGAATCGGGCCTGGCCATGAACACCATCCGGGCTTTTGCCTCCGAGGATGCACAGGTGATTTACGGCACCGCGCAGGACGACACCTTGGGCGACAGCATCCGCGTCACCGTGGTGGCCACTGGCCTGTCGCGAGCCCGGCCCAGGCCGGTCTTGCAGGTGTTGCAGCGTACCGGTACCGACAACCTGCCGGCCTACACACCGGGGTTTGTGGCACCAGCGGCGGCGGCCTCGGGCAACCCTGTGCCGGCCGTGGGCCAGCTCGCCCAGGGCACCGCCGGCCTGGTGCCCAAAGACTACAGCGGCTTGAATGGCCCCGCTGTTTGGCGCTCGCAACGCGCCAATGCCAAGGTTGAAGCCCTGTCCCTGGGCGGTATGCAGGACATTGACATACCGGCTTTTTTGCGCAGACAGGCAGATTAGTAAAATCAGCGAGTGCTACAACAAAGAACCCTCAAAACACTGGTCCGCGCTGTGGGCGTTGGGCTGCACAGCGGGCAACGGGTGGAGATCACCCTGCGCCCGGCCCAGCCCAACACCGGCATCGTCTTTCGCCGCATTGACTTGGCCCTGCCGGTGGACATCACGGTGTCTGCCGGTGCAGTCTCAGACACCCGGCTGGCCAGCACCTTGGCAAACGGATCGGTCAAGGTGCACACGGTGGAGCATCTGATGTCGGCCTGCGCCGGCCTGGGCGTTGACAACCTGTACGTGGATGTCAGCGCCGAAGAGTTGCCGATTCTTGACGGCTCGGCCGCCTCGTTTGTGTTTTTGCTCCAAAGCGCGGGCATCGTGCAGCAAAAGGCCCCGCGCCGCTTCATTCGGCTGCTCTCCACAGTCTCGGTGCAAGAGGGTCAGGGCGCAGCAGAAAAATGGGCCCGGCTGGAGCCCTACTTCGGGTACCGGCTGAGCTTTGAGATTGATTTTTCCCATCCTGCGGTGGATGCCACTGGCCAGCGCGTGGTGTTTGACATGAGCACCGACTCTTATTCTCGCGACATTGCCCGCGCCCGCACCTTCGGCTTTACCAAGGATGTCGAGGCCATGCGGGCCAATGGCCTGGCCCTGGGCGGCGGCATGGACAATGCCATCGTCATGGACGAATACAAGGTGCTCAACGCTGGCGGCCTGCGCTACGACGATGAGTTTGCCAAGCACAAAATCCTTGATGCCATGGGCGACCTGTATCTGCTAGGCCAGCCCCTGCTGGCCAGCTACAGCGCCCGGCGCTCAGGCCACGCTCTGAACAACCGGCTGCTGCGCGAGCTGCTCAAAAATACCGATGCCTGGGACCTGGTGAGCTTTGACCACGAGCAAGGTGCCCCGGTCGGCTTTGACCGGGCAGCACCCGCCTGGTAATCGCTCATCCTCGTGCCCCAAGGGCTCCCCAAACCGCCTGTTGCTGACTTGCCCGCTGATGCAGCCATGGGCACCGGTCATGCCGGTCATGCCGGGCTTGATTGGGCAACACCCTGCGGCGCAGCAGCTGCTCAGCGGCTGCGGCCGGCCTTGTAGGTGCCTGCGCCGGTGGCGCCATCGGCCTGAGCCAGCCGGGCCATGGCTTTGGCGGCGTGGGCGTGGGTGATGGCCAGGCCAAGGGCATCGGCGGCGTCGGGCCCGGGCAGGCTAGGCAGGGTGAGCAGGCGGCGCACCATCTCCTGCACCTGAGTCTTGTCGGCCCGGCCGTAGCCCACCACCGCTTGTTTCATTTGCAAGGCCGTGTATTCAGCCACCGACAGCTGGCGCGACACCAGGGCCGTGATGCAAGCGCCGCGCGCCTGCCCCAGCAGCAGGGTGGACTGCGGATTGACATTGACAAACACAATCTCGACCGAGGCGCAGTCGGGTTGGTAGCGCGCCACCACCTCCACCAGGCCATCAAACAATAGCTTGAGCCGCTCTGGCAGGCGGCCGCGCTCAAGGTGGGTGGTGCTGACGGTGCCGCTTGCCACGTACTGCAGTTCAACGCCGCTGGCGTCGATCAGGCCAAAGCCGGTGGTCCGCAGGCCGGGGTCAATGCCAAGAATTCGCATGGTGGCCCAGTGTCGCTCAGGGCAGTTGCGCTTTGGGCATGCGCTCGGCAATCACCGCAGCCCGCTCGGCCAAGTAGCTCGAGTTGGGCAGTTTTTCAAAGTAGCGCGGCCGCGGCAGCATCACCGCCAGGCGGGCCGCCTCCAGGGGCGTGAGCTCGGACGCCGGCTTGCGAAAATAGTGCTGCGCGGCGGCCTCAGCGCCAAACACGCCCTCGCCCCATTCCACGCTGTTGAGGTAAATTTCCAAAATGCGTTGCTTACTCAAAATAGTTTCAAGCAGCAGGGTGATGACAAATTCCTGGCCCTTGCGCAGCAGCGTGCGCTCGCCCGACAAAAACAGGTTTTTGGCCAACTGCTGCGTGATGGTGGATCCGCCCACCACCTTAGCGGAGCCGGTTTTACCGGGCTTGGTGGCGCGCTTGGCGGCCCGCGCCTCGGCCCGGGTGTTCTTCTGCCAGGCTTTTTCCAGTGCCTCCCAGTCGATACCATCATGGCCCACAAAGCTGTCATCCTCGCTGGCAATCACGGCCCGCTTCAGGTGATCAGACAGCTTGTCGTAACTGACCCACTGCTGGCGCCATTGGAGTTGGTCTTTCTCGCTCACCAAGCGCCAGGCCTCGGAGCGCTGAAAAGCGCTGGACTGCGGCGCCAGCAGTGCCATGGTGGCAATGCGCAATACAAAAAACAGCTGCAGTGCCAGCACCGCCAACAGCAGCAGCAGGAGCCAGCGCAGCAGCGGCTTCATGGGGCACGCCCGGCGCCGCTGCTGAGCTGGGCTTCCAGCACCTCGTCGCGGGTGAATTTGAAGCGCGACACCACCAAAATCTGGTCGGCCCGGCGACGCATTTCGGCATTGAAGCGGCCAAAGGGCGCCGCAGCCCTGGCAATCGCCTGTGCACCTTGGTCCAGCGCCAGGTTGCCCGAGCCCTCCAGCACCTCAGTGCTGAGCAGCCGCCCATCATGGTTGATGGTGACCAACATGGTCAGTTCGCCGTAGAGCTTTTGCCCAGCGAGTTGCGGAAAATTTTCGGTGCCCTTGTCCTCGATGGCGCGGCGCAGGCGGTCGTAGTAGACCGCGTAAATTGCCTCCCGGGTGGCCGGGCTGATGTAGCGCCGCTTAGGGCGGGCGTTTTCTTCGTTGATGCGCCGCTCAATCTCGGCCAGCAGTTTGACCAATTGACGCCGCTTTTCCTCGCGCTCAAACTGCTCGGCAGTGCTGTCCGGCCGTGCCGGGTCAGGCGGTGGCAGGGCAGCGAGCTGTTTTTTGGCCTGCAGCAGCAGCAGGTGTTGTTGTTCTTGCAGGGTTTGCAAGCTGCGCTGCGCTGCTTCTTGTGCGTCGTCGCCGGTTTCGTTGCGCAGCGCTGGTGGCAATGGGCTGCTGGCCCGGCCCAGGGCAGCATCGCCACCGCCGGCCATGTTAGCCTGGGCAATCGCCTGCGGCTTGAGCGGCTTTTCGGTGGTGCGGGCATTGACCAAAATTAGTTCTAGCGGTGCGTCTTCAAACACCCGCTTGAAGGTTTGTGGGTCGGCCAGGCGCAGGCTTAGCAGCCCGGCATGCAAGACCAGCGAAGCGGCCAGCGCCGTTTGCAGGGGGTTCAAGCGGCGCAGCTTCACAGCGCCGGCGGGTCGCTCGGCGCTGGGCTGAGGTCGGGCTCGGCCAGGTCAACAGCAATGGCAATCGGGCCGGCCACTGTATCGTCGTCCGCCTCCTCGTCCTCGGTCTGTGCTGCGTCGGGCCGGCCCGAGACATCCTGGGCTGCATCCAGCCGCAGCAGCAGGGTGGCGCTGATGTCCAGTGTGACCTCATCAATGTCACCGAGTCGCACCCGCAGCCGCGCACCGCGTGGCAGGCCGCTGGTGCCAGCGACCGGCAGCACCAGGGGCAGCGTGTCGGCCCGGGCCAGGTCGTCCTTGAACAGCGTCACATCCAGCTCGCGCAAATCATGTTGCTGCAGGTATTTGAGTGTCCAGAAGCGCTCCATCGCGCCCTGGTAGCCGTTGTAGGCGGCATAAGCGGCATCAAAACTGGAGATGATGGCAAACAGGTCGGTATCGCGCGCCTTGAACGGGGCAGCCAGCGCTGCCGTCTTGCCGTGCCGCACGCAGGCGATGATTTGCCATTGGTTCACCAGGTCGGTGTAGCGGCGCAGTGGCGAGGTGCTCCAGGCATAGCTGGGCACCCCAATGCCGGCATGCGGCAGCGCCTTGGTGCCCATGCGTACCTTGACGCCGGGCAACAGCGAGGCCTGGCTGCGGTAAATGCCGGGCACGCCCAGCTCGGCCAGCCAGCTGCCCCAGGTGCTGTTGGCCAGGATCATGGCTTCGGCCACGATCAGGTCCAGCGGTGCACCGCGCATTCGGGTGCTGATCTGCACCTGCTCATGGCCCTGCGGCTCCTGGCCGGCGTTGCCGACCAGGCGGAAGTTGTAGTCAGGCCGGTTGAAGGTCTCTGGCTTGCCGCGCACCTGCTCGCGCCCGGCCTTCAGGTGTTTGGCCAGTCGGTGCAAAAATGATAGCGAAGAACGCTTGTCCGACACGGCTTCCGGCTCGATTTCATGTAAAAAACTTGGGTCTTGCAGCCAGACCTCGGTGACCACGGCATCCAGCTGATCGTGCCGCAAATTGGCCACAATCGTTACCCGCTCCAGCCGTGTCTCGCTGCTGCGTATCGCCAGCGTGGCCTCGTCCAGCGTCACGTACAAGGACACCGCCGGGCAATCGCGCCCCTCCAGCAGCGTGTAGCTTTGCACCACCTCGTCGGGCAGCATGGTGACCTTGTAGCCCGGCATGTACACCGTGGACAGCCTCTCGCGCCCCAGCCGGTCAATGGCGCTACCCGGCAGCACGGCCAGGCCTGGTGCTGCAATGTGGATGCCCACCGTGACCACGCCGCTGCCCAGGCCAGTCACTGAGAGCGCATCGTCAATCTCGGTGGTGGCCGAGTCATCTATGGAGAAAGCCTGCGCTGCCGCCAGCGGCAGCTCGTCACGGATGGGCGGGGCGGCCAGCGGTGCAAAACCGGTGCCGCGCGGAAAGTTCTCCAGTAAAAAGCGCCGCCAGTGGAACTGGTAGGGTGAATCAATGGCACCAGCTCTTTGCAGCAGCTCCAGCACCCCCAGCTGGGTGGCCCGAGAGGCTTCCACCACCGCCTTGTACTCGGGCGCGTTTTTGTCGGGTTTGAACAGAATTTTGTAGAGCTGCTCGCGCACCGGCGCCGGGCACTCGCCCTGGCTCAGTTGTTGAACCCATTGGTCAATCTGTAAGGCCAGTTGCTTTTTCTTCTCAATCGCCGCCAGGGCTTGGGCAATCACCTCGGCCGGGGCCTTGCGAAAGCGGCCCTTGCCGGCGCGGCGGAAATAGTGCGGCGCCTCAAACAACCGCAGCAGCATGGCCACCTGCTGCTCCAGTGTGGCATTGACTGAGAAATAGTCGCGCGCCAGATCGGCAAAGCCAAACTCGTCCTCAGGCGAAAATTCCCAGGCCATCTCCAGCTCGATCTCCTGGCTGAGCGCCTGGGCCTGCGCCAGCAAAGCGGCTGGGGCCGGCTTCTCGAACTTCAGCAGCATGTTGGCACCCTTGACCTTGACGCGCTTGCCGCTGTCCAGCTCCACCTGTGCCGAGGTGTCCGCCTCAGACAACACCCGCCCGGCCATGAATTTGCCGGCTTCTTCAAACAATAAGTACATGGGCTGGATTGTCCCTGCAAATGCTGGCGGCAGCGCGCTGACCGTTACCCCCCGATGCGCATCGTTATCCCGCCGCCCACCCCCGTCACCCCCCGTCATCCCCGGCTCGACCGGGGATCCATGCCTTCAGTCAATCAGTTCCAGGTGCTGCTGAGTCGCCCCCAGAACCAGTTGGGTGGTCAATCGCTGATCAAAGGTGGCCAGTTTCCCGCTGTTGCGTACCGCCAGAACCAACAAATAGGCGTCTGTCACTTGCCGATGGCCCAAGACCCGTTGCCAGTTGATCACGCCCGGCGACAGCAGGCTGACATCTGCGGCCCAGAACGCATGTTCGGGCGCCTTGCAGGCCAGTTCCAGGCGCTGCGCCACTTGCGCCGCGGGCCTGGCAGTGGGGTAGCCAGGTTGGGACATGATGCGCACAACGCCGTTTTGGGTGATCGGGCACGAGGCCCAACCGGCCGCCGCCTGGTTTTCCAACCAAGCCATTGCGCGACCGTGCATGGTGTGACCAGCATCAAATAGCGCAATCAACACATTGACGTCCAGCAAAGCGCGTATCAGACGCTCTCAGCGTCGCGCAGCGCGTCAATCTGGGCGTTGGTGATCAACACACCTTGCGACGCAAAAGGTAGGAAGCCCGCCACGGCACGTCCCTCGCCGCCATCGGCTAGCCCTGCGCGCTGAGTGCCAGACATCGCCTCCCGCAGCAAGCGAGAAATGAGCTGTCCCGCCGACAGGCGTTGCCGGCTGGCCATTTCCTTGACAGCGGCAAGCACGTCGTCTTCAATATTGAGTGTTGTTCTCATGCGAGCGTCGGTTAATGTAGGTGCGTGATGATGGTAGCGCATCAATGGGCGAGGATAGCCCCGCGGCCTGGTGGGGCGCGGGGCTTGGGTGCGCAGGCCGGCAGGCCTGAGCGTGAAGGTGCTTATCGGCGCAAGAACTTGGCGGTGCCACTTTCATTGCGGTTATTCGCGAAGCTTGCGGTACCGGTGCCAGTGAGAAAGTCCAGTTTGCCTGCGACATCCGTGATGTAACCATCGATGTCTTTGATTTTCCAAACAAACGCCCCAGTGGCTGCATTGAACGAAGTGACAGTCGTGGTACTTGTGAGTTTGCTTGGTTCGACCACCTGTCCTGTGGCACTGAAGGTGAAGGTGGTTACGCTCTGGCTTCTTGTGTCGTCTGGGGTGGCATCCCAAGTGCCCTGGTACGAGGCACGAGTCAACGCCAGGGGTGTGTCGACGTTCACCGCCGGCAAGCCCAGCTTGGCCATCAATGCGGCAGATGCCACACTGTTCAGCCGGGCATTGCTGGACGTAGTGGGTCGGGTTTGGTATCCTGAGTACACCTTGCCACCGCGTTCCACGAAGACCCTGGGGAAGTTCATCGCAGAAGCCAGGGCGGGCAGGCCAGTAAAACTCAGGGTACGGGCATCGCCGACGGTCTTGATCGCATAGTTGCCATTGCCAACCACATCGCAGTTGCGAGTAGAACCGTTGTAGCGCTGCTGGCAGGCGTAGTAAGTTGCCGCACCCCCATCCCCGCTTATTGAACCAAAGGCCGCCCGCAGACGGGTATTACCTGTGTAATAGCTTGTGGCTTGGTCATCAAACGAAACCGTAGGTGCCGTGCCGATGATGCCCAAAGTCACAACCGTGTCGCCCCATCCCTCGTTGCGTGGCCCGCTGGTTAACGAGACACCGCTCTTGCCGGTTATGGTTTTGCTGCTACCGCCTACGTTACAAGGGGCTTTTCCATCGAACTTCGTCAGCAGTTCGTCCAGCGTGCTCGCCGCCTTGGCGGTGTAAGTCGCTGCACAGGGTGTCGATGTTTCAACAGTGACCCAGTTGTCACTGCCCGGGTAATAAGCAATGGCTGTCGTCAAATCAGTGAAGTTTGTGTAGCCAATCTTTGAATTGTCCGGGAAGGTGGCGTCGCCCAGTATTGTGCCTAGCGCAGTCTTGCTGCCATCGGTGTTGGTGACCGTACCCAGGTCGCTGCCGTAGCCGGCTTTGGCGGCGTCTGTCAACACATCGACAATTTTTTTTGGCGGAGACGTCAAACATGGCCCGTTTGTTTTTACCTGTCAATAAATTATCGCAATAGTTGTAGTTGCCGTTGCCATCGGCGTCACGGACTGTTTCGGCACTTTCAAAATTGAGCGCGCAGACGGCCCAAGCTGTGCCGGTCCAGTGCACATCCGCCTGTCTGGCCGGGTCGGAGCCGCTGTTCCAGCTAGCCACCGCACCGCCCACGCTGCGGTACCGGTTGTCCACAAAACGCACATTGCCTTTGCTGTCGGCGGTATTTTGCGCGACCGTGCTCGACATAAAACGCATGAAATAGTTGCTTGCGTCGGTGAAACTCAGCGAGCGCAGGCTGAAGCCCGCAGCTGGCGTTTCAGCCACCACAGGGGCTTTGTTGACGGCGACGTTGGTGGTAACGCCGTCTTTCGTGAGACCTTTTTTTTCAGTGACGACCACCTCAGTCATTTTTGCTTTCAGTGCATCGTCTTTGTCTTTTTGGGCTTTCTCGACGGCAGCTTTTTTGGCGGAGGCATCAATCAAGGCCTTGGCATCCGTCAGTGCTTTTTCCAGCACGGCGATTTGAGTTTGGTTCTCGGCCAGTTTGGTGACCAGGGCTGGCAACATCTCCATCAACCTGGCTTGGATGGCTTTGTCTAAGTCTGCCTTGGTGATGATTACGCCAGCCACATCTTTGGTGCCTTCGGCATCTTTGACGGCTAACGACTGCTGCTGGGTTGTCACCACCACCATGCGCGCAATGTTGGCGGCCGCTTTGTGATCGTCAGTCGTACCCTTGCTGAAGTCTTCAAACAGCGAGACGTTGATGCCGGTCTGGGCCTTGACCTGTTCCGCTGCTGCGGCGCTGGTCGAGCCTGGATTGCTGACCATGTGGTTGTGAACCAGTGTTGTCAGCGGGGTGATCACGGCCGTCTGGTCGGCTGGCGCCTTCATGGTGAAGGGGGTGGGCACCTTCCCGGTGTCGGCGTCGATCGAATTGGTGTCGACCACGGCGATCACCGGGTACTTTCCAACATCCGTACTGTTGACCTTGATCGTCACCTTGCCGGTGGCGTCCGTCATGCCTTCGGGCTCATTGTTGTCGCAGACGCTGTTGTTGTTGATGTCCAGGCAGACCTTAGCCTTCTCGATGGGGCCGTCAATGACCGTCAAGGACACGTCCGTGGTGGTCACCGTATTCGTGGTGGTTGCCGTGTTCGTGGCTGGGCTGGACCCCCCTCCACAGCCATACAGACCCAATGCGCCGACACTGGCCATGCCGAGCACCAGCCGTTTCAATTTGATGTTCATTCCTACCCCTAGATTGATGGATTGATGGTGCAGACAGCCAAATGGCCCGGTGACTGACGCCACTTCTGATAGTTTTGATCTGCGCATTGATTCTCTTGATCCTCGGCAGTTCTGAACATCCCATATTCATGGGGTGTTCAGAACTGGTCAGTCCTGCCGCTTGGCGTTATGCTCATGCTCAATAAAAAGGGCAACCCCATGTGGCAAGTACTGGTGGTGGAGGACGATGCTGGCATGCGCAATTTTTTCGCCGCCAGTGTTGCGCGGTGCGCAGATTTGGCGCTGGCCGCCAGTGTGGGCACGGTGGCCGAGGCCCGGGCCTGGCTGGACGACTCTTCCAATATGGTGGATGTGTTGCTGACCGACTTGGGCCTGCCCGACGGTTCCGGCCTGGAGGTGATTCGCCATTGCGTCAGCTTGCACCCGCGCTGTGAGCCCCTGGTGATCTCGATGTTTGGCGATGAAGACAATGTGCTGGCCAGCATCGAGGCCGGCGCCTTGGGTTACATCCACAAGGACTCAACGCCTGACGACATTGCCCAAACCATTTTGGACATGCGCGCCGGCGCCTCGCCCATTTCACCGATGATTGCGCGCCGGGTGCTGTCGAAGTACCGTGCCGACCAAGTCAATTTGACCCATGCCGCTGCTACCGGCTCAGCGATGAACGCTACCCTTTAGCCGGGCCGGCGCCCGATGTGGCTGGTAGCAAGCCGGCGCGTCAACTGTTGTCGGCCCGCGAGCAGGAGGTGTTGTCGTACATTGCCCGCGGCTTTTCTTATGTCGAGATTGCCCGGCTGCAAAGCCTGAGCGTGCACACCGTGCAGTCGCACATCAAAAACCTGTACGCCAAGTTGTCAGTGCACTCCAAAAGCGAGGCGGTTTTCGAGGCCACGCTCATGGGCTTGATCTGAGGCGTCGGGTTTGATGTCCTTGCGTCGCTGGTGCCATCGTTGTTGGTTCGGGCTGGTACTTTGGCTGGCCCTTATGCCCCTTATGGCACTGACTGCCCAGGCACAAGGGCCGACGTTGCTGTTTCAAACGGCCCAGGCTGAGATCACTGTCCAGGGCCAGACCACCCAGCAACAGGTCAGCCTGCCCTATTTGTGGGACCGTGAACAAGGGTCACAGCCTGGCTTGGCGGTATTTGAGATTTCTTTTTCACTCCCGAATTCGCCGACTGAGCCCTATGGGCTGACGATTCCAAAAATCAGCAGTGGCTATTTGGTCTATCTCAATGGTGTCTTGCTGGATCGCTTTGGCGATCTGACGCGCCATGACCGAGCCGATGCCAAGTTGCCCAGACTGATTGCCGTGCCGCCTGGTGCTTTGCAAGCGACCAATATGCTTCGGCTGATGGTGGGTGCCGACGTCGGGCGGCAGGGTGGTTTGTCCACGGTGACGCTGGCTCCGATGGCATTAGCACGTGCGGCCTACTTGCCATTCTGGCGTTGGCGGGTGCTGGGTCCGCAGATGGTGGCCATCTTCAGCGCGCTGGTTGGGCTGATTGGCTTGCTGCTTTGGTTGACGCAGCCAGCCGTTCACGCGGATGGAACTGTGGTGCTCGATGCGGTCTACCTGTATGGCAGCCTTGCCGAGTTTTGTTGGGTGTTTCGCGTCGCCGATGCTGTGCTGGAGAGCCCGCCCCTGCCGCTGCCGTGGTGGAGCGTGGTGTCGGCGCTGTCGCTCTGGGGGTGGAGCAGCCTCACCGTGTTGTTTTGCATGGAGGTGGTGGGCTGGGGCCAGTCCCGCCGCCTTCCTGCCATGCGGCTGTGGCTGCTGGTGCTTGGCCTGCTGGGCCTGGTGGCGGCGGTGGCGGCGCGGATTTACGGCTGGCCACTGGCGTTGACGGTCTGGTATGCCCTGCTCGGCTTGACGTTCTTGCTGTTTTCTTTGGCTTTGGTGTGGCAGGCCTTGCAGCGCGGCGCAGGGCTCAACAGCCGGTTGTTGGCCTTTGCGATTTTGGTCAATGTGCTCATCGGTTTGCTGGACCTGTACCAGCTGAGAGTTAGCCCGAGCATGGGCGGCCGAATCAGCTTGTACTACTCATCTGTGCTTTTCGGCATGGTGGCCGGTTTGATCGTGCTCGGCCGCTTCAGCACGGTGAGCCGCCAGGCGCAAAACCTCACGAGCAACCTGCATAACTTGGTGCAGCAAAAAGAGCAAGCCTTGTCCATCAGCTACCAACGCTTGGAGCACATCGCACGGGCGCAAGCGCGCAGCGGTGAGCGCAGCCAGATATTGCGCGACATGCATGATGGGGTGGGCTCGCACATCAGCACAGCGATCCGCCAGCTGCAGTCGGGCCGGGCCAGTGGCGACGAGGTGCTGCAAACCCTGCGCGACTCGCTGGACCAGCTCAAGCTGTCGATTGACGCGATGAAACTGCCGCCCGGTGACATCACGGCCCTGCTGGCCAACCTACGCTACCGGCTGGAGCCGCGCTTGAAGGCCTGTGGCATTGAGCTGGACTGGGCTGTCGATGCGCAGGCGCTTGTGGCCGGGCTGGACGCGGGCGCCATGCGCCAACTGCAGTTCATGCTGTTTGAAGCCATCTCCAACGTGATGCAGCACGCCCAGGCCAGCCAGCTGCGCGTCGAGGCCCAGCAGACCGCTCAGGGTGTGTGCATTGGCGTGGTGGACAACGGCTGCGGCTTTGACCACGGTCAGGTGGCTCGCCGGGGATTACGGCTTATGCAGGAGCGGGCCCAGGCGATTGGCGCGCAGTTGCAAATTCACAGCCAGACGGGGCGTACTGCGTTGGAGATCACAACGGGGCGTGCCGTGCTTTCGGCTCCGATTGTTTGAACTGCAGTTTGTTGCCATGGCTGTTTTTCCGTACGACCTGATGGTCCGCGCCTGGTTAGGCTGCGGCTGGCTTTTGTTGGGGCTCTGGCTGCCGATAAACCAAGCCGGCGCAGAGGTCTTGACGCTGACCCAGGCGGAGGTCACGCTCACGCTGCGTGGTCTGCCCCCGTCGGCGTCCGCCCCGGTCAATTTGCCGTACCAGTGGGATAGCCATCAACGGGGCGTCGCTGGGGAGGCGTATTTTCAGATCCCGTTTTCTTTTGCGGCCGCGCCTTCAAAGCCGTATGGCCTGTACATACCGAGGCTGGGCAATGCCTATGCGATCTGGCTCAATGGTGTGCTCCTGGGACAGAATGGCGACCTCAGTCTGGGCAACGGCGCAGACTTTGCCAAAGCGCCGCGCTATTTGGCGTTGACAACGGACCTGCTCCGCCAACACAACCTGGTTCAGATCCACATCCGGGCCGACGCGGGCCGCCGCGGCGGGCTTGCACCCCTGGTTCTGGGGCCGCATGAAGAGGTTTATCCGCGCTATCTGCAGGATCACCGCAGCCGCATCACGGGTTCGTTTCTGGTGGCGGTGTTCGGCTTGCTTGTGGGCCTGGTGGCCTTGGCAATCTGGGTCACACAAGTGAGGGCCAGTGACCACGGGCGTCGCCAGCGCGATCCCCTGTACCTGTATGCCGCCGTCGCAGAGCTGTGTTGGACGATCAGCGTGAGCGACGCTTTCATTGAAACGCCGCCCTCGCCCTGGCCGTGGTGGGGCATCTTGCCCGTCTTCACACACAGCCTCTGGACCTGCAGCATGACCTTGTTCGGCATCGAGATTGCTGGACTAAGCCTGAGCAAGTCCGTGATGTGGCTGAGGAGTTGGCTGTTGATTCTGGTGTTGCTGGTATTGGCCGCGGCTATAGGGCGTGCGTTAGCCCGGCCAGATGCCGTACCCTGGGCCTATGGCCTGGCCGGTCTTACGGCGCTGGCTTTTGCAACCGTATTTGTCTGGCGGGCCGTTCGCAGCGGGTCTGGCCAGCACCGCTTGGTGGCGGCAGCCGTGCTTGTAAACACCGTGGTGGGGCTGCGTGACTTCTACGTCTTTCAGGTGCTGCAGGCCTATGGCGAAAACACTTACCTGCGTTACAGCTCGGTACTTTTTGGGCTAACTCTGGCGTTCATCGTGGCGTTGCGGTTCCGAGCCGCCAGCCGTCAAGTGGTCGAGCTCAACGCCAGCCTGGCGCGCCGGGTGGCACTCAAGGAGGCCGAACTTGCGCGCAATTACCAGCGCCTGGCCCAGGGCGTGCAGGAGGAGGCGCGCAGCGGCGAGCGCAGCCGGATATTGCGCGACATGCACGACGGCGTGGGCTCGCACATCAGCACGGCCATCCGTCAACTGCAGTCGGGCCGGGCAAGTGGCGACGAGGTGCTGCAGACGCTGCGCGACTCGCTGGACCAGCTCAAGCTCTCGATTGATACGATGCACCTTTCACCAGGGGATATCACGTCGCTGTTGGCTAATCTCCGTTACCGGCTTGAGCCACGCCATGCGCAGCAAGGCCTTCAATGGGTTTGGGCTGTCGATGACCTACCCTTGTTGCTGCGCTCAGACGCCGCGCTCGAGCCCGTGCTGCGGTCGCAACCGGCGGGCACACTGCCGCCAGCTGATTTGAGAGCTTCGGCGACGGCCGCGCGGCGGCGGCTGGCCAGGCCGATGGACTCCTTTGCCTTGTATCAACTGCAGCGCATGCTGGTGGAGGCGCTGAATAATGTGCTCATGCATTCGGGCGCAAGCCGCCTTCAGGTGATGGCGCAAGCGCTGCAAGCGCCCGAGCGCGGTGTGCGGCTGCAATTGGTGGATAACGGACGCGGCTTTGATGCCGCAAGCGTTCGGGGCGGGGGCTTGGCGGGATTGGCGCAGCGCGCTCATGCGATTCAAGCGCAGTTCAACATCAGCAGCAGGCCGGGGCAAACTTTGGTGGAGATTGTCTTGCGCGCCGCCTGACGATAATTGGCCACTATGGCCGATGTTTTTCAAAGCACGCCGCTATGGCAGCGCATCACGCCCTGGTTTCGGGGTTTTGATGTGCCACTGGCTGCCTCTGCTGGCCTGCTGGCTCTGGCAGGCCTGTTGACCATGTATTCCTCTGGCTACGACCATGGCACCCGTTTTGAGGACCATGCTCGCAACATGCTGATTGCGGGGTTGATTCTGTTTGGCGTGGCGCAGGTGCCGCCACAGCGTTTGATGGACTTGGCCTTGCCGCTGTATGCGCTGGGCGTTGGCTTGTTGGTGGCCGTGGCGCTGTTCGGGCTGACCAAAAAGGGTGCGCAGCGCTGGCTCAATCTGGGCCTGGTGATTCAGCCCAGTGAAATCCTGAAGATCGCCATGCCGCTGATGCTGGCCTGGTGGTTTCAAAAGCGCGAGGGTCAGTTGCGTGCGCTTGACTTTGTGGTGTCTATCGGCTTGCTGCTGTTGCCAGTAGGGCTGATCCTCAGGCAGCCCGACCTTGGCACCGCTGTACTGGTGCTGGCGGCTGGCTTGTCGGTTATTTTTTTTGCCGGCCTGAGCTGGCGCCTGCTGGCCCCGCCTTTGTTGCTCGGTTTGGCGGGCCTGGTGTTGCTGTGGGTGTTCGAGGCTGAGTTGTGTGCCCAGGGCGTGAGCTGGCCTGGCCTGCGTGACTACCAGCAGCAGCGGGTGTGCACTCTGCTTGACCCCGGGCGTGACCCGCTGGGGCGGGGGTTTCACATCATTCAGGGCATGATCGCCATTGGTTCGGGCGGTTTTTGGGGCAAGGGCTTTATGCAAGGTACGCAAACCCACCTGGAGTTCATCCCTGAGCGCACCACTGATTTCATCTTTGCCGCTTACTCTGAGGAGTTTGGCCTGGCCGGCAACCTGCTGTTGGTGCTGGCCTTTGTTTTTTTGGTTTTGCGCGCATTGAACATTGCCCTGGAAGCCCCCACGCTGTTTTCGCGTTTGCTGGCGGCCTCGCTGGGCATGATTTTGTTTTGCTACGCCTTTGTCAACATGGGCATGGTCAGTGGCATCCTGCCGGTGGTGGGCGTGCCCCTGCCCTTTATCAGCTATGGGGGCACGGCGATGGTGACGCTGGGTTTGGCCCTGGGTATGTTGATGTCCATTGCCAAATCCAAGCGGCTGGTGCAGTCATAAGCAGTCTTGGCGCGCCAGCCCGCGCCGTGGGTGTTGCTTGCAGACCGTCCCGGCACGGGCGGCAGCCCTCTAGAATGAAGCCATGATTTCACGCGAACCCACCCTCGAACGCTTGGCTATTGCCAAGTCCCTGCTGCTCACGCCCTTCGGGCTGGACGAATCCCACCTGCTGCGCGCCCTCGCCGAGATCAAGGCGCACCGGGTCGACGAGGCCGACCTGTACTTTCAGTACACCCGCAGCGAGGGCTGGAGCCTGGAAGAGGGTATTGTCAAAACCGGCTCGTTCAGCATCGACCTGGGGGTTGGGGTGCGGGCCGTCAGCGGCGAAAAAACTGCTTTTGCCTACTCGGACGACATCTCCGAGGCCTCCTTGCTGGACGCGGCGCGCACGGTGCGCTCGATCGCCGCCCAGGCGCAGGGTGCCCGGGTCAAGGCCGGCAAGCGCCGGATTGCCGAGGCCCGCTCGCTGTACCGCGATTTAGACCCCATTGCCAGCCTGGACAGCACCGCCAAGGTGGCGCTTCTGGGGCGGGTTGAGCAACTCGCACGAGGCAAAGACCCGCGGGTGGTACAGGTCATGGCTGGCCTGGCCAGCGAGTACGACGTGGTGCTGGTGGCCCGCGCCGATGGCACGCTGGCCGCTGATGTGCGTCC
>SXGQ01395503.1_pt1 | contig 16175 bp, 15 predicted proteins | sample 3178371 | NCBI WGS metagenome assembly SXGQ01 (sample SAMN11356859, study PRJNA531348) | freshwater metagenome | isolation source: freshwater sample F1-20 | place: China: Fuxian Lake, Yuxi | collected 2017-12-25
TGGCGACAAGAACTCTTCTGATTGCGAACCCCCCATGGCACCGCTTGTTGCTTTGACTATCACATAGGGCAGACCCAATCGATCAAATATTCTTTGGTATGCACGACGGTGATCGTCATATGACTGTTGCAAACCCGCTTCGTCAATGTCGAAAGAGTACGAATCTTTCATGAGGAACTCACGCCCGCGAAGAAGTCCCGCACGTGGACGCGCTTCATCGCGATACTTCGTTTGAATTTGATAGATAGAAAGTGGTAGATCTTTATAGGATGAATATTCACCCTTAACCATCAACGTGAACATCTCTTCGTGTGTTGGTCCTAATAAATAATCTGCGCCACGGCGATCTTGAAGGCGAAAAAGGGATGGACCGTACTCTTCCCAACGATTTGTTGCCTCATATGCCTCGCGTGGCAAAAGTGCTGGGAAGTGAACTTCTTGAAATCCTGCTTGATCCATCTCTTGGCGAATAACGTTTTCAACATTACGAAGAGTGATAACTCCAAGAGGGAGCCATGAGTAAATTCCAGCTGCAATTCTGCGAATATATCCCGCTCTTACTAATAAACGATGGCTAGCAACTTCAGCATCTGCTGGGTCATCGCGCAGTGTACGCAAAAAGAGCGTAGACATTTTTAGCATGGAGTGAGCCTATCGAACATCAACAGATGGTTGCCCTGAAGCAACGCCAGCAGCTTCCATTTCTTCGGCCAATCTCATAGCTTCTTCAATTAAAGTTTCAACAATTTGGGCTTCAGGTACCGTCTTAATTACTTGACCCTTAACAAATATCTGGCCCTTGCCATTTCCTGATGCAACACCGAGATCTGCTTCACGTGCTTCGCCTGGGCCATTAACAACGCAGCCCATCACGGCAACGCGCAGTGGAACAGTCATTCCTTGCAACCCTGTTTGTACCTTTTCAGCCAATGTATACACATCAACTTGTGCACGTCCACATGAGGGACAAGAGACAATTTCTAATTTACGTTGGCGCAAGTTGAGAGATTCAAGAATTGAGATTCCAACTTTGACTTCTTCAACTGGAGGAGCTGAAAGTGAAACACGAATAGTGTCACCAATTCCCTCAGCTAACAAAATTCCAAAGGCAGTTGCAGACTTGATTGTTCCCTGGAAAAGAGGTCCTGCCTCAGTCACGCCGAGGTGTAATGGATAGTCACACTTTGCAGCAAGAATTCGGTATGCATTAACCATGATTACTGGGTCATGGTGTTTTACTGAGATTTTAATATCTGAAAAACCATGCTCTTCAAATAATGAAGCCTCCCACAGAGCTGACTCTGCCAACGCTTCAGGTGTTGCCTTGCCATACTTTGCTAAAAGGCGTGGATCTAATGAACCTGCGTTAACGCCGATACGAATTGGAATTCCGGCATCTCCTGCAGCTTTTGCAACTTCCTTTACTTTGTCATCAAATTGCTTGATGTTTCCCGGATTAACACGAACCGCAGCACATCCTGCATCAATTGCTGCGAATATGTACTTAGGTTGAAAGTGAATATCTGCAATAACTGGTATCTGTGATTTCTTAGCAATCTGAGCCAGCGCATCAGCATCATCTTGACTTGGAACTGCCACACGAACAATCTGGCACCCAGAAGCTGTTAACTCTGCGATCTGCTGTAGAGTTGCATTCACATCAGCTGTAAGAGTTGTACACATTGATTGCACACTCACCGGAAAGTCACTTCCAACGCCAACCTTGCCCACCATCATCTGACGCGTCTTTCGGCGCGGACTTAATGTGGCAGGTGGTGCACTCGGGATTCCTAGATCAACCATGACGCTATTGTGCCGTAAGAATGCTAGTTGCGCTAAAGATTAAGGATGACTGGATTAACGATGTCTGCAATTAGGAGCAGAACCGTAAGGGCTGCCAGAATTACGAAGACCACCATGGTTATAGGGGTCAGCAAAGTCACATCAATTGCTGCCGGACGTGCTCGGCCACGAAGGCGCGCAATAAATGCACGAATCTCATCGGCAATTGCAACTGCTATATGGCCACCATCGAGTGGCAATATAGGCAATAGATTAAATAGACCAACGAAAATATTCAAACTAGCAATAATTAAAATAAATGTTGATAGGCGCTCTGTTAGCGATAAAGCATCACTTCCAACTGCTTGCCCAGATACCCGTGCAACACCAACAACACCAACTAAGCCATTTGGATCGCGGGTTTGCCCAGAAATTGTTTGTCCCCACAAAGCAGGGATCTTTGATGGAAGATTGATGAGTGATTTAACGCTTTGTACTAAGAAATCCCTTGTAACAATCGCTGAATTTTTGGCTGAAGTAACAAAGCCAGAGCGCTTAATGCCAACGTCATTAATTATTCCGAGTACATAGCGCTCTGTGCCATCAATAGTTTCAAGTTTTGCTGAGGCAGTAATCGTGATTTTCTCGCTATCGCGCTGAATTAACAAAGTCAGAGGTGCACCTTTAGAGGTACGAATTATCTGAACATCTGAATACCAGTTTTGAACTTGCTTGCCATTAATAGCTAGAACTTCATCTCCTGCAAGAATGCCTGCGGATTGAGCCGCAGATCCTTTTACAACCTGATTAATTGTCGGTAATAACTGATTAGTGCCAATGCCTGCGAATAAAACAAAGAGAAGAATATAGCCAAGAACAAAATGGAGAAATGAACCTGCACCAAGCACAATTAACTTCTGTGAAGATTTCGCTGTATAGAAAGCACGTGACTCTTCACCCTCAGGCATAACATCACCTGGTGTCATTCCTTCAATCTTGCAATATCCCCCGGCAGGAATCGCCTTGAGACCAAACTCAGTTTCACCGCGCTTTGTTGACCAAATCCGTGTACCAAAGCCTAAAAAGAATTCACTGACTTTCATTCCGAATCGTTTTGCAGTCAAATAATGCCCAAACTCATGAATCATTACAGAAATAAGTAATGCCACAATAAATCCTAGAATTCCAAGAATTTGCATTATGCGACCAATCCTAGTAAAAATGCTTGAGCGTTCGTGCATGTATCATGCTCACCTGTACTAACATAATCTAGATTTCTCATAACTAAACAGACAACAATAGGCATTTATCGATCCAGAAGATTTTGAGTTGGTGAGTACTTAGTTCCTGATCGACGTTTTGCAATTGCACTCAGGGCCTCTAGGACAACACGATTCGCCAAAATTGCAGTTATATCCGCGCTATCAAAAGCCGGTGCTACTTCAACAACATCAATTCCAACGATTGGTAGTTCAAGACAGATTCTGCGCACAGACTCTAAAAGCTCACGGCTTGTCATTCCACCTGGTTCTGGAGTTCCAGTTCCCGGAGCCATGCCTGGATCAACGACGTCAATGTCTACAGATAAGAAAACTCCATCGCACTCATTTGTAAGAATTGAGAAGGATTCATCTAGAACTGTATTGAGTCCACGGTGGTGAATCTCTGTCATTTCATAGGAGCGCATTCCTTGATCGCGCATCCAATCCAAAGTCTTTGCATCTGGCCAATAGCCGCGCAAACCTAACTGTAAGAAGCGATCTCCACGCACTGTTCCTGTGTCAATCAAACGACGCATTGGTGTGCCATGACCAACTAAAGCACCCCATTGATCTTCACCTGTATCAGCATGTGCATCAAAGTGAATCATTGAAATCTTGCCCATGCCACGGTGGCGTGCAATTCCTGCAATATCTGCAGATGCAATTGAGTGATCTCCACCAAGAATGACTGGTATTGCACCAGCAAGTGAAATCTTTTCTGTGGCTTGTGCTAAAACTTCTAGCGATGCAACCAAGTCACTACCTGGCATTAACAAATCCCCAGCATCAACAACTTTCATTTCCTTTAATGCATCGATGCGCAAAGCTAAATGTGGGCGCTCTGCATCATGAGGCAGATAATCTCCGCCACGAATTGCTTGAGGACCAAACTTGGCGCCTGAACGATGTGAAGTCCCGCTATCGATGGGTGCGCCAACGATTACTACATCTGCATCAGCATATGAGGAAGGAATATCTAAATCACAGCGCTCGATTCCTAAAAATGTGAAATCGGGGCCATACATATTGCCGTGATTGGTCATGGCTTAAGAATAGAGGTAAAGCTTAAGAATCAAAGCCCAGGCCCAAAGCATCGAGTAATTTCAGCCATAAATTACGCTTACCTTGATTTTGATCAGCCTTATTGATTGACCACTGCGTAATTCGGATAAAAATAAACTTAAAAGGCTCTGGCGGGAATGGCAGGGGCTTCTTGCGAACCATCTTTAAACGAGTGCGTTCGTTATCAACCTTGTCCAGAAGATCTAACATCACTTGCGCACCAAATCGAGTGGAACCAACACCAAGTCCGGTGTAACCCAATACGTATGCCACTCGCCCACCATAGGCTTTACCCCAAAATGGTGAAAATCGTGAACATGTATCAATTGCTCCGCCCCAACCATGAGTGAACTTAATTCCCTTGAGCTGCGGGAAAGTTTCTAAGAATGCCTGCGCTAAGTGGGCATATGTTTCAGCATCAGTCTCATATTCTAGGCGTACTTTTCCGCGGAAGTTATATATGGCGTCATAGCCGCCCCACAAAATTTCATGATCTTTTGTTAAGCGATAGTAATGAAATTGGTTTCCGGCTTCTGATAAACCTTCACGGCCTTTCCAGCCAATTGACTTCATTTGCTCCTTAGTTAAAGGCTCTGTAACTAACTGAAAGTCATAAACCGGGACAACATATTTATGTGCACGCTTTACTAGTGATTTAAAGACATTAGTAGCAAGAGCCACTTTTTGGGCATAGACACTTCCATATGGAGTATGAACAATCATTCCATCACTTGTGCGCTCTAACCATTCAACATGGGTGTTTTCGAAAATCTTCACTCCTAGTTTCAAACACGCTCGCTCTAATCCCCACACTAATCTCGCCGGATCTACTAACGCAGTCCCATCTGGATCCCATAGGGCCGCTTTAGATAATGGTGAGTTAACGCGTGCTTGTATTTCTTCTTGACCTAAAACTTCAACATGATCACCAAAAGAATTACGGAGATTAGCCTCTTCTACCAAGCCCTCAATCTGCCACTCTTCATTGGCAATTCGTAGCTCACCGGTCCACTCAAATTGACAGTCAATCCCATATCGCTTGATTGTCTCTTCAATTAGATCTAAATTCTCACGGCCCAAACGTTCAATAATTGCCATCTCATCTTTAAATCTGCTGTATCCATTCATAAAGCCATGAGTCAATGAGTAACTACAGAACCCGCCATTTCGCCCTGATGCACCTGCACCAGTCTCACGTTGCTCAACAATAATTACTTCGCGCTCTGGGTTTTGTTCTTTTGCAATTAATGCTGTCCACAAACCGGTATAGCCAGCTCCCACCACACATAAATCAGTAGTGGTATCACCAATTAAGGTTGGATTTGGTTGTGGTTCAAGGGGATCTTCATCCAGCCAATACAAAGCTGGCTGCATATGTGAAAGGTGCTTGAGAACGTAAGGGTCGATGGTTGCCATCGCGCTATCCGGCCTTGACCGGAATCACCCCTTCAATCACTACTCGTAGTTGGCCCGGGTCCTCCGGAACCTAACCCCACAACGCAGATTTTCTTAAACAACCTGTAGTTCGTTGTGGACTGGGTAAATGTTAGCGGGTTTTCTTTCTTTTTACTAGTTGCCCCGCAATAACTATGGCTAATGCTAAGAAAAACATCGCAGAACCAATTACGTTGGCTTGTGCTGGGATTCCGCGTGCAGCAGAAACATAGACAAACTTCGGGAAAGTTATAAGAGTTCCAGAGTTGAAATTAGTAATAATAAAGTCATCAAAAGAAAGGCTAAAGGCCAGTAAGGCAGCCCCTGCAATTCCAGGTGCTACTAATGGCAAAGTCACTTTACGGAATGTTTCAAGTTCATTAGCATAAAGATCCATTGCAGCTTGTTCAAGTCGTGGATCTAGTGATGCAATACGGGCCTTTACGGTCACCACTACAAAGGAAACACAAAACACTACGTGTGCAATAACTGTTGGCCAGAAGCCTGGGTTAATCTTGAATGCCAAAAACAGTGAAAGTAATGATGCACCGAGAACAATCTCAGGTGTTGCCATCGGTAAAAAGATAAGTAAATTCGAACTTGAGCGGCCCTTGAACTTATAGCGTCCAATAGCAAAGGCAATCATTGTGCCAAGAATTGTTGAAAAAATAGTGGCGAGCAAGCCAATCTTGATTGAGTTTCCAAGAGCATTACAAACCTCGGGTGCTCCACAAGGATTTTTCCAGTTATCTAAAGTGAAACCCTTCCAGATCAAATTACTCTTACCTGAGTCATTAAATGAAAAAGCAAATGTGTACGCAACTGGAATAAAGAGATAGGTGAAACCAAAAATCATGTATATGCGCAATAAGTTGCGCCCAAACCAGCGAGAGAAGCGGGCCTTCAATGGAATGGTTGGGATAGAGGCATCTTTCATCTTCTGGCTCATACCAACTCCTCCGTTCCAGCTTTGCGAATATATAAAGTTACAAGAATCAAGATTGCTACCATCAGAGTGAAGGAAAGGGCAGCTGCCGTTGGATAATCAACAATCTTGAAATAACGGGACTCAATGACATTACCAATCATCTTTGTATTAGGGCTTCCCAAAATGGCGGCGTTCACGTAGTCGCCAGCAGCTGGAATAAATGTGAGTAATGTTCCAGCGACTACGCCAGGCATTGAAAGCGGAACCGTAACCCTGCGAAAAGCTGTTATTCCATTGGCATAGAGATCCCCCGCTGCCTCAATTGTGCGAGGATCAATGCGCTCTAATGATGCATACAACGGCAGAGTCATAAATGGTAAGAAGTTATAGGTCATACCAGCTACGACTGCAATAGAGGTCGAAGTCAGCGTGGTCTGCTCCCCAATGATGTTGAGACTACGAAGTCCTGGAACAACGAAACCTTCTTCACCAAGAATCTGCTTCCAAGCGACAGTTCGTAGCAGGAAAGAGGGAAAGAAAGGAGCAACAACTAATACAAGAAGAATGTTTTTAAACTTTCCTGCCTTAAAGGCAATTGCATAGGCAAGTGGATAAGCAATAGCTAGAGCAAATATCGTGGCCAAGCTTGCGTACAAGAATGACCGACCAAACTGTTCCTTATTTTCAACAAATGCTTGAATATAGTTAGAAAATGCTAAAGTTTGTTCGTACTGGCCAGTGTCACCACCATCCACTGGTGTCTGGGTAGATGTCTGTGCAAGATTAATGATTGGCAGAATAAAGAAAGTAAAGAGGAAAGCGAAACCTGGGAGAAGAAGCAGGTAAGGAACACGTACCTTGGGAAAGGACACGTTATTCCTCCTCTAATTCCTCAGGATTAACTTCTGTACCCGCTTCGATATCTTCATCTCCACGCAGACCAAATGTGAAGTTCGGTTCCCATGAAATGTTGACTTCATCGCCCTTATCAAATGGTGCAACACCATCATCGTTTTGCTCAAAGACCATGACTTCCTGGCCCCAAGGCATTGCTACTACATATTGCGTACTCACGCCAATGTAGGAAACATCTTCAATACGTCCGCCAGTTAAAGTGTTTCCTTTAACCGGAGTACCTAGGCGCGAGATTCTAAATTTCTCTGGGCGAATTCCTGCATAGAGTGAATTATCAACTGCATGGCTGCGCTTTTTTGGCATGGAAATCTTTTGGCCATAGAGATCAACTACTAAATTGTCGCCATCATTTCCATCAATTTTGCCCTTAATTAAATTAGATTGACCGAGGAAGTTGGCTACAAATGCTGTTTCCGGGTTGTCATAGAGATCAGCCGGTGATCCCATTTGCTCAATCTTTCCCTCATTCATAACTGCAATCGTGTCAGCCATAGTCATGGCTTCTTCTTGATCGTGTGTTACGTGTACGAAAGTTAAGCCAACTTCACGCTGAATCCACTTGAGTTCGATTTGCATCTGACGTCGCAGCTTTAGATCAAGTGCACCCAATGGTTCATCAAGGAGCAAAAGTGCTGGGCGGTTAACAATTGCGCGAGCAAGTGCAATGCGCTGCTGTTGACCACCTGATAGTTGAGTTGGCTTGCGCTCAGCTAAATGTGGAAGCTCAACAAGGTTGAGGACTTTATCGACCTGTTCCTTGACATCTTTAATTCCGCGACGGCGAAGGCCGAAAGCGATATTTTCAAAGATGGTTAGGTGAGGAAATAGCGCATAGTTTTGAAAAACTGTATTAATCGGGCGTTGATACGGACGCGTAGTCGTAATGTCCGTATCACCCAAGTGAATACTTCCAACTGTTGGCTCTTCAAGGCCTGCAACCATACGAAGTGTTGTGGTTTTGCCACAACCTGAAGGACCAAGTAGTGCAAAGAAAGATCCTTTTGGAATCGTAAGAGTTAGATCATCAACCGCAGTGAAGTCACCATATGACTTTGTTATGCGAGTTAGACGAAGATCTCCCCTTGCAGTAATTGGGTCTTTCGACACTAATTTCCTTGAGCTTGTTGGAAAGCTTCAGCCCACTTTGTCTCTTCATCCGGTGTGAGAGAACGGAAAACATTGAGACGAGATGATGTCTTTTCAGTTGGGAAGATGTACTCACTTGTTGCAAGCTCTGGAGCAATCTTTTCCATCTCAGCTTGTGCACCCTTTACTGGACACACATAGTTCACATAAGCAGCAACTTCTGCGGCAACTACTGGGTCGTAATAGTAATTAATCAGCTTCTCACCGTTTGCCTTACCAGCAGCAGATGCAGTTGAAGGAATAATCAAATTATCACCTGAGATAGTTCCACCTGATTCTGGAATTGCAAAGTCAAACTTTCCTTCATTTTCAGAGGCAAGAATGAACATATCGCCAGACCAACCGATGACTGCGGTGGCATCACCTGATGTGAGGTCTTCGGCGTATTCATTACCCTTAACGCCGCGGATCCACCCATCAGAGATCTTCTTAGCCATGAAATCAACTGCATTCATAAACTCATCTTCGGTGACCTTAGTGATGTCAACACCTTGACCTAGCAAAATCACACCAATTGTGTCGCGCATTTCTGTGAGAACAACGATCTTTCCCTTGTTCTGTGGTGCAAAAAGATCATCAAGTGTGCGAATTCCTTTTGGATTCTTCTCAACGTTCCAACCAAATCCACCCATGATGCCCTGCCATGTAAGAGTTGATTCACGATTTGGGTCATATGAAGGTGATGCCAGCGAATCAAGGATATTAACCTTGTTTGGAATATTTGCAGCGTCATATTTTTGTGCATATCCCAAACGGATCCAGCGAGCTGCCATCCAATCAGTTGGTGTGACTACGTCATAACCAATGTCTTCTCCAAGTTTTAACTGCGCTTGAACTTTTCCATAGAACTCATCATTATCGTTGTAATCTTCAAAATACTTGGCATCAATTCCAGTTTGCTCTGAGAACTTAACAAGAGTTGGGTATGTCTTTGACTCCTCATCAAAATCTAAATACAAAGGCCAGTTACCCCAGCGCACAGTGTTTTCTGCAGATGCGCTATCTCCACCGCCACCGCATGCCGCTAATAATCCTGCAGCACCAACACCACCTGCGCCAGCTAACACAGCACGACGTGAGATCTGAGTTCTAAGAATCGAACGTGCTTCAGGTGAAAGTGAACGCTCTTTTGCCATTGATATGCTCCTTATTGTGTGAGGTCCTTGGGTGAAATACTACGCCCCAAGGTTGGTCATGACGTGCTTGATTCGTGTGTAATCTTCAAATCCATAGGCTGAAAGATCCTTGCCATAGCCCGAGCGCTTGAATCCACCGTGCGGCATCTCGGCAACCAAAGGGATATGGGTATTGATCCAAACACAACCAAAGTCAAAGGCTTTGGCCATTCTCATCGCACGGCCATGGTCCTTGGTCCAGACGCTAGAGGCCAGGCCATACTCAACCCCGTTGGCCTTTGAGATTGCATCAGCTTCATCGCTAAATTTTTGAACTGTGATGACTGGGCCAAATATTTCACTTTGGATCATCTCATCATCTTGCTTCAGGTCGGCAACAACGGTTGCTGGGAAGAAGAAACCTGGCTTATCCAAAGCCTTTCCGCCGGTCATCACCTTTGCGTGAGAAGGCAGACGATCAAAGAAAGCACTGACACGGGCTAACTGGTTTGCATTATTAACTGGTCCCAAGAAAACATCTTCAGATGGGGAACCAATGGCAATGCCCTTAGCTTGCTCGGCCAAAAGTGCAACAAAATCATCATAAACACTGGCTTCAACGATTACTCGTGTGGCAGCTGTGCAGTCCTGGCCGGCGTTGAAATAGCCAGCAATAGCAATACCTTCAGCTGCTGCGACTAAATCTGCATCAGCAAAGACAACTACGGGTGCTTTGCCACCAAGCTCAAGGTGCACTCGCTTGAGTTGAGTAGCAGCAGATTGGGCAACTTGAATTCCAGCGCCTACTGAACCAGTGATTGAAACCATATCTGGGCGCTTGTGTTCAACAACCATACGTCCTGTTTCACGTTCACCGCAAACAACATTGAAAACACCTGCTGGTAAAAACTCTGACATTAAATTGGCCATCCACACAGTTGATGCCGGTGTTGTATCACTTGGCTTTAACACAACAGTGTTGCCTGCAGCAATTGCTGGAGCCCACTTCCAAACCGCCATCATCATTGGATAGTTCCATGGTGTTACTTGTCCAATAACTCCTACTGGTTCGCGGCGGATCATTGAAGTCATACCTGGCATGTATTCACCAGCAGATTTTCCTTCAAGGTTTCGTGCAGCTCCTGCGAAGAATCGTATCTGATCAACCATCGGAGGTACTTCTTCAGAAGTAGTTAAAGAGATTGGCTTACCTGTGTTGGTTGTTTCAATACCGATAATTTCTTCTGCGCGAGACTCAATAGCATCTGCGATTTTCAGTAAAGCTTTTTGACGCTGCGATGGGGTGGAATCGCGCCAACCTGGAAATGCATCACTTGCAGCCTTAAATGCTAGATCAACATCTGCGGGATTAGATTTAGGTGCACGGGCATACTCTTTGCCAGTTGAGGGGTTAATAAGTGGTGAGGTTTCTCCGGATGTTGAATCGACGGCCTTGCCATTAATGAAGTTAGTTAACTTTTCCATGGAAATGAGCCTACCAAGTCCACCCTTGCCTAACCAGTAGGACTGTTAGCCTTTTCTGCAGCAGCCAACTGACCACAGGCCCCATCAATCTCACGACCTCTAGTATCTCGCACAGTGACTGGAACACCGTAACTTTCCAAGATGCGGACAAACTCAGCTTCATCTTCGCGGCGGGAAGCTGTCCACTTAGAACCTGGGGTGGGATTGAGGGGAATTAAATTGACGTGAGTATTTCGGTTTTTAAGTAACCGGCCAAGCAAATCTGATCGCCATGATTGGTCATTGATGTCGCGGATCAAGGCATATTCAATTGAATAACGGCGGCCCGTCTTCTTTTCATAGGCATCTGCTGCAGCCAAAACTTCCTTGATTTTCCATCTAGAGTTAATCGGAACCAAAGTATCTCGAAGTTCATCATCTGGTGTGTGAAGTGAAACGGCCAAAGTAACTGAGAGACCTTCCTCAGTGAGTTTTTCAATTCCATTAACAAGTCCAACAGTTGAAACCACCACTGAGCGCGCACTAATTCCGAGGCCGTCAGGGTTTGGATCTGTGATATTTCTCAGTGTTCGTATCACTGCGTTGTAATTAGCTAATGGTTCACCCATACCCATAAAAACGATATTTGAAAGACGGGCTTCTCCCCCAGGTAATTCACCATTTGCACATGCTCTTGCCGCTGCAACGATTTGTTCTGTGATTTCTCCTGCACTTAAGTTTCGTGTGAGTCCTGCCTGGCCAGTTGCACAAAATGGACAATTCATTCCACATCCTGCCTGGGATGAAATACACACTGTTACACGATCGGTGTAACGCATTAAAACTGACTCCACCAGAACACCATCATGGAGTTTCCAGAGATCTTTACGTGTCATTCCCCCATCACACTCAACTGAGCGCACAAGTTCAATGAGTTTAGGAGTGAACTGTTCTGCGATTGTCGTACGCATCTCAGCAGGAATATCTGTCCAGTTTTCTGGATCATTAGATAAATGCGTGAAGTAATGGGTGGCAACTTGGTTGGCACGAAAAGCTGGCAAACCTAAAGACATTGCGAGTTCGCGGCGCTCTTCTGGTGAATAGTCAGCTAAATGCTTCGGGGCTTTCTTGCGCTGAACTGGTTCATCAAAAACTAATTTAATCTCAGGAACGCTCATAACCAGCGCTTCACTAGCTCTAATGCAAGCCATAGCGCTGGGGCTGAAATCAATACTGAATCAAGGCGGTCCAAAATTCCACCATGGCCTGGAAGCAGTGTCCCCATATCTTTAAGGTGAAGATCGCGCTTCATTGCACTCTCAATGAGATCACCGCATGTGGCGGTGAAAACAATCATTAATCCAACAATGGCACCTACCCACCAGTGCATATCCATGATGTATCTAAATGCAAGTGACCCACCAATGACTGTGAAAACGAGAGAACCAATTAAGCCCTCCCAACTCTTTTTTGGGCTTATGACAGGAACAAGTGGATGCTTTCCAAATAGAACTCCCACGATGTAACCAAATGTGTCATTGCAGCCTACCAATACAACAAAAGTCATGACGCGCTCTAAGCCTGTAGTTGGCTTAGCAAGGAGAATAAGGAAGCCAGCTAGAAATGGTAAATAAAGAAGTGAAAACGTAGTTGCCGTTGCACTTTGTACAAATCCTTCTGGACCTTTAGTTAAAAGTTGAATAAGCAAAAGTGGAATTGCAATAGCTGTGGCGATGGCTAACCCTGCTGCCCCTCCATTCCAGGTGGCATACGTGAGAGCCACAGCTCCAATAGCGAGTGATACAACTGAGATGTATATTCCACGAACACTAAAGGCTCTAACAATTTCGCGAATGCCAAGAAGAACCGCGATTGCTACGACAACAGCAAAAACCTCACGGCGGTAAACAAGAGCAAACCACACCAATGCAATTAGAGATAGTGAAACGACAATAGAGGGTCCCAGTTTTCGCCCGGCCTTCTTATTGATGGCCTCGTTTATCGATTGAAAATCAGACATCGGTGACAAACTCCTTAAACTTCTAGGAGTTCGACCTCCTTGTGCTTTAACAGCTCATCGATTTTGGCAACGTGATCAGAAGTGATTTTCTCTAGCTCTTTTTCACCGCGTGCTAAATCATCCTTTCCAATCTCGCCATCTTTTTCCATCTTCTCCATCGCTTCTTTTGCTGCACGACGGATGTTTCGTATCGAAACTTTTGAGTCTTCAGCTTTGCCTTTTGCAACTTTGATGTATTCCTTGCGGCGCTCCTCGGTTAATTGTGGGAAATTAACTCGAATAACAACGCCGTCATTTCCTGGATTAACACCTAAATCTGATTCACGAATTGCTTTTTCAATACTTGCCATTGAGCCCTTATCAAATGGCGCAATTGTGGCCATGCGCGCTTCAGGAACTTGGATGGAGGCTAGTTGTGAGAGCGCTGTGTAAGTGCCGTAGTAATCAACCATGATTTTATTAAACATGGATGGGTGTGCACGGCCAGTTCGAATTGAAGCAAAATCATCCTTTGCAACCTCAACGGCTTTGCTCATTTTTGTCTCAGCGTCCTTGAGGGCGCTTGCTACATTTGCCATGACATCTCCCTTGGTATTGCCTCATTAATGATTCTATCGGCAAATTCTGCCCTAGCCCCAAAAAATTTGAACTAAGAAACTAACGTTCCTATCGTTTCACCACGTACGGCGCGTGCGATATTGCCATTCTTCATTAAATCAAAGATAACGATAGGCAGCTTATTTTCACGACACAGAGCAAAAGCTGCAGCATCAGCCACAGCTAGAGATTTGCTTAAAACTTCGTTGTAAGAAATTGAAGCATATTTTGTTGCGCTTTTATCCTTATTTGGATCTGCGCTGTAAACACCATCAACACCACTCTTAGCAAGGAGCAGAGCTTCTGCTCCAATTTCAAGTGCGCGTTGGGCTGAAACAGTATCTGTTGTAAAGAATGGCATTCCTGCGCCTGCTCCAAAAATTACTACGCGACCCTTTTCAAGGTGGCGAATAGCGCGAAGTGGAATATAAGGCTCCGCCACTTGACCCATAGTGATTGCGGTCTGAACACGAGTTTGGACACCTTCTTTTTCCAGGAAATCTTGAAGTGCTAAACAGTTCATCACTGTTCCGAGCATTCCCATGTAGTCAGCGCGTGAGCGATCCATACCGCGCTGAGAAAGCTCAGCCCCACGGAAATAGTTACCGCCACCAACAACGATTGCCACTTGTACGCCACTTCGGGCTACATCTGCGATTTGTTTAGCAATGTCTTGCACGACATCAGGATCAACACCAATGCCCTTAGCTCCGCCAAAAACTTCACCAGAAAGTTTAAGGAGCACCCGCCGATACGTTCCTCTTGTACCGGGCATGAGTGCTCCTTTAACTTCTAGTTGGAATATCTAAATTCTAAGCGATGTCGCCTTGAACTTATTGACCCACGCGGAAGCGATTGAACGCCTTAACGGCTGTTCCTGCCTCATCGAGGATCTGCTTCACAGTCTTTTTCGCATCTTTAGCAAAAGATTGCTCAATCAAAGAAACTTCCTTGACGAAGCCTGTTACGCGACCTTCAATGATCTTGATGAGGGAAGCTTCTGGCTTTCCTTCTTCGCGTGCAGTCTCTTCTGCGATACGACGTTCGTTTTCGATGAGTTCAGCAGGAACATCTTCGCGATTTACAAACTGTGGTGCAAAGGCTGCGATGTGCTGAGCAATATCTTTACCGACTTCAGCTGCATCCTTAGTCAATTGAACTAGAACGCCAACTTGTGGTGGCAAATCCGGGCTTGTGCGGTGCAAGTAGATTCCAACTGGAGAATCCTTCAACACTGCAATGCGGCGAACTTCAATCTTCTCGCCAAGAGTTGCATTTGCCTCATCAACAGTTGCCTGAACGGTCTTGCCGCTAGACATTGTTGTTGTGAGGAATGCCTCTAGTGAGTCAGAGTGTGCATTTTGTAGGTGAGCAAGTAGCTCATCAGCTAGTGCAACGAAACGCTCACCCTTAGCCACGAAATCTGTTTCGCAGTTGAGCTCAAGCATCACACCAAGATTTCCTTCAACCTTTGCAACAACTGCACCGTTTGAAGTTAAGCGACCTTCACGCTTTGTGACTCCCTTGAGCCCCTTAACGCGAATAATGTCGATTGCCTTGTTGTAATCGCCCTCTGCTTCATCTAAAGCCTTCTTACAATCAAGCATTCCGGCAGCTGTTGCTTCACGAAGATTCTTAACGTCTTGTGCTGTATATGCAGCCATTTAATTAAGCTCCTTCTGTGACAGTTGTTGCTTCTGGTGCTGCTGCCTCAATTGAACCGGCAACTTCTTTTTCCCAGTCAGCTAAAGGTTCACCAGCTGCAACTGACGGGGCTTCATCCTTTACTTCGGTCTTAGCCTGTGCTGAACGTGCAGTAAGACCAGCAACGATTGCATCAGTGATAACGCGAGTTAACAAGCCGATTGAACGGATTGCATCGTCGTTACCAGGAATCTTGTAATCCACTTCATCTGGATCACAGTTTGTGTCCAAGATTGCAATAACTGGAATACCAAGCTTCTTGGCTTCCTGCACTGCTAAGTGCTCCTTCTTAGTATCAACAACCCAAATCGCTGAAGGCAACTTAGTCATGTTACGGATACCGTTGAGGTTCTTAAATAGTTTTTCGCGTTCACGGCGAAGAACAAGAAGTTCCTTCTTTGTAAGAAGTAGATCGTTCTTCTCTTCTAGAGCTTCTAGCTCCTTCAGACGCTGAATACGCTTGTAGACAGTTGGGAAGTTTGTAAGCATTCCACCTAACCAGCGCTCAGTCACTGTTGGCATACCAACGCGTGCTGCTTGCTCGATGATTGGTTCTTGTGCTTGCTTCTTTGTTCCAACGAACAAAACGTGACCGCCCTTTGCAACTGTTTCCTTAACGAACTCATATGCATTGTCGATTAACGCTAGTGATTGCTGGATATCGATGATGTAGATGCCATTGCGCTCAGTGAAGATATAGCGCTTCATCTTTGGATTCCATCGACGAGTCTGATGTCCAAAGTGAA
>SXGQ01693691.1_pt1 | contig 16172 bp, 20 predicted proteins | sample 3178371 | NCBI WGS metagenome assembly SXGQ01 (sample SAMN11356859, study PRJNA531348) | freshwater metagenome | isolation source: freshwater sample F1-20 | place: China: Fuxian Lake, Yuxi | collected 2017-12-25
GCATCGACCAGCGGTTACCGAGCCGGTCGTCGTAGTCGATCGTGCCGCCCTGATCCGATCGCGTCTGCCGTCCGAACATCACCGGCGAAAGCGTGGCCGACTGGATACGGATGCCGGTAAGGTCGACGCTCATCCAATGCGCCTCGTCTGACGGAAGGCCTGCGCTTGGTTGTTCTGGCGGATGCCGTTGCCAACCATCGGCGCGGCGGTGTTGACCACGCGGCCATCAACAACCACATCGAAATAGGGGCTTGGTACGATCTGAGCGATGTTGCCGCGGGTGTTGGCCGGCGTAACCGTGATCCGCTCATTAGCCGATACTCTCGCACGCGGGATGCCGCCGATCGAAAGCACGTTGCGGTCGATGCCAGGGGCGCCGCCAGCCATGAAACTGCCTCCCTTAGCGAAGCCGGGAAGGGCGATAGCGTCGGCGCTGGTGATGCCATTGCCCTTTGAAAGCAGCGCGGACAGGCTCGGCCCACCGCCTATGCTCCCGATGACGCTCGACAATGCGTTGGTCAGCGTCTTCTGGATCTGGATACGCAGCAGGTCCGCGATGATCTGGTTCGCTACGTTTTTGAAAACATCGCCAAGGCTGCGAGCACCTGTCATCGCATCGGCCAGCCCGTCTGTCAGCGAGCTGAGTCCTTCGGCCGCAACGCGCTGATAGGCCTCGTTTAGCTCTTGCGCCGACTGCGGCATCCGATCGAGATATTCAGCAAGAGGCCCTAGAGTGCCACGCATTACGTTCTGCCGATCAGCTGATTCCAGACGACCAAGCTCGTCGAGCCGAAGCTGGGCCAGCTTCTTTTGCGCGTCGGTTGCTGTGCGTGAGGCGACGATATTCTCAAGCGAGAGTCGCTCGGCTTCGTACTGATTCGACAGGATCGCCAGTTCGATACGTCGGCGCTCGTCTGCCGTTCGGGCATTGACCGCCGCCGAGCGCAGCAACTGCTGCTCGATAGACATGCCTTCGCGCTTGATATCCAGTTCTTCGCGCGCCAGCTCGTCATCAAGCTGACGATACAGCAGCGCCTTCTCACGATCCGCGATGGCAGACCGCTGGCTTACCAGTTCCTTGGCTTGCCCATCAGTCAACTCACCCGCCAGACGACGACGCTTCACGTCCTGCTCGTAGGCGTCCTTCTCGGCGTTGATGCGCTGATTTTCGTACATCGCGCGCTCGCGCGTATCCGTCGCCATCTTCGCGCGCAGGTCTAGGTCGTCTTGGAGCAACCCCTCCAACTCGCGATCGTAGCGCTCTAGATATTCCGCCGTCCTGTCGCGCGATTTCGCGCCGGAACCGCCTCTACCACCGCCGCCGCCCTTGCCACTTGACCCGCTTGTCGAAGGAAGCTCGCCAGGGACAATTGCCGCAACCGGCTTGATAGCTGCTTGATCGCGAGCCAGACGCAGCAACCCTTGTTGGCGCTCCATTTCCGCCATCGCGCTTTGAACAGTCATTCCGCTGTTAGCGCCCGTGCCTTTTCGAACTCGGAAGATCGTCCCGCTCTTATTGGCATCACGGATCGCGCGATATTCGGCCACGGCATTGCGAGCTTGCTGAGCCCGGAACTTGATGTTCATGTTGGAGTCGGCGGCGCCTTGGGCGATCTTACCGCCGGCCAGAGCGCCAAGGCCCGCGCCGATCGCCGCACCTGGCGCACCACCGCGAGCGCCCGCCGCGGCGCCGAGCAGCGCTCCGGTTAACTGGGGGTTCTGTGCGATAAAGGCAGCGCCTTCAGCGGTCAGCCTAGCAACCGCGTTAGCCAGCCCAAGGATCGCATCGCTGTTTTCGGCGACGAGGCGGGAGAAGTTGCTGCTAAGCACCATCTCCATTTCGGCAAGCTTGTCCGCCGCCTCATCCGCCCCGCTGGCAAGGTCCTTAGACAGCACAATGCCAAGATCGTTTGCCCGCTTGCGCATATCCTCAATGGCGCCCGAGCCCTGCGACAGAAGCGGGTCGAGCCGCTGGCCCATCTTGCCGAACAGTTCGACTTCTAGGCGAGCGCGCTGTGCGGGATCCTTCAGCTTCGCCAACGCGTCGGCGAGGCGTGGCATTACGTCGCCCGCGCTAATGATATTACCATTGGAGTCACGGACAGCGACGCCAAGTTCGCGGAAGGTGCCGGCCTCTTTCTTGCTTCCCTCTGCCGCCTTGCCGATTGCCAGCGTCAGCTTCGCCAGCGACTTCTCCATCTCCTCTTGAGAAACGCCGACTTGCGTCGCCATGTAACGATATTCTTGAAGCTGCTCGACCGTGACGCCCACCTGAGAGGCGACCTCACCGAGCGAAGCGGCGTAATCCAGCGCTTCGCGCGCAGCGGACAAGAGGCCAACTCCCGCGACCGCTGCTGCCGCCGCGCTTAGGGCATTCTTCATGCCTAGGCCAGCAGCGGTGTAGGCCTTCTGGATCTCGCTAGCATCACGCTTGGCGGTCGCCTTCGCACGCTTGGAGCCGGCCTCGAACTCGGCGCTGTCGAGTCCGAGCGTTACCCGGAGCGCGCCGATCAGAGCACCGCCTCTCGCCATGCGCGCCTCCCTCGTTTACGATCGCCAAATGACGGGAATCGAACGCGCCGTGATGGCCTTGCTCGACATACTCACCACCGCCGGTTGCCTGGCGGGGCTGTACCTGTTGTATCTCGCAGTCTTCGTCGCGCCCGCCGAAGCGCTCACCTACGCTGCTGCCGGCGTGGCCTGTGCCGTTATTCCGGCAACGCTGGCGAGCAGTGCCCATCACCAGGTGATGCGGCGTCTGGCTTCGCGAGGTGCGCAGTAGCTGCGACCCAGGCGTCCAACGCCGATGCCATTTCCTCTTGTGTCTGTACCTTCGGCTCTTCGCCTAGAAGCTGACTAAGTGGCGGGGTCTTTGCTGATTTAGCAATTACGCCACCGTGCCATGCCCCGGACATTGTGCGCCGCATGTCCCAAGTCCGACGCGAATCAAGCGCCGTCAGTGCCGCCCGGATCAGCCGCGGCGGCTGATGCCAGAAAGCATCGGGATCGTAGCCCTCACACCATTGCTCGAACAGGTTCAGCCAGTCCCACGCGCGGCCGTTTTGCGAGGGTTTCCCGGCTTCTTACCCTCCGCATTTTCAGCAACACCGAAAGCGGCCTCCATGCCGCGGGCCACAGCCGTCTTGATTTCGCCGAGCCCCGCGTCTGCAAGCAGGTCTCCGGCCTCACTCACGGTACATTCGTGGTGGCGCTGAAGCCCAGCCCAGAACAAGCCCCGCAGGATACGAAGGTTTGCCATCTTACGGGTGCGCTCGAACTCCTCGACGATCTGATCCGTAGTGGCGTGCAGCGCCTCTTCAGCGTAGATGAAGGCGTTCGGGTCGAAGCAGAGCTTGTACGTGGTTTCGCCGATTTTGATCTCGGCCTCACCACGCAGCGGGTTGGCGGGCATTACGGAGTCACCGCCGCCCGCGTGATCGGCCCGCTCGGCTGAAGCGTAACCGTAGCGGTCAGCTTGCCCTCGATCTCCGAAGCGCTCGGCTCATAGCCGGTGATGATGGCGTTACCGCTGGTCGCCCACTTGCCGGTCGCAGCGCGCTCGCGCACCTCGAAGGTATGCAGCCCACCCGCGTCCATTTTCGTGTGGATCGCCGTGTCGCCGGTCGAGCCAGGGATATAGTGGATCGTCACGCTGACCTCGCCCAGCCGGATAACGCCGCTGTCGATATACTCGGCGATGCCGTCCTCGCTGTCATGATCCGTAGCGTCGATCGCCTCGCGCGTCTTGGACGGCGGAGCCACCGAAAGCACGTTCGCAACCTTCGTGCCGCCAAGCAGCAGCTCGGCGCCGAATGCCGAAATAGCAGCCATTCATTCCTCCATTTCAGAAACTCAGGCGAACTGCCTGTTCATGAGAAGCCAGTCCTGCGACCGGCGGTACACGCGGCGCCCGCCGTCCATGTCAAACGGGTCGAAGTCGCGATCTGCGTCGAGGAAGGCAGGGCCAAGATGCCAGCCGCTGCGATCCTCTTCCGTTTCCATGGAGGGGATCGTCGCGCGGCTTAGCGCCCATCCCTGGGTCACCGACGAGGTGTAGAAGTCGATTCGAACCCGAGTGACGTTCAGCCCGTCGTGACCGTCGTGATCGTACTCCCTGCCGCGAGAAATAACCGACAGCACGATGCGCGGCTCGACCGCTTTATCCGGGCTTTCCTGCCATGCGACCGAGGTGACCACATTTGCGATACCAGCCGCAGCAAGCAGCTTCAGACGAAGGGCTTCTTCCATCACCCGCGCATCCGCTTCTTTGCCAGCCGGTTGGCGGTCTTCTCGATCTCTTCGCCCAAGTCGTTCTTGACGATCATCAGCGCATCTGGGCCGGTTGCATCCCAAGCAGGAGTTGCGTGCGGCTGAGCTGGAACCGAGCCCGAATCCCGGCTGCCCGAAATACGCGGCCCGGTTCCAAACTCTAACAGGTGCCCCACGCGATCGTTCGTGCCGGCGTAAACCTCAATGTTGCTCTTGCCCTCGGCCTTCACCTGACGCTTCTGGTTGCGGTTAAGCTGCGTTCCGATACGCCAGCTAGCGCGATATGTACCCGCGGGGCGCTCCGGTGTGTTTGATGGATCGTCCACCGGCGCCATTGACACGACGCGATCGAGGAACGGCTTGAGCGCCTTCCTGCCGATCCGCCGCAGCACGTTCTTGCCGGCAGCGGCGGGCAACTCGTCCAGTGCCTTCTCAAGCTCTGCCAGCCCCTCGACCTTCACGCCGCCACCCGCACCGCGTCAATGTCATAGCCGGCATTCAACTCGCGGGAAGGAACGATGCTGCTGATATCCCAATCCACGCCATCGAAAGAGATGCGATCGGTGACACTCAGCGCGTCAATCGCTGCGCTTCGAAGCACTGTGAAGGTTGCTGGCAGCGAAGCCCCCTCTTGAGCCGCATTCCGACGCTCAGCACCTTTATTGAACCGCACATCAGCGTAGGCCGGCGCGTAATCGGCCCACGTTTTGATCTCATGGCCGGCTGCGTCCGTCGTAGCGGTATACCGGCGAAACATGATCCGCCGGTTGCGAGGCCCGGCCTTCATGCAAGGGCCGGATCGCGATAGCGGCGAAGGATCGAGGCAACCGCCATACTGATCGGCTCACCCCCCTCGCGGTCAGCGTATAGCGAGCCCAGCACCAGCAGGATCGCAGCGCGGACCAGCGGCGGCACGGTTCCCTGCGTCCATGCCGGCCCATCGATCGGGCCGGGCCGCTCAATGTAGTCGAGCACGATATCAGTCGCCGCGTCCGCTTGCGCTTCGATCAGCGTGTCTTCATCATCGTGCAAAACGCGAAGATGCTCCTTCGCCTCTGCCAGCGTGACTAGAGTCATTTGCTCGCGTCCTTGCCATCGCGACCGCGCTTGACCGCAAGACGGAAGTCGCCGCCGTCAGGCTTGCCCGTCGTGTCCTTCTGGGCGATCCACAGCGAACCGCCCCAGGTCACGGCATCGCCCTTCACATAGGCCTCGCCATCGCGATAGACGCCGCGGTCGAGGACGATCGGCAGCATGAAACCGAATTCCTTCTCAACCTGCCCGCGCCGGAACACGACGCTGAACGTCCGCTCGCCGTCATATTCGAAATCAAGGTCGTCAATGCCGAACCCATCGGCGCCGTTCTCACCGTCACGGCCGTCCTTGCCGTCAGCCCCGACAATCCGCCCTAGCGATTTGATCCGGCCATCGGTGAAGGTCGCGACCAGCGAATGATCGCGGTCTATCATCAGATCCGCGATGCCAGCCCCATCCTTGCCGTCAATGCCGTCGCGGCCATCGCGGCCATCCGCGCCCTTTTCGCCGGGCAGACCAACCCCGTCCTTGCCGTCCACCCCGTCTTTGCCGTTCTGGCCCGGCTCCCCATCCTTCCCGTCGCGACCATCCTTGCCAGGTTCGCCCGGCTCACCCTTCTCAGGCGCGCGCTTCTCAAGCGTTTCGATGCGACCTTTCAGCGCTTCGTTTTCCGCTTTGACCGGAGCGAGTGCGCGAGCCGTTTCCTCGGCGACGATCGCTGCGATCTCTTCGGCCAGAACGCCCATATCAAGCATCGGCCATCCTCTTCTGCCGTAGCGCCCTGCGCACGTCGGTAGCGAGCGAGCGGGCATTCACAGCCGCCGCTTGCGGGTTATCATTGGCCGGGGGCGCTACTGGATCGGCCGGGTTGTTGACCTGCTCGATTAGCTGCGCATCCCGCGCCGCAATCGCCGCAAGGCTATGATCCTGCTGTTGCAGATAGATCGTGTCGCCGCCGGGCTGCGGCTTCAGGTTCAGGTCGCGCCGCTGCTCATCGAGCGTTGCGATTCCCTTCTTCTTCGCCACCACGTCAACCTGCGCCTGCGCGTCCATTCGCAACAGGCCCTCTAGGTCGAACTCGGTGCCGATCTGCTCGCCAGTCGCCAGCCCCTCGTCCAAGCAAACCTCGATCGCCTCGATCAGCGACTGGAGGCATTGACTATAATACTCGACGTTGAGCGCCTGGACGTTGTTGTACGAGGGCATTGCCCCGATGCCGATCTTGTAGGGCGGCACGTGATAGGTCGAGCAAACCACCTCGCTCGACCACTTGAGCTGTTCGACCACCTGACCATCGACGGCGTTCATGGCCATCGCTTCGAACTTAAGGCCGTCGCCGAGCACAGCCACCTTGCCGGCATTCTCGCCGGTGTAATTGGCGTCCCAGTGTTCTTTCAGGCGCTGCGCGGTTTCCGTGCTGATCGCGCCAGGCGCCGTCAGGATGCCGCCGGGCCTCGCCCCCTGCTGGAAAAGGCGGGTGGAATTGTTCTGAATCGCGATCCCTTGCGTCGCTGCAAGGCCGCAGGCGTAGATCGGCGAAAGCCCGACCAGCGGGTGGAACATGCAATTGAAGCGGTCGTGAATGATCTCGCGGGCGGGCACAATGATATCGGCCTGCAAGCCTGCCAGATGGTCCGCCGAAAGCTGATAGAAGACCTCGCCATCGGGCGACACGAGCGGCTTGACGCGGGCAGGCGCCAGAACGTGCATTCGCACGACCACGCCGCGGCCATCCCGCTCTTTCAGGATATAGGCGTTGCCGGATTGAAGCTTGGACAGAACCCAGCTTTCGTAGAACTGGATGCGCGTCTGATAGGCGTTCGGCTTGCGCAGCACCGGGGAATAGGCCGGGTTCGTCACCTCTACCCAGATGCCCTCTTCGTTCTGCACCAGCTTCACACGCAGCTTGGCGATATCGGATGCGATCAGCGTCTGGCAGGCGAACACCGCGTGGTTGGCCAACACGGCTTCAGCGTTGATCTCGATATTGCGCTGCCAGGCGCCAGCGAACGCCTCACGCACAACCGGCAGCCAGCCACCGCGGCTGTCAACCGAACTCAGATTGCCGGGCGCTGCTTTCGTGATCGAAAGCCCGAAAATCTGCATCAGACGCCCAGATGCTCGGCGATCTTGGCGTTGAGCGTTTCCACGTCCCAGCCATGAAAAGGCTTCTTGCCTACGGCCGACGTGTACCGCGCCCGAGCTTCAACAATCGGGTCTTCGACAGGCTCAGCCGGCGCGGCGACCAGTGCCGTCGTCGAATAGCCCATCTTGCCCAAAATCCGCGCATAGCGAGGATCGCGCGACTGAAGCGCTCGCGTCATGTAACCGCCACCAGCCATCACGGTCCTCCTATGAAAAATGGGAGGGGCACTGAGTCCCCTCCCGCCTCGTTACGCAGCGCCCCAGTTGACGCCGACGAGGACCGCAACAGCCGAAGGCCGGCGGCGCGCCCAGTTGACCGTGCGCTCGGCACGGAAGGCGACACTGTTGGTCTGGAACATCGACACGAGCGACGTGGCAGTCGGCGTGGCCGAGTTGTTCGTCGGGGCATTGTCCATCTGGAGCGATGCCTGATCCGACATATCCACCGACACGCCGCCCTCGTCCGCCATGTAGATATCCTGGGCGTTGACCAGCGCGACCATGGCACCCGACGCAAAGTCGGTGCCCGAGCCGTCCGCGTCATAGGCCGTGGGAACGTACTGGGAAACGATGACGGGCAGGCCGAACAGGGTGCCACCGTTCATGGTGAGGCCGGGGAACTCGGCCTGACCGAGCGGATTGACCATCAGCGACAGCGCAAGCGCGGTCGTCGAAGGCATGATCCACACGCCCGAAGTCGGCGCGTTGTTGGCGGCGATGAACGCACCAAACAGCGCGCGAATGTCGGCGCGAACCGCGTCCGCATTCGTGCCACTCGACTCGATCGGCGTGACGCCGTTCGTGATCGAGGCCGGCGACACGCCCGCCGACGCCGCCTTGGCCGGATCGATGAAGTCGAGGTCCAGTCGCTCGGCGAGGGCCGCGGCGAGCTGGTCGCGAATGATCGCTTCGGCCGAAGGCGAGCTGTCGCGCAGCGTCTCCATCGTCGCAACCGCGATGTTCGCAACTTTCAGCGGCTCCAGAACGGTGCGGCTGAAGTCGAACTTGGTCAGCGGCTTGGGCGCACCCTCACCAACCCAGTAGCCGGCGCCGCCCGAGGTCTGACCGATCAGCGGCACGCGAAAAGGCACGCGACGCAGGTTCGGAACGCGATTGGCACCGAACATGCCCATGATCGTCATCGGACGCAGGAACTCGACGAAATCGGCAAACGCACTCGTTTCGTCACCCACCAGCGGGCCAGCCCACGTCGTGCCGCTGGTCGTCGCCGCGCCGACTGCTGCCTTGGTGAAGAACCCGAAAGTAGCCGAGTCTTCGCCGTAAAGGTCCTTGGCCTTCTCGCGCACGCTTTCGCCGTCGAGGCGCGCCAGCGCCTTCACGCGTGCGATACGGGCAAACGCGATGCCCTTGTCCAGTTTGGGCGCCGCGCGAACCTGCGCACCGACGCGGGCGGCGCTACCTTCTGCGGCGTTGTTGCCGGCGACCGGAGCGGCATTCGCACCGGCGGAGGCCTCCATCGACTTCAGGCGCTTCAGATGCCCGTCGATCGCCTCGATATCGGCCTGGTTGCCGTCGAACTCTTCGGTCTGGGCCGCGTCGAGCGTCGAACCTTCGCCCGCTGCCTTTTCCATGATCGCCACATTGGCGGCAACCAGCGAGGCGCGCTTCGCTTCGAAGGCGCCAATCTGCTCTGCATACTTCATCTCAAATCCTTTTGATCGTGCGAATTACAAAGGGTTTCGCCCGATCGCGGGCAGGGTCTTCCAGCTTCACCACGCGCACGGTTTTGCCTGTCGCGGCAGGCGCGGGATCAGCAGAAATCTCGGGGTCTTCGGCGGTGAAAATCTCGCCGCCGGGGAAATTCTTGGCGTTCGTGATGCGAGCGTTCGCCTGCGCCGGGATGCCGACAGCGCTCAACTCGAACCACTCCCAAGAGGTGAACTTCAGTCCGCCGCTCGGCAGCGCCTCGATGCCGCCGGGGAGCGGGCGAAAGCCGATCGAAACCGCCTTGCGAAGGCCATGCTTGATGTAGCTCCACGCCTTGTCGCAAAGCGCCTTGGCATCACCCTCTTCGGCGATCTTCTTGATGCTCGCCCAGAACTTAATGCCCTGGTCGGTCACCTCGACGCGGTTCACTTCGCCGACGACCTGATCGTGGTCGTGATCCAGCAGAAACGGGATTGGCAGCTCGTATTCAGCGCCGCGGGGCATGACGATATCGCCAACGCGATCCACGTCAGGCGTAGTAGCCCAGCCCTCAAGCGTGCGCGCGTCATCGTCCAGCGCTTTGATGGCAAAGCGCACGTTGGCCCGATTGTTCATGTTGCCTCCTAGAGGATCAGCATTTCGTATTTCGGCTCAGTCGGCTCGTCGCCCATGCTCAACCCTTCGGCCATCAGAGCCGCCGTGATGCCGTCGATCTTCAAGTGATCCTGACCGTGCGGCTTGCGGGGATACACGTTGCCCCGCCCATCCTCTTTGGCCGTCACGTTCGAAGCCATCCAATCGAACATAGGATTGCCGGGATGCACCCGCTTCTTCGCCGCAATCGCCGCTTCCATTTCCCGCATCGGCGGCGATAGCGTCCGCGTCTGCATCGGGTATTCAATCATCGGCGCGCCTTCGGCCTGCATCTGCTGGGCCAAATGATGCGCCTGGTACGGGTCGAACCCGACTGCCTGCACGTCTAGATGACGCAGCAGCCGCCGCAGGTCCTCCGCGATAAACTCGAAGTCAGTGGCGTCGCCGGGCGTCAGGGTCAGATGCCCCGCGGCGGCCCAACCGCCATAAGCCGCCGCGTTCTTCGACCGAGCCTCGACCACCACAGCTTCGGGCAGGTAGAAATGGGGTAGATATGCGATGCGGCCATCGGCCATACGCACCTTCGCCACCATCGCAGCAACGTCAATCTTGGTTGCGAGGTCGAGGCCGACCCACGCCTCGCACTTCGCCAACTCCTCGTACGAAATGTTTCCGGCACAAGCCTGCCAGTCGGCCATGCTGAGCCAGGCATCCCGCGACGAAACCCACACGTTCAGGTGTTTCGTCAGATTGATGCCCTGCTTCGCTGGCCGCGTCAGAGCCTCTTGGTGTCGGGCCTCAAGAAAGTCCTCGAAGATCGAAACCCCAAGGTTCGGATTGGCCTTCTTCCAAACCGCGAAGTCGCGCCAGTCGTCCTCTTTGTCGATCGTGTAGATGACCGCGAACATGCGGTCGTCGCCGATGTGTCCCTCAAGCACGTCCTCAGCGAAACGCTGCATGTCGTAACACGGACCGCCGAGATTATCGCCAGCCGTCGTGATGACCAGCGCCAACGGCTGCTCCCGCGCGCCCATGCCGGTCAGCATCGTGTCGAACTGATCCGGCGTGTCGTGTTCGTGGTATTCGTCGATAATCGCGCAATGCGGCGAACTGCCGTCGCCCGGCTTGCCGATCACCGGCTGAAACCGTGAACCATCCGCCGTGAAGATCGACTTCGCTGCAACGGTAGCGTCAAACTCCGCTAGAAACTCACCAGGCTCGGCGCCGGCCTTTTCCGCCATCTGCTTAGCCGGACGAAACACTTCCCACGCCTGCGCTTCACTGGTCGCGCCGCAGTAGACCTCGGCGCCTGTCTCACCGTCCATCGTCAGCATGTACAAGCCGACGACTGCCGCTAGGACCGACTTACCCTGCTTGCGTGGCAGCATGATGTAGGCCTGCCGAAAACGGCGACGGCCCGCTTCGTCTACGAACCCGAACAGACATGCCAGGATAAAGACCTGCCAATCCTGAAGCTTGATGAACTCCCGTGTTCGCGCCCACTTGCCCTTAACGTGCGGCATCAGCTCGGCGAAACCGCAAACCTTTTCGACCCGCTCTGCCTCGTAGCGCCAGTCTTCTCGGCTCAGGTCCGCCAGAAACCGGCGGCACGCCAACTGCACCAGTCGGCAAGCCGCGACCTCGCCGATATCGACTGCGCGGGCATAACGCTCCGCGCGATCGGCAAAGCTCAACCGGCGCCCCTAAGAGCCGCAAAACCCTTCTTCGCTTCCGGCTTCTTGCCCTGCGCCACTTTGGAGCGCGACGCCGGCGTCATCCCGAACTCACCAAGATAGGCCTGCAACCGGGCATAGTCGGCGGCAACAGCATCACCTGACCGCATGACGACCACTAGCCTAACCAGCGCTTCTAGGGCGATGATATCCGGCTCAGACGCGACACGCGCATGAGTGATGCGCCGAACTTCGTCCCACGTCTTGCGGTGCGCCTCGTCCAGGTGATCCGGGGCAGGACAATCGCGAAGGTCGAAGCCCTCAACGACCGGCTCTGCTTCCCGCGCTTTCATCCGCTCGGGGTTTGTTTTTGCGCTGCCGCTGATGACATGAAGCTGTGTCGGCTTGCGGGGTCGGGCCATGCTGGCGACCTCCAATCGAGTTTTGCAGATCTGAGAATTATGTTGGAGCGTCGGTCAGGAGGGTGAACGCCTAGGCTTCAGCCCTTACCCCCCCCTGCCCGTGCCGTGCCCCTCTTGGCCTCTGCCTTCGTCTTCGCATCCGAGCATGGCCGACACAGCGGCTGAAGGTTGCTCCTGTGCCTTGCTCCGCCTTCTGCCAACGGCTGCACGTGATCCGCGATTGAGGCCTTCGTAATGACGCCGCGCTTGAAGCACGCTCGGCACAGTGGCTCTTCCGCCATCAGGGCCTCTCGGTCCTTCTGATGCTGCCAACCGTAGCCGCGTTGCGTCGTCGTCTTACCGTTATGCTGCCAGCTTACCCGAGGTGCCGGGCTTACTAATGCGAACCTCTTCGGTGCGTTCGGCATCAGCGTCTAGCCTCCACCCGCATAGGGTCGTCGCCGAACGATGGACCAGCATCCATACTGGAGCGTCTGTAAGACCTTGCGCTCGCCGAAACTCAGTTTGCGTGCCAATGAACTTTCGCCCATCGCGATTGACGAAGTGCCGGATCCTGCCCTTGGTTGATCGCTTTAGGTTGGCGCCTTTGAGCCTCCAGCCTTTATAGGTTCCGATGCCTTGCGCGACTGGCGTCCACTTGGGGCGGTTCCCGTACTTTGCCGCCGCCTCATTCATCGTGCACTTCTCGGTGCGCCCGTCGTCATGCACGAACTCGTAGACTGTGCTGTCATACCGAGGATTGTGGACGCCATCTGTGCGAAGATGATCTTCGCTGACCAGCTCGCGACCGTCGAGCACCTGCCACCCACCTGCGACTTTGATCTTGCCGGTTATCAACATGCCGATGTTGCCGACTGTTAGACCAGTCAGCTTTGCCATAGCGGCCCTATCGCCCTCAACCTCTCTGCCGTCGAAGTGCCGATACCGCAGGATTGCCCTATCCCTCTGAGATTCGGTGACTGCCTCTCGGCCGATTATGCCGCTTGGCACGCGATCAGGCCGATACCAGCCATACGCTGATTTGGTCTTGGCCTTCTTGCTGAACAGTGTGCATAAGGACGCCATCGGAACGCCGTAGGCTTTGATGAAGGCCGATCTTGTTCCTGAGAACCTACGGCCATCGACATTTTGAAACTCGTATACGGTGGGGTCCGCCATCGGGTGGCTTGCACCACGCATCCTCCGGTTCGCCCACTTCTTGATTACACCGTACCGCCGGCGTCGCCTTATCGTCTCGGCCTTGCTGGGCCAGTTCTCTGCCCTGGGGCTTGCGCTGGAAAGTAGGCCGGCCATTAGGCGTACCGCACCCCATAGCAGCGGGGTTCCGTGCGCCTTCGCTAACAGCAAGTGCGCAAAGAAATGATCCGACGGCGTTAGAGCTACTAAGTTAGCGTCGCTGTCATCACCACCAAGGCAGCGAGGTACGATATGGTGCCGCTCGACGTACCCAGTCAGGCCCGCCTCTTTGGCCCTTCTGTCAGCGATGAATTGGTCGTATATCCGGTGATAGTCCATTCCTGCTCATCCCAGGTTGCGGATTAGAAGCCCGGTTGGCGCTCCAACGCCGCCGGGTTTCGCTGTTATGATTCACCTTCCGTTCGCGTGCAAGGTTGCCGATACGCTGGCCAGCGTGGGCTTGAGCGTCTTCAGCCCTGCCATGCACCACCTATGATTTCGCCCACCACGCGAACAGATGCCGACCGCGATCTTAGCATAGTGCTGAATGGTGCGTCGGGTGTCCGGGGCGGGCTCGCGCGGTGCACTCATCAAGCCGTTGCCGCGCGAATACGAAAACGCCCGCAAGCCGGATGGGCCGCGGGCGCAATTCTCAAATCTGACAATTTCCTTATCTGAGTTTTCCCGGAAAATCAAGCCCCCAATCGCAGGTAGTTTGCCAGCGCGTCGAGCGCCGTTCGGATCTCCGCAATCATGCTGCCGTGCTTGCGTCCGCCATAGCGGGGCATGTGGTCACGAATCAGGAAGGCTTCGACCAAGCCGTGCTGATAACGGCTTAGCTCCTGGCGCATCAGGTGCATTTTCGATCGGGCCTCAGCCTGCGCGTTTAAGGTCGGCAAGCCATAACCGAAGTCGCCGGGGTGAACGGGCGCGCCAGTGCGTTCGCCGTAGCTCGCCACCACGCGCAGGCGAAGCGACTGACGTTCGTGCATCTCGCGGTAGTAGTCGCCCGCGTCATACTGGCGCTGGTCGAGAATGCCTGCCTTGTGCCAGCGATCCAAATGCGGCTTCCTGAACTGGCGCGCCTTCTTCAGCCGGCTCTCGCCCGGATCACGCATCGTCGGGACGATCGCGCTATCCTCTTTCGCCAACCGCTCGGGAGTGGCGTCGTAGCCGGTCACCTGCTGTTGCGGTGCGGGTCGCGTGCGTGTTGCCTTACCCATGTGCTTAGCCCCTCCTGCTATCCATCGGATTTTTGCCAACCCACAAAACCATCTGACGACCGCAGGCCCAGCACTTCGGCGAGCAGCATTGGCCGCCCTCGTCGCGAGCGCCGCAGGGGATGCAGACGTGCATGTGGGTCATGCTGCCCTCACCAAAAGCTCGCCTGCTTCGGCGGTGCGATCGTCAGCAAATCGGACAGCATCGCCCGCTGCGTCGTCAGCCAGCAGTCCATGCAGCCGCACCCATGCGAGTGCTGCTGCGAGCGGCACGACGCCGTTGCCGCAGTGTCGAAGCCGCTCAATCCTTCCGGCCATCCCATCAGCCAGTCGACAAACAGCGGGTTCAAGCGCCGGCGCTGCGGCGATGATGTCGGGCCATCGGGGGTCGCTGGGGCCGGGGGCAAAGGCTGGAAATGCGCCGCTTGCGCTGGCAAAGGCTGATCGCCCTTGCTGCCCCGCATGTTCGGGCCACCCTTCTCGCCGTCCGACGCGCGGGGCGTGCTCCACGCTTCCGCCTGCCAGTCCAGCATATCCAAGCGGCTCTTTCCGTCCGCCCGGGTGACGGCCTCCCCACCACCCTTGTGCATTCGCGCTGTCGGCGTCGCCCAAGTCTGCGCTTGATGCTCCAGACCAAGCTGCACCTTCGTCCCATTGTCTCGCGTCAGCGTCCGCCCTTTTACGATCGCATGTGATGCTGTCCGTCCGCCATTCGGCACGTTCGGCGTCATCCAATGCTCGGCTGCCCCCGCGAGCGTTGGCGTGATGACCGGCGGATCGCGTCGCGCGTCCACCTCGTACCCGCCCGACGCCACCTTCGCGGTGGGCCAAGATGAAGAACCGCTCGCGTCGGTGGCTCGCTCCCGCCTCGGCCGCACTGAATATTCCGACCGCAACGCGGCAGCCCAATCGCTCCAATGCCGGGATTGCCGCGGCGAGTTGGCCGTCGAGGTTCCCGACGACGTTCTCGCGGAAGAAGGTCGAAGCCCCGCTGTGGTCAAAGACCTCGATCGCGCGGTCGAGCAGCCATCGGTCGTCGGCGGCACCGAGCCGCTTTCCGGCGACGCTGTTCCCTTGGCAGGGATCGCCCGACAGGACGCAATCCACTGCGCCGCGCCATGCCCGAGCGTCGAAGGTTCGCAGGTCAGACCAGATAGCAGCCGGATGAAGCCGCCCCGCTTCCATGCTCGCGACAAGGCTTGCGGCGGCTGAGGCTTCCCTCTCCACGAAAGCGACACAGCGCGCGTCGGGTCGAGCGACGCGGACGCCGAGGTCGAGTCCTCCGACGCCGGAGCAGACACTGAGGGTACGTAGAGCCATGTCACGCTGCCACCGTAATCTTGCGCTCGCCGGGATGGCCGACGATCACCCATTTGCGAGTCGCGCCCATCTTGGCTTCGCGCTGGTTCAGGTCCGAACAGTGCTCCTCAAGCCGACGCAGCCCCAGATCGGTCGTGACCGCGGTTTCCTGCCGGTACTTCCGGCACAGCGCCCGAAGCTCGCTAGCTCGCGGCATGAACCGCTGTTCGCGCGCCCACTCCTTCGCGGCGCGATCAAGGAGCGGCGGCGGAATGTCCGCGCAGTCCTCCCCAAGCAGCACCAGCGCTTCAGCGTGGGCCTCTAGGTCAGCCGTTCCAGACGGCCGGTAGCGCAGTCCCAGCTTGGCGATGATCTCCCCGATAATCGGCGGGATCGGCATCCGCTTGGGCGGCGCGGGCAGCTCGGAGCATGTCGAGGGAAGGGTCGGGGCGCGCCCCGCGAACACCGGACGCAGGATTGGGTTTTCGTGTTCCACAGCGGTTCTCCACGGCGGCGGACAGCCATTCGGCCGGTTCGCTCACCTGCTTGATTTCGGCTTCTCGAAGGATGGTCAGCATCGCCGGGTCGTCGTTCAGCTTCTGGCGAAGGCGTCCGAGCAGCGAGCGTGCGTTCCGTTCGGAAGCGCCGGTGGCTGTCAGGAGGGCTACGCC
>SXGQ01884256.1_pt1 | contig 16171 bp, 17 predicted proteins | sample 3178371 | NCBI WGS metagenome assembly SXGQ01 (sample SAMN11356859, study PRJNA531348) | freshwater metagenome | isolation source: freshwater sample F1-20 | place: China: Fuxian Lake, Yuxi | collected 2017-12-25
CGAGCTGAAGCTGATCGTCGACCTCATGGTCGAGTCCGGCATCTCGGGCATGCGCTTCTCGATCTCCGAAACCGCCAAGTACGGCGACATCACCCGCGGTCCGCGCGTGATCAACAGCGCTTCCCGCAAGGCGATGCGCGAGATCCTCAAGGAAATCCAGTCGGGCAAGTTCACCGCCCAGTGGGTCAAGGAATACAAGGGCGGCCTGAAGAACTACAACAAGCTCCTCAAGCAGGGCGAGAACCACCCGATCGAAAAGACCGGCCAGCGTCTCCGCTCGCTGATGCCCTGGGTGCAGAAGCGCAACATCAAGGGCGCGCAGGCCGAGTACACGACGAAGTAAGCGTCGGTCACTCCGCCAAGCAAAAGGGCCAGCGCAAGCTGGCCCTTCTTCTTTGGGGGAGCCCCGACCTTACATGATGATCACCGGCGCAGGCTGGGCGGCGGGCGCACCGGCTTCGGCAGGCTGCGTGGCCGGAGCGGCCGGAGCGGGGTTGTTGACGGCGGCCATCTCGGCGCGGAGGGCATTCATGGCCCGGTCGCGGAGGGCGTTGGCACGCTGACCCAGGGCTTCGCGTTCCGCCGGAGTGGCGTTGCGCATGGCCTCGCCGAGTTCACGGGCTTCGGCCATGATGGCTTGGCCTTCGGGCTTCATCATGCCGGCGAACATCGCGCGCTGCAGCTTGGCTTGGTCGCCACCGGCGATTTCTTCGACCATCTTCTTGGTCTCCTCACCGAAGGCCTTGGCGCGGGCCTTGAATTCTTCCTTGGCGATGTCCTCGTCGGACTTTTCCGCGGCGACCGGGGCTTCGATCGGACGAGCGGGACGGGGCTTCGCGACCGGCGCCACCTTCTCGGGTACCGTGGGCTTAGGCGCTTCGACGACCACCGGAGCAGGATTCGGGAAAGCGTAGCGGGCGATCAAGAAGCCACCCCCGAGACCGAGGGCGAGGAGGAGGACAAGCGTGGTTTTGGACATGGTGCTGGGTTTCTAAGAGACGTTTCATAGAGTTCGGCCGAGGCTTTACCATAAGTATTTGTTATATGAACGATTCCCGCCTTTAAACAAGAAGCCCCGCTGAACGGGGCTTCGGAAGCGGCGCCAGTGCGGCGACTATCGCGCGACCGGTGGATGACCGACCCCCTCCATCCGAAGGACACCCCTGAAGGAACCCAGGCGAGCACGCTGCTCGGACGACAAACTGGCCTCGGCTTGCCGTAGTCGGTCAACCATGTTGTCGGCCAAGTCAGCCGGTAGGCCCGCGCTGCGTAAGCCTGCGGGCTGCAGGAGTTCATCACCACTGCTGACGACGAACTCCCAGCCTTCGTCGGAGCGCTTGAGCAAGGCACGGCCACCGCGACCGTCCTGCAACCAGCCCGCCACGGCGTAGTCACCGACGGTAGCGACGGTCGGAACGGTGAGTCGAGCCTCTGGCCGATCAAAAACCCCGGCCATGAAGGCCCGAACGCCCTGCTCCGCCGACACGTCCCCGCCCCGCGCGCAGCCCGACAAAGCGAGCGCGGCGAACAGGAGATGGGCGACGGCGAAGCGGGGCATCTGGGGAGCGCTCAGAAGCTGGCGTGCACGCCGACCTGGTACGAGCGGCCAGCCATCGGATAACCAGGACGGAAGGAGTAGTCCTTGTCGAACAGGTTCTCGACCGAGACGAACACCTCGCCGCGCTGGCCGAGCCAAGGCAGCTGCCGGGCGACACGCAGGTTAGCCACGGTGAAGCCGTCCACGGTGTCCGTATTGGCGGAACCATTGGCACGCGCCTGGCTGAGCACCGTCATCCCGCCCTGCACCTGGGCATCCAGGTTCACGCTCCAACCATCCGACTGCCAGTTCGCGCCGAAGGCGAAGCTGTGGGCCGGCATGTAAGGCAGGCCGTCCTTCGAGGGATTCAGGTGCGAGTAGCCGCCGAACAGGGTGATCCCGCCCGAGAGACGGTGCTGCACGCTGAGCTCGCCGCCATCGAGGTCATAGCTGCCGAGGTTCGTCCAGGTCGGAGCCGCCACCGCCGGAGGAAACGCGAAGACATAACGGTTCGAGACCGTGTCCCGGAAGAGCGCGACGTCGACCGTCGTGGCCTTGCTGGGCTTCCAGGTCGCGCCGATCTCGCGATGGTCCATCTTCTCCGGCGAGAGGTTCTGGAACGTGCCCGCGATGGCCGGGATGAAGGCAGGCAGGATCTTCGCGTCGATACCGGGGAAGTTCACGCCCTTCGACGCGTTCGCGCGGAAGGAGAGGTCCTTGCCGTTGGACAACACCGCCCCAGCGTGGGGAGCGGTCTCATCGCCATACTGGTTATGATGATAGGTGCGGACGCCGGCCGAGGGCGTGAGGATCCAGCCACCGCCGAGCACCACCACCTGGCTCACGCCGAGATACGGCGAAGTCAGGGTGAAGTCGCCGGAATCAAAACCTAGGTCCGCCGATGAACCGCTGAGGCGATCGACGTCGAGGCCGAGCGAGACGAGGCCGCCCCGCCAGACCTTGGCTTCTTCGCGGAGACGCACGCCGGACATCTCGAAGCGCGACGTGATGCCGGGATGCTGGGCGCCTTCGCCGTGATTGTCGTAGACCTTCAGGGATCCCTTCAGGCCTTCGAACGCATGGGCCAAGGTGACCGTGGCGAGGGTGCCGCTGGTGTCGTACTGGTTGCCCCGGTTAGCCAAGGTGACCGCATGGCCGGGATCGCTCGCGGAGTTCTTCGCCGTGAGGGCGAGCACGCCGAGCGACCAATGTTCGTTGAGCTGGTAGCCGACATGGCCCATGAAGTTTTTCAGTCGGCCGTCGGCCGAAGCACGGTGGCCGTCGGAGTTGGCGTAACCCTGGGCGAACGAATAATCGACCGGGCCTTGGCGGCCCGCGATGTCGAGTTGCTCGACCCAGGTATTGAAGCTGCCGCCCGCGACCTGGAAATCGCCCGAGACGCCGTCGGCCTTGCCGGCGGACTTAGGGGTGAGGTTGATCGCCGCGAAGGTGTTGCCGAATTCCTGCGGCTGCGGGCTCTTGAGCACGTCGATGCGGCCCATGCCGTTGATCGGCAGGAGGTCGAGCAGCGGGTGGTTCCACGTCGCCATGTAGAACGGGATGCCGTCCACATAGGTCTTGATCTCGGAACCCGGACGGCTGCTGCCCATGCCGCGGACGAACACCGCGCCGCCTTCGATGTCGCCGAAGGAGCCGACCGGATTGAAGCGGGAGATGCTGACGCCCGGCGTCAGACGAAGCACCGACGCGAGGTCGACGGCGTTCAGGTCGCGGACCTGCTCGGACGAGACGGTGGTGGTGTAGCTGCCGAAGCGATCGACGGAGTTGCCGTCGATGATCGGCGAAGCCGTGACGATCACCGGAGAAACGGTGGTCGGCGCGGCCGGAGCGGCCTTCGCGAGCGGATCGGCGGCGAAGGCGGGGACGCCGAGCGTGAGCGCGGCGAGGAGGAACGAACGAGGGAGAGAAGTTTTCATGAAGATAGGAGGACGATAGGTTTGTAGGGTGCCCCACCCTCCCCCGCGTGGCTGGACGGGATCGGGTGGGACGGGATGCGCGCCTGGATGGGCGCGACTTTGCGATGAAGCGAAGCCACGGCCGGACCTGAGGCCGGCAACCGACTCAGGCCGCGGCTTTGGGCGGAGGCACCGGCACTTCGCAGATCAGCTCCGGACAGAAGACCGAGACGGTGACCTCACGAAAAGATTCCGCGCGACCCAGGTCGCGGGTAGGCAGGCGGACGGACCAGACGGCACCGTCGGGCTTCACGTTGGATTTGGCGGATTCCTGCTTGGCTAAGGGCGCCTGCTCGGCGGCCTGACGGGCGGAGGCGGCGACTTTGCACATAGCGCAGGGCGCATCCTCCATCGCCTTGGCCACGGCTGCGGAGGCGGTCATGGTCTTGGCGTTGGCCGCGGCCATGTTGGCATAGGCGAAGACCTGCAGCAGGTCGGCGGAGACCCCGGACGCAGCCAACCAGGCGACCAAGGCCGCCCAGGCACACGTGACTCGGAGGAATTTCCGCACGGGCAGTAATAAACGAACCCGCGCGGGTGCGGGCAATCCGCAAAAACGCGGGGTCGCTAAGTCCGCAACTTCCTAATACCGGAAATTAGAGATCAAAAACGGCCGGTCACGGAAAGCCGTACCTGGCGCGGCTCGACGGGATGGAAATGCACCTGGGTCGAAGGCGCAGCGGCGGGGCCCACCTGCGACTCATAGAGATAGGCGATGTCCTGGTCGGCGCTGTCCAGCAAGTTCAGCACCTCGAGCGTCGCCTGCCAGCGGACGTCGATCTGGTAACGGACGGCGGCGTTCAGGATCGTCGTCGAACCGGAACGGACGTCGCCGGTCGAGATCAGGTCGCGCGGCCCGAAGTAGCGCAGACGCAGCGAGCCGCTCCAGCCGGAGCCAGCCTTCACCGTGACGCCCGCAGAGACGACGGTATTGATCGACTCAGGGACGGCGCGCCCGCCGTCGCCGTCGGGCGACGAGAACAGCGCCTGCGAGGCCGCGAGGTCCAGGTCGAAGGTGAGCCACTGGTTAGGCGCGTAGTAACTGGCCCATTCGACGCCGTAGCGCTCGCTGGAGTCGGAAGGCTCAAGTTCGCCGGTATCGCCGGCCAGCACCAGCTCGGAACCATTACGCAGATACCAGACCGAAAGCGTGCTCTGGAGGTCGGCAATGGCGAGGGTACGGATACCCACCTCGCAGCCGCGCGCCGGCATCAGCCCGCGGAGCGGCGTGGCGCCACCGGAGGTCAGCGTCGTGCCTCGCGCGTCGTTGCTATGGAAACCATAACCGGCCTGGACGAAGTATTCGGTCCGGGCGTATGGACCCCAGACGAGGCTGAGCTTGGGGCTGAAGACGGAGGAGTTCGCCCGGCCGCTATCCGTGGCGGTGAGCGCGGTGACATCGGCATGCTGCACGTCGACTCGCCCGCCGAGGACCGTGCGGAAGGTCGGGGTCCACTGGAGATGATTCTCGGCGAACAGGCCCGCCTCTCCGACGCTGAGATCATGTTGCGCGGTGGTGGCGGTGCGGACGCGGGCGACCGTGTCGTAGAGACCGTTGTCGACCCAGTCGTTGCGGAGCTGCAGACCGATGGTCGTCTCGGAGGAAAGGCTCGAGAGAGAACCGAAAAAGGTCCGGCTGGCGTAGAGACCGGCGCCGAAACGCCGGTCGGCCTGCTCGAACTGGTCGCCGTTGTCGGGGTCGTTCAGGTAGTAGGTGAAGTTGGAAAAGAGGTCGAGGTCGTAGCGGAAGGCGAAGACCTGGAGCTTATCCTCGACGGCCTTGTCCTTGCGGTGCCATTCGGCGGACAGCGAGAGGTAGCGGGAGTCGCCTCCGTTGGTCGTGTCCATGTTGCCGTAAGGCGAAAGCGTCCCCGCGGCGACGAGTGAAGAAGGGATCTGGTCGCTGGAGTTCCATCCGCCCTGATAGGCGCGGAGGGTGATGCTACTGCCTTCCTTGGCGTCGCCACGCGACCACGTGAGCTGACCGTTGAACTTGTCATAGTCGTCGGGCATCAGCCAAGGGCCATCGGAGTGCGCGACTTGTACGCCATAAAGGAGATTACCCCCGGTCAGCTTGGCGGAGTCGGCGAAGACGACCCGGCCGTAGCCATAAGAACCGGCCTCCATCACGAGCAAGGCGTTCGGCAAGGTCTTGTAGAAGTCCAGGTAGGCGGCGCCGGCGGTACCGAAGTCCCCGGTCTGCGCGAAGTAGGGGCCTTTCTGGTAGTTCACGCGCTCCACCAACTCGGGGATGATCACGTTCATGTCCGCATAGCCTTGGCCATGGCCATGCGAAGGCATGTTGAGCGGCACTCCATCAAGGAACGTCGCGAAGTCGGTTCCGTGGTCTAGATTGAACCCGCGGAGGAAATACTGGTTGGCCTTACCGCCGCCCGCGTGCTGCGTGATGATCAGCCCCGGGACGGTCTCCAGCAACTCCCCCGCGCGCAGGATCGGACGTTCAGCCAGCTGCAAGGCCCCGGTGACGCCCATCGTGGCTGAGTCGGCCACGCCCAGCAGGCTGTCCTGCCGGCCCTTGATGACGACGGCGGGCAGGGTCTTCTCGGCGGGCGGGACGGCGTCGGCGAACAAGCGGACCGAAGCGCAGGCCATCAGGAAGGCAGGGGCGGCTTTCATGGTGTCAGCCAATCGACGACCCCCCCCCTGTTGGCAAGCCTACTTGTCCGCGCGCTCGGCGCTTAGCTTGTTCAGCTGCTCGGTGCGCTCGTTGAGCAGGCGCACGACGGCATCGCGTTCGGCGACAAGCTCGCGCAGGTTCTCGTTCTGGGTGCGGATAGCGTCGTTCTGCTGCGTCACCACAGCGTTCTGACGGCGAATCGATTCGTTCTGCTTCGCGACGGCGGCGCGCAGCGGCGCGAGTTCGGCGGCATCCTGGCGGGCCGAAGCCATCGCGGTCTGGGCGCCGCTGAGTTCCTTGCGCACGACTTCTTCGGCGAGCTTGAGTTCCGCAACGCGACCATCGAGGCGGCGGATTTCCGCGGCGTAGGCCTCACCAAGGCGACGCGCTTCCGCGGATTGCTCGCGCAAATCCCGCTCGGCTAGGCGCGCGGATAGGAGCTCTGCCCGGAGCTCGGCTTCGCGTCGCCACTGCACGGCGCAGAAGGCCACGAGCGCGACGCAAAGGGCGGACAGGACCAGGGGCCAACGAAAACTCATCGGGCGGCGCTCTTGACGGTGAAGGCGACCTTCTGGACGCCGGCGCTGCGGACGAAATCAAGGACGTCGATCATCCGGCCGTGCGGGGTGTCGGCGTCGCCGGCGATGTAGACCGCCACGCCGGCGTTGGCCTTGACGCGCGTGAGCAGCGTCTGGCGAAGGTCGGGCAAGGTGGCCGCCTGGCGGTCGACAAACACCTGGCCGGCGCGGTCGACGGAAATCGTGACGGTATCCGGCTTGAGCTCCGACTGGCCGGTCGCGGCGCCTTCGAGGTTCACCGGCATGCAGTGGTTCTTGTGCAGCGTCACGCTGACGAGCATGAACGACGCCAGCAGGAAGAACATGATGTCGATCAACGGGATGATCTCCAACCGGGCCCGCCGGTGCGGGAGGGGCGAGGCGATCTTCATGGGGCGCGGCCTTTCTGGAGGGCGACCTGCAAGGCGGTCGCGGCGGCTTCGAGGTCCGCCTGCAGCCTGCTCAGGCGACTCGACAGCAGGTTCAGGGGCAAGAGGGTCACGATGGCGATGCCGAGTCCGGCCGCCGTCGCGATGAGCGCCTCGCCGATGCCGCCGGTGACCTTCGTCACCGCCAGCTCATCGGACCCGATGGAATTGAAGGAACCCATGATGCCCGTCACGGTGCCCAGTAGGCCGAGCAAGGGCGCCAACGTGACCAAGGTGTCCAGCACGCCGATGAAGCGGGCCGCCTCGCGGAGTTCCGCCGCGGCGGCGACTTGGACCGCCCCTTCAAAGGAACCCGAACGGTGGGCAAGCCCCGCGCGAAGCACGCGGGCGGCGGGATCCTGGGATTTCGCGACGGCCTCTTCGGCGGCGACCATGTCGCCACGCTCGGCCGCGGCCAAGGAGGCGGCAACCGCCGTCGCATCACGACGGGAGCTGATGCGGAGCCACCAAACGAGCCGCTCCCCGACGACGGCGATGGCCACCAGGGCGGCGATCAGCAAGGGGTACATGATGGGGCCGCCCTTGAGGAAGAGGTCGACCGCGGCGTTGGCGAGAGGGAGGGACATGGCGAGGGATTTTATTGCAGTTCGAAGACGAAGGGAACGAGGTAACGGCGCGCGGGACCTGGCGCCCAAGACCAATGGAGGCGAACCCAGTCGGCGGCATGCTGATCGAGGCTGGCTTTGCCGCTGGACTCACGCACGGCGACGGATTGCACGGCCCCGGAGGCGGCGACGTCGACCAAAACGAGCAACCGCCCCTGGATACCCTGCTGACGGGCCCACCGCGGGTAAGGCGGCTCGGGAAATTCGCCAGCGAGGGAGGGCACAAAACGTTCGACGGCGGGAGCGGCGACGTTGACCGGGTGCACCGGCACGAGCGCCAGCATCGCCGTCACCGGCAACGCGGCCACCGGCTCGATAGCCGGAACCACGGCCACCGGGACGGCGATAGCGGTAGGCGTCGCCGCCGCAATGGTCGGCTTCGTCTCGACCGGCGGTTGGGCCGGCGGGGTTAAATACTGCACAGGTGCCCCGGGGCCGTGATCGTGGTGATCATCGGCGGGCGCCTGCACCGGGCCAGCCAGCGCGCCCAGCACGCAGACCACCAAGGTTGCCGCGCCCAGCGCAGCGGACCAAGCGTAGAACCTTTCGTGGGGAATACTGGGAAGGTCGGTCGACAAAGGTCAGAAGCTCAACTTCAAGCCTGCTTCTAGGCCGCGACCTGGCAAGGGCAAGGCATCCTTAATGAAGGAGGAGGCATTGCGGGCTTCGACGTCGAAGAGGTTGGTGAGGCGCAAGGAGAAACGGGCCGTGGTCGCGGAGCCGACCACGAAGTCGCGGGAAAACGCCGCCCCGACCAGCGTGTAGCCGGCCGTCGGGGTCTCGCCGACGGCAAGGTGGTTCTGCGCCAGGTGATACGTGGCATCGATTCGCCAACTCCATCCGGACTGCAACCCGTGGAGAGCGGTGCCGAAGCGGCCGGGAGAGATGCGGGGCAGGGCTTCAGACGTGTCGCGATTCGAAGCGCGGACCGTGTCCCCAAAGAACTCGAGTGCCAGCTTGGCGGCAGCCGTGTCCTGCAATTGGATGTTCAACCGGGCCTCGGCCCCGAAGAAGTCGGCAGGGATGGAGGTGAAATCATAGCGGGCCAATTCGTCGGCACCACCGAGGGCAAAATTAGGCCCGGGGATCGGCAGGCCGCTCAGGTCGGGTCCGAACCCATTTTCCTGCAGGCTGATGAAAGAGGCGAAGCGGTTATAGTACACGGACACGCTCCCCGAGACGGCGCCGCGGGTCTGGGCCAGTTCCAGTTCCATCCCCCACCCTTGTTCCTTGCCCAAGGTGCGGTCGCCCACCTCATAAGATTCGGTGCCGACGTGCGGCCCATCGGCGAAGAGTTCCTGGAAATTGGGGGCGCGCTCCGTGCGCGCGAGGCTCAAGGTGGTCGTCCACCGGGCGTCGAGGTCCTTGACCCAAGCCAAGGCGAAGCTCGCCGGCGTGAATGCGGCGTAGGCAGCGGCGGGGTTGCTCGCGAGCCCTTCGTGGTTCCAAGCCGCGGCGGAAACCTTGGCGGACTCCAGCCGGAAGCCGAAGCGGAGACGACTGTCGGTCGCGAGGGACTGGATGAACGAGCCGAAGACGGCATCGTTCGCGTTGCGCGTGGTCGGGAGGAAGGCCTCATCACCGGTCACCGCAAAATCGAAACGGCCGGACTGAACGCCCACGACTCCCTCGAGCGAACCGACCTTGGTCAGTTCGAAGTCCACGCGCGCGTCCCAACCTTGGTTGGTGAAGGTGCTGCCAGCGAGGCCAACATCGAACTCGGTGTGCTCGTAGTCGGAAACCCCGAGCTTGTAGCTGACGGACTTGAGCGCGGCGGCGGGGGCATTCGCCTGCCCGGCGAGATCCCAGCGGCGTTGGCGGAGGCCGATTTCGATGCCCGGCTCGGTGACGCCGTACGTCGAGTTCAGGCCCGAGAAGGACAACCCGAGGTAGCCGGACGGTCCGACGCGCGATACGCCGAAGCCCGCGCCACGGCTCTCGCTGGCCGTATCCGCGATCCGGCCGATCGGCGTGGAGAGATTCTCCGTCGTCTTCGTGAAACCATCAAGGTGGAAGGCGAAATCGCCCGCACCGCCCTCGGCCAGGAAGGCCGCCGAGCGCAGGGCATCGGCCGAGCCGGCCCGACCGGAGAGTACGAAGGCCCGCGGGAGACGTTCGACGGGTATCCGATTATCGACCACGTTGACGACCCCGCCCAGAATACTTGAACTGTACAACAAGGCGGCCGGACCGCGGAAGACTTGGATCTCCCGGATGGCCAGCGGGTCGATGCCCACCGCGTGGTCCGGGCTGGCGCTGGATGCATCCAACGTGCCGGTGCCGTTCTGCGCGATCTTGAGGCGATCGCCGTCCAAGCCGCGGATGATCGGGCGACCGGCATTCGGGCCGAAGTAACTGGTGGCCACCCCGGGAATATCCGCGAGCACTTCACCGAGCGTGGCGACGGGCTGCGCCTCCAAGGCGGTTCCGTTCAACTGCAGAGCCGGGGCGGCGGGGGCGGTCACCCCACCGATGGTCGCCCCTTTGACGACCACGGGCTTCATCTTCTGGGGGGCCGAGTCTTGGGCGAAAGCGGTCAGGCTCGTGGCGGCCAGGAGAAAAGCGGTGCGGAGGGTAGGCATGGGGGTAAGTTCATTATTGCAATAATATTGCGATAAGGCGTGGCAAGCGGAAAATCCTCGGGTTGCACTCCCGCGAATATTGGGCGGACTACTGCCACCCCCTATGAGCGAGTCCTCCCCCACCCCCGATCCCATCCATTCGGACGCCTTCCTGGCCCGCCTGATGAGCGGCCAGCTTAAGCTCTCCATCGCCTGCGCCCTCTGCTTCATCGTCGCGCTCGTCGCCCTCCCCTTGCTGAACTATTTCCAACCGGAGTTCATGGCCCAACGCGTCTACGGCTTCACCCTGACGTGGCTGATCCTCGGGGTGCTCTTCTTCCCGTTCGTCTGGATCATCTCCTATGTCTTCATCCAGCGCTCCATCGCCCTCGAGGACGCCGAAGCCAAAGCCGCCCTGGACGGCCTCAAGAAGTAACATGAGCGCCCTCCTCGCCTTCCTCTCCGCCGCCGAACCCGCCACCCGGGGCATCGACCCCTGGATTGCTTTCTTCTCGTTGATCACCGTCGTGATCACCGTCGGCATGGGCTTCTGGACCGCCGGCAAGTCCAAGAGCGCCGGCGACTTCTTCGTCGCTGGTCGCTCGGTCTCCGTCGGCTGGAACGCCTCCGCCATCTCGGGCGAATACCTCTCCGCCGCGTCCTTCATGGGCGTCGCCGGCATGGTGATGCTGAATGGCTACGATGCGCTGTGGTATCCGGTGTGCTACGCCTGCGGTTACCTCTTCCTGTTGCTCTTCATCGCCGGCCCGTTGCGCCGCTTCGGAGCCTACACCATCCCGGACTTCGCCGAAGGCCGCTACGACTCACCGCTCTTCCGCAAGATCGCGGTCTGCTTCGTCCTCTTCATCGGCTTCTTCTACACCATGCCGCAGATGAAGGGTGCCGGCACCACCCTCGCCTACATCTTCCCGGGCCTGCACTACTCCGTCGGCGTGATCGTCGTCGGTGCGGTCATCACCCTGAACGTCGCGCTCGGCGGCATGAAGGGCATCACCCTCGTGCAAGCCTTCCAGTATTGGCTCAAGGTCTTCGCCATCACCGTGCCGATCTTCGTGATCGCCGCCGTGGTCGGCCATTACCAGTCGCACCTCGAAGCCAACAAGACCGCCCAAGAGACCGTCGCAGCCGCTCCCGCGGGGATCGAACGCAAGGCCCTGCCCGCCAAGGCCCCCAAGGATGAGCAGTGGATCGCGCCGTTCGGCAGCCTGACCACCAAGGCCGTCGACACCGCCATCAAGGCCGCCCAGACGCCCGAAGAAAAGGCCGCGCTCGAAGCGAACAAGAAGCCCTACTCCCTGCTCTACACCTACTCGCTGATCATCGCGCTCGTCTGCGGCACCGCGGGATTGCCGCACATCCTCGTCCGCTTCTACACGAACCCCGACGGCGTCGCCGCCAAGCGCACCACGATGTGGGTCATGATCCTCATCGGCGTGTTCTACGTCTTCCCGCCCATCTACGGCGTCATCGGTCGCTCCCTCACCCCCGAACTCTACGACGCCGTGGGCTCGAAGGGCACGGACAAGGTCGTGCTCGAACTGCCGACCCTCCTCGCCGGCCGCGACTACCCGTTGCTCGGCTCGATCCTCTCCGGCATCACCTGCGCGGGCGCCTTTGCGGCGTTCATGTCGACCTTCTCCGGCCTGCTGGTCTCCATGTCCAGCGCCCTTGCGCACGACATCTACGGCCGCATGCTGAAGCCCGACTCGTCGCCGGAACAGCGCCTCAAGGCCTTCAAGTGGGCGGCCGTCCTCATCGGCGTCGTCTCCGTCGGCCTGGGCACCCAAGTCGAGAAGCTGAACATCAATTACCTCGTCGGTCAGGCCTTCGCCATCGCCGCGGCCAGCTACTTCCCCTTGCTCTTCATGAGCGTCTGGTGGCGTGGCATGACCATGAAAGGCGCCGCCACCGGCATGCTCGCCGGCGGCCTCCTCGCCCTCGGCTCCATCTTCCTGACGACGTTATCCGACGTCTACGGCTTCGCGGGACTAGCCGATTTCTGGGTCGCGCACCCGTTGCTGCGCATCCTGTGCGAGCAGCCGGCCATCTGGGCTGTGCCGCTCTCGATCTCGCTGATGATCGTCGTCTCCAAGCTCACCGCGGCGACCATCCCCGCGGACGTACGCATGAAGATGCTCGTGCTCCACGCCCCGGAAGCCCTGGGCCTGAAGCAGGAGTACATCAAGGAGCACGAAGGCCTCGGCGGCCACTGAGTCGACGGCGATGGGTGCTCTGATCGCATCGGCCATCTTCTTGGTCGTCCTCTTCTGGATCATCGAACACCTCCTCGGGAACAAGCGCGGGCAGCCGTGGCGACGGCCACGCATGCTGGTCGACCTTGGGCTCTACGTCTTCGACTCCGTCATCACCAAACCGATCAACCTGATCGTGATCAGCATCGCGGCGATCGTGCTCCTGATCCCCGCGGGGGTGATTTCCTGGGAAGCGCTGAAAGCCGGCCAGTACCAAGGCTTCGGACCGCTTGCCAAGCTGCCGGGCTGGGGCCAATTCCTCTGCGCCTTCCTGCTGGGCGACTTCCTGCTCTATTGGATTCATCGCTGGTTCCACGGCAAACGGCTCTGGCGCTTCCATGCGGTGCACCATAGCTCCGAGAAACTGGATTGGCTGAGCAGCGTCCGCGGACACCCCGTGAACGACATCCTCGCCAACGCGATGCTCTTCTTCCCGTTCCTGCTGCTCGGCTTCGGACCGGGCGCCGCGGCGGGGGCCGGCCCCGCGCTCGGCGTCTTCGCCCTGCTGGGCCACGCCGACGTCGAGTGGGACTGGGGGCCGTTCCGCCACATCGTCGCCTCGCCGGTCTACCACCGTTGGCACCACTCGAAGGACCCGGCGGCCATCGACAAGAACTTCGCCAGCTTCCTGCCCCTCTGGGACATCCTCTTCGGCACGCACTACATGCCGAAGGATCGCCAGCCGGATGACTTCGGCATCCACGAACCCGTCGACCACACCGTCCTCGGGTTATTGAAGCACCCCTTCAAGCCCAGCTCCGCTGGCTTCGGCCAGAACCTGTCGACGCCACCGCCTTTGCCGGGAGCCTCGGCCGATAAATCCACCCCCGCGGAAACTTGAAACTTGGAAGTCCCGCGGGGGGGGACTTGGATAAGGACGTCATGACGTCCCACCGAGAAGAAGAGAACGGCGGTTACCGCCTCGTCCAGATTCTGGCCGTGCTCATCGCCGCGGGGGCTTTTGCCGCCGCCTTTGCCATGAGCCGCAAGGGCGGGCTCGTCTACCTCGACTACGTGAAGGACCCCTTCGTCCGCGACGTCATGGTGGGCACCTGGGTCGGTATCCCGACCGCCCTCGCCGGAGCCGTTTGCGCCTACATCGGCGGACAAGACCGTGCCTGGGATTGGATACGCATCGCCGCCACCGTGGCGCTCACGGCCAACTTGCTCGTCCCGGCCGCTTGGCTCATCATGGCGCTCATGAAGTCCGGCATCATCGGGTTCTGACCATGGCTGGCCCGATCATCATCGTCACCCGAGGTAGTCCACTCGCGCTACAGCAGACCCGCGACGCCGCCGCCCGCCTCGAAGCCGCCTTGGGTCGCCCGACGGAAGTCCGCATCCTCACCACCACCGGCGACCGCCAAGCGGCTTGGTCCTTGGAGAAACAAGGCGGCAAGGGCCTCTTCACCGCCGAGCTCGAACAAGCCCTGCTCCGCGGCGAAGCCGATCTGGCCATCCATAGTTCGAAGGACCTGCCGACCGAAATGCCGGCAGGCCTCGCCATCGCGGCGTGCCTACCGCGCCAAGACGCGCGCGACGTGCTGGTCCGCCGCGCCGACGTGGCGACCCCCCAACGCATCGCCACCGGCAGCCCCCGGCGCCGCGCCCAAGGCGCCCTCACCTTCCCGCAGGCCCAGTGGACCGAACTCCGCGGCAACGTCGACACCCGCCTCAAGAAACTCGCCCATGGCGATGCGGACGCCTCGTACCTCGCCGCCTCCGGACTCAATCGCCTCGGCATCACCGAATGGCCGGGCTTGGTTTTGGAACCCGTCGCGCTCGACCGCATGGTACCCGCCGCGGGTCAAGGCGCCGTCGCCATCCAAAGTCGCAGCGCCGAAGCCGCGCAGTTCGTCGCCGCCGGCTGCGCCCGGACGACCTTCTCCGTCGGCGTCGAACGGCTCTTCCTCGCCAAGCTCGGCGAAGGTTGCCACACCGCCTTCGCCTGCCACCATGCGGACAACCGCATCGCGCTTTTCCGCGCCGATTTCGGCCGCCGCGACTTCGACTTCGCGGTGACCGACCTCATGGCCGCGTCGGACCTCGCCGATTCCATCCTCGCCCAAATTTTGCCCCGCTGAACATGTCCAAGCTGCCCTTACGCGACCGCCACGTCGTCCTCACCCGGCCGGAAGGCCGCGGCTCGGACTGGAAGGAGCATCTCATGGAAGCGGGAGCGTCCGTCGCCGAACTCCCGCTCATCGAGATCTCCTTCGAACCCGACGCCATCGTCCTGACCGAAGTCCTCGACGGCATGGGCGAATACGACTGGCTCGTCTTCACCAGCCCCAACGGCGTGCGCGGCTTCTTCGACCGTTTCTTCGAACGCTTCGCGGATATCCGCTCGGTCGGCGGCGTGAAGATCGCGTGCGTCGGACCAGCCACCGAGAAGGCCGTCCGTTCGTTTCACCTCGAGCCCGACATCACCGCCGCGCAGGCCGACGCCGTTTCCTTGGCCCGCAAGCTGATCGCCGATTTCAACGTCGAGAACCAGAAGATGCTCGTGGCCGCCGGCAACCTCAGCACGGCCGAACTCCCCCGCCTGCTCATGGAGGATGGCCTCGCCATCGTCGATGTCCTCAAGGTCTACTCGACCGAAGAGAAGCCCGTCACGGAATCCCCGGAAGCCGCGGAGTTCCGTGCGCGCGGCGCGGATGCCATCGTCTTCGCCAGTCCCTCGGCCGTCGAATCCTTCATGCACCAAGCCGCCTCGCTGCGACCGGCGGCTGGCGCCCGTCAGCCCAAGGCCATCGCCATCGGGGCGACGACCGCCGATGCCATGAAGCGTTCGGGCATTCCGCTGGCGGCCGTCGCGGCCGCTCCGACTGCGAAAGCCGTGCGTGATGCGGTCATCTCCGCGCTCCAATCATGATCGGCAACGTCACCGTCAAAGTCTGCGGCATCACGCGGGCCGCCGATGCGGCGGTGGCGCTGGCGTTCGGGGCCGATTACCTCGGCGTGAACTGCTGGGCGGGGTCTCCTCGTCATGTCGCACCGGCCTTGCGGCCTGCTTTGTTGCGCGAGATTCCCGCGACGCAGCGCATCGCCGTGACCGTGAACGCGAGCGTCCCCGAAGCCCAGGCCTTGCTGGCGGAGGGCTTTGCCATCGTCCAAGTCCATTTCGACCCCGGCACGTCGGATTGCGATCCCGCGGCCTTGTCGGCCGCACTGGGTCCGAACCGCCTCTGGCTGGCCCCTAAACTCGCCGATGGCGCCGCTTGGCCAACCGACCTGCTGAAATACTCCCACACCTGCCTCCATGATGCGCATGCCAAGGGTGCCTTCGGGGGGACGGGCAAGCAAGCCGACTGGACCCGCTTTCAAAGCCTCCAAACTGCCCATTCGGGGCATGTGTGGGTGCTGGCGGGGGGCTTGGGACCCGCTAACGTCGCGAGTGCCGTCCAGGCCTCGGCACGCTTTTTAGACCTAAACAGCGGGGTAGAAATCAGCCCCGGGCTCAAATCTGCCGAAAAACTGGCCGAAGTCCGGAATGTCCTGCTCAAAAACGACCAATCGTAAGGTTGGCATCCGGCTAATCCCACTTGGCACGGGGGTTGCATAAGTGGGCTTGC
>SXGQ01607845.1_pt1 | contig 16170 bp, 14 predicted proteins | sample 3178371 | NCBI WGS metagenome assembly SXGQ01 (sample SAMN11356859, study PRJNA531348) | freshwater metagenome | isolation source: freshwater sample F1-20 | place: China: Fuxian Lake, Yuxi | collected 2017-12-25
CCCAGCCCGACTACTCGACCAGCGAGACGTCCCGCTGGTCGAGTAGCAGCGACGGCGAGCGCCAGCGAGCTCGTCGGTGCGTATCGAGACCACCCGGCAACGGCCCAGCGCGAGCCGACCCCCAGCGACAGCGTGGAGTGGTCTCGATACGTCGGGCTCAGGCTCGTTCCTCGCCCAGCCCGACTACTCGACCAGCGGTGGGTTCGCTGGTCGAGTAGCAGCGACGGCGAGCGCCAGCGAGCTCGTCGGTGCGTATCGAGACCACCCGGCAACAGCTCCGCGCGGACCAACCCCCAGCGACAGCTTGGAGTGGTCTCGATACACCTCCCCTCGCTGGCGCTCGTGGAGGCACTCGACCAGCGGCTTCCTCCGCTGGTCGAGTAGCGGGGACGAGCTTGCGAGGTCCCTGCGTATCGAGACCACCCCGCAACAGCTCCGCGCGGGCCGACCCTCAGCGTCAGCCTGGAGTGGTCTCGACCTCCGCCTGCTCCTTCGTCGCGGCGTCGACTACTCGACCAGCGAGAGCTCCCGCTGGGTGAGGGGTCAGAGGGCGTTGAGCTGGTGGGCGAGGTCGTCGGAGACGCGGGCGACGAGGTGGGTGCCGTCGGACTCGTGCGCCAGCTCCTCGATCTCGCCCGTCTCGTGCACCTGGTTGAGGAGGTCGCCGCGCTCGTAGGGCACCACGACCTCCACGCGTACCGCGGGGCGGGGCAGGTCGGCCTCGATCGCGGCGAGCAGCTCGTCGACGCCCTCGCCGGTACGGGCGCTGACGACGACGGCGTGCGGCTCGCGGGCGAGCAGCTGCTTGACCTCGAGCGGGTCTGCGGCGTCGGCCTTGTTGAGGACGATGATCTCCGGCACGTGCAGCGCCTCGATCTCCGCGAACACCTCGCGCACGGCCGCGATCTGGCCGGCGGGGTCGGGGTGCGACGCGTCGACGACGTGGAGCACGAGGTCGGCCTCGGCCACCTCCTCCAGCGTGGAGCGGAACGCCTCGACCAGCTGGTGCGGCAGGTGGCGCACGAAGCCGACGGTGTCGGACATCGTGAACACGCGTCCGTCGCTCGTCTGGGTCTTGCGCGTCGTGGGGTCGAGGGTCGCGAACAGCGCGTCCTCCACCAGCACGCCCGCGCCGGTCAGCCGGTTGAGCAGGCTCGACTTGCCCGCGTTGGTGTAGCCGGCGATGACGACGGCCGGGACCTCGTTGCGCCGGCGTCGCGCCTTCTTGATGTCGCGGGTGGTGCGCAGCGCCGTGAGCTCCCGACGCAGCTTGGCCATGCGGGACTGGATGCGACGACGGTCGGTCTCGAGCTTCGTCTCACCGGGACCACGACCGCCGATGCCCTCACCGCCGGCAGCGCGTCCACCGGCCTGGCGCGACAGGTTGCCGCCCCATCCGCGCAGGCGCTGGGTCTGGTACTGCAGCTGGGCGAGCTCGACCTGCGCCTTGCCCTCCGCCGACTTCGCGTGCTGCGCGACGATGTCGAGGATCAGGGCGGTCCGGTCGACGACCTTGACCTTGGTGCGGTCCGCGAGGTTGCGCAGCTGGCTGGGCGCCAGCTCGCCGTCGCAGATGATGGTGTCGGCGCCGGTGGCCTGCACGGCGGCGGTGAGCTCCTCGACCTTGCCGCTGCCGATGAAGGTAGCGGGGTCGGGACGCTGACGACGCTGGAGCAGCGCGTCGAGGACGTCGGAGCCCGCGGTCTCGGCGAGCAGCTTCAGCTCGGCGAGGGAGTTCTCGGCGTCCTCCGCACTGCCCTCGGTCCAGACACCGACCAGCACGACCCGCTCGAGCCGCAGCTGGCGGTACTCGACCTCGGTGATGTCCTCGAGCTCGGTGCGCAGCCCGGCGACGCGCCGCAGAGACTGACGCTCGGCGAGCTCGAGTCCGTCGTGCGCGCCCTCCAGGTCGCGGTCGACCACGGGGTCGATGCCCAGCCTGCTGGCGACGTTCGTGTCGGACTCGCTCACGCGATCCACTCCATCTCTCCGGTGGCGACGATGCGGGCCGGTCCCGCGAGGACGACCCGGGTGGGCTCGACCGTGATGTTCAGGGTGCCGCCGGGGACGTCGACACGGTACGTCGTGGAGCCGGTGGCGTCGAGGGCGTGGTCGGCGAGCGCGGTGGCGATCCCGACGGCGCACGCGCCGGTGCCGCACGAGCGGGTCTCGCCGGAGCCGCGCTCGTGGACGCGCATGGCGACGTGGTGGTCGGCGACGCGCTCGACGAACTCGACGTTGACGCCCTCGGGGTAGGTCGCGGTGTCGTAGGTGGGCGCCTGCAGCAGGGTGCCCGCGTCGGCGAGGGTGTCGACGAAGGTGACGGCGTGGGGGTTGCCCGTGCGCACGTCCTGCGCCTCCCACACACGTCCGTCGACCTCGACCTTCGACGTGCCGCGCACGTCGTAGGCGCCCATGTCGACGCTGAGCTGGTCGCCGTCGACGGTGACGACCTTGTCGCCGTCGCGGGTGCCGACGACCACGGGCGCGTCGGCCGGCACGAGGCCGGCGTCGACGAGGTGGCGGGCGAACACGCGGACGCCGTTGCCGCACATCTCGCTGACGGAGCCGTCGGCGTTGCGGTAGTCCATGAACCACTCGCCGGCGCTGGCGGCTGCCTCAGGCACGTCGAGCGCGGCCGAGCGCACGACGCGCAGCACGCCGTCGGCGCCGACGCCCGTGCGTCGGGCGCAGAGCGCCGCCACGAACGCAGGGTCGAGGTCGCCGTGCACCGTGCCGTCGTGGTCGGGGAGCAGGACGAAGTCGTTCTCGGTGCCGTGCCCCTTGAGCCAGGGGAAAGTCATACGTCCCAGTCTACGTCCGGGGGCCCGACGGAACCGGCTCGTCGCCGCGCACCGCGCGGAGCGCCCGCTCGAGGACGTCGTCAGCGTCGTGCGGCAGCCACACGACCCGGGGGTCCTGGTGGAACATGCGGTCCTGCCGCCGGGCGAACGCGCGGGTGCCGCGGACGGTCTCGGCGCGGGCCTCGGCGTCGCTCAGGTCGCCGTCGAGCATCGCGAGCACCTGCTGGTAGCCGATGGAGCGCGACGCGGTCGGCGAGTCGGCCAGTCCGTGGTCGAGCAGCCCCCGCACCTCCTCGACCAGGCCCGCGTCCCACATGGCGTCGACCCTGGAGACGATCCGTTCGTCGAGCACGGGACGGGGGACGTCGAGGCCGAGCAGCACCACGTCGGGGTAGATCGACCGGTGCGGCGGAAGGGTGGCGACGAACGGCTCCCCCGTGATCTCCGTGACCTCCAGGGCCCTGACGAGGCGCCGGCCGTTGGCGGGCAGCACGTGCTCGGCGGCGTCCGGCGCGACCCGTCGCAGCTCCGCGTGCAGGGCCTCCGGCCCCTCCGTCTCGAGCCGACGCTGGTACTTCTCGCGCACCTGGGGCACGGTTCCCGGGAACACGAAGTCGTCGACGACGGCCCGCACGTAGAGCGACGAACCGCCGACGAGGATCGGCGTGACGCCGCGCCGCAGGCAGTCCTCGACGGCGGCGCGGGCGTCGCGCTGGAAGGCGGCCACCGACGTGGCCTGGTCGACGTCGAGCACGTCGAGCAGGTGGTGCGGCACGCCGCGCCGTTCCTCGGGCGTGACCTTCGCGCTGCCGATGTCCATCCCGCGGAACAGCTGCACGGCGTCGGCGTTGACGACCTCCCCGCCCAGCTCGAGGGCGAGGTCGACGGCGAGCGCCGACTTGCCCGACGCGGTCGGGCCGACGACGACCACGAGGCGTTCGACACTGCTCACCTGGGGAGTCTCTCGTACGCTCGAGGCACACACGACCGCTCCCCCGCGACCGAGGAGAGATCCGATGGGCTTCCTGGACAAGCTGAAGAAGAACGCACCCGAGCTCAAGGCGAAGGCCTCCGAGCTGGCGCGCACGCAGAACGCGAAGATCGACCAGGGCATCGACAAGGCTGCAGGGCTGGCCGACAAGGCCACCAAGGGCAAGTACACGCAGAAGATCGACGGTGCCGCCGGCAAGGCGAAGGACGCCGCCGACAAGCTGGCCGAGGACGACCGACGCGGCCCGGGCGGCACCGCGGGTCCTGCGCGCCCCTGACCCGGGTAGCGGTGGGGCTCAGCCCAGCTGCCAGGACGCCACGAACCAGCCGACGCCGAACGGCGCCTCGTCGAGCGACAACCGTGCGGTGACGCGTGCGTCGTCGCGGTGCACCCGCGCGGCGACGGCGTCGCCCGCGACCCGCAGGGTCGTCGCACCCTGGCACCAGAGGTCGGCGGCGAGGTCGAGGTCGATGCCGCCGAGCGCGTCCGGGTCACCGTCGGCGAGGGCCGAGGCGATCGCGGCGTCGAACGCGTCCGCGCGTCCGTCGAGGTGGCCGGGCGCCTTCTCGGTGCGGGTGGCGCTGCCGTCGGCCATGACGAGCACGGCGACGTCGTCGTCGAGCTCTGCCGCGTCGAGAGTCGCCGCGTAGCGTCGCGGTCCGTCCCAGCCGACGCTGTCGAGCAGCCACGCGCCGACGGTGTGGGCGAGCCCCAGCGCGGCGGCTCCGGCTGCACCGGCGGAGAGGGCGATGCCGTGCGGCTCGAGCGAGCCGCCGGCCGTCTCGCCCGCCGGCAGGTCGTCGCCGTCGGGGCCGAGCACGACGACGACGCTGGGAGCACCCGCCACGAGGTCGCGCACCGCGTCGAGCGAGGCGTCGCGCAACGATCCCGCCTCCTCGACGTCGCCGACGAGGGATCCGGCCGGCAGCAGCGGCGGGTGGGGGCAGAAAGCCAGACGCGTCACGGGGCGAGCGTAGACGGGACCTCGCGGGCCCGCTGGTCGAGCCCTTCGGCGCTCGGCGAGGACTGACGCCACGGCCCTCGCTCGAGCCGCCGCGCCGGTCGTCGCGTGGCACGATGACGAGGTGCCTTCCTACCTCCCCGACGAGGACGTCTGGCGCTACGCACCGGCGCCCGTGGCGCGGGGGTGGCGGCGTCTGGCCGTCGTCGGTCCGCTCGTGGCCGTGCTCGTCGCGGCCGGCGCGGTGGCGGTGGCGCTGCAGGCGCGGTCCCAGGACACGCGCGGCACGTTGGACGACCCGCGCGTGACGCGCATGGTCGCGCAGGCCTGCGGCATCATGACGTCGGCCGTGGCGCAGGTGCGGGTCGACGGTCCGGCGCGGCTGCGCGGCGCCCAGCTGGCCGACCAGAACCTCGAGGTGCGGCGCATGATCGACCGCGTGCGCACCCTGCCGCAGGCCGTGCGCCGAGCCGATCGTCCGCTGGAGGCCTGGCTCGCCGACTGGGAGTCGCTCCTCGCCGCGCGCGAGCAGTACGCACGTCAGGTCTCGGGCGGCTTCCGCGGCGACTTCCGACCACCGACGGCAGCCGACGGGAGCGAGCTCGAGCAGCGCATGGACCGCGCGGCCGCCGGAACCTGTCAGGTGCCGGCGACCCTCGTCGACCCGTTCGCCTACCAGGACGTCAGCGTCTGACGCTCCCGTCGTGGGTCACGACTGACCGGCCTTGGCCTTCGCCTCGGCCTTCGCCGCCTTCTTGAAGTCGCGGACCTTCTTGAGCGAGTCGGCGTCGACGACGTCGGCGACCGACCGGTAGCCCTTCTTGCTGTAGTCGCCGGAGACGGTGGTCCAGCCGCGCGGCTTCACGTCGAGCTGCTTGGCCAGCAGCGCGACGAAGATCTTCGCCTTCTGCTCGCCGTACCCGGGCAGTGCGGTGAGCCGCGCGAACAGCGCCTCTCCGGACTTCGCGTCCGTCCAGATGCGGGAGGCGTCGCCGTCGTACTCCTCGACCACGACCTGCGCGAGGGCCTGCACCCGTCCGGCCATGGACCGTCCGTACCGGTGGATCGCCGGCGGGGTCGCGCAGAGGTCGGCGAAGGCGTCGGGCTCGGCGGTCGCGATCGCGGCCGGGTCGAGCGTGCCGAACCGGTCGAGGATCTTCGCCGGGCCACGGAACGCGTGCTCCAACGCGTGCGATTGCTGACCCAGCAGGTTCTGCTGGTCGGCTGGCAGAGCGCTACTCGTTCTGTTTGGCTTTTTGCGCCTTCTTGTACTCCCGCACTTTCTGAAGTGATTCGGGGTCAACGACGTCGGCGACGGACCTGTAGCCCTTCTTGCTGTAGTCGCCGGAGACGGTGGTCCAGCCGCGGGGCTTCACGTCGAGCTGCTTGGCGAGAAGTGCAACGAAGATCTTCGCCTTCTGCTCACCGTAGCCGGGCAATGCGGTGAGCCGCGCGAAGAGCACCTCACCGGACTTCGCGTCAGTCCAGATGCGTGTCGCGTCGCCGTCGTACTCGTCGACGACGACCTTCGCGAGCGCCTGAATCCGTCCGGCCATGGAGCGGCCATACCGGTGAATGGCGGGCGGTGTGGCACAGAGGTCAGCAAAAGCGTCTGGCTCCGAGTCTGCAATGGCCCGGGGGTCAATCGAGCCGAAGCGATCGACGATCTTCGCAGGGCCGGCAAAGGCGCGTTCCATCGGAAATTGCTGATCAAGGAGCATTCCGACTAGCAGCGCGAACCCATCCGTCGACAGAAGCTCGTCGGCCTCCGCGTCTTGGCTGATCTGAATCTTCGTGTTCGGCATGGGCACAATCCTCGCATTCAGGGTCGTCAGACGAGTACCGCGGTGAGCCCCGAACCAGCCAGCGCAGCACACGCTCCCGCCAGCGTTGCGATCACCAGAGATCGACCCTCAAGCCTCGACGCGGTCTCTAGAAGCGACTCACGAACGAGCGACAGGTCAAGACTCTCAACCACACCACTGTCCGGATCGAACTCGGCCTGCAGCTCCTCCACGTCAGGGGACTTCAGAAGTTCTTGGAGGTGTGCGTTGAAACCCTTCCAGCTACCTGTCAACGAGTCGACGGATGCCAAAGCCAACCACAGCCCTGCGATGAGTTGTCGCGTCCTTCTCCGTGATCCCAAGAGCGCCCATCTGTCACTTATCGCGCCGGACACTCGCGGGAAACGTCTTGCCGCAGCGCGCTCGTACGCTATCGCGAGAATCTCGGTGGCGTCGGCCCTCGCGCGACCCTGAAGAAACGCGATGTGGTCCGCAAGGATCTTCGTCGCCCCGTACTGCTCCAGCAGTCGAACCAACGACCCAAAATTCATTCGAAGAGTTTCGACATCTGTGGAACCACGACCCCAAGGGCTACAAACTGCTTGGCCAACATGCGTCTCGCCATAAACATGGTAATGATCAGGCTGATCGTCGCCTTCGAAAGAAACTACGTCGAAGTGAAAAAATCGATGCTTGCAGCCGGGCGAACAAGCAAGAACGACAACCGGGAAGCCCGCGCTCTCCCCTGCAGACTCCAAGATATCGAGGACGATGTGTCCCCCAGATCCTGTAGCCGTGCGCTCGGACTGGTCCCACTGTACGGCGAGCGATATACCGTTCCACGCGACGAGATACTCGTCCGAGGGCACATCGTCGACATTTCGGTACAGCGGCTGATTCTTCACCGGAACTCGGACTCGGAACCAGATCGATTGATTGAGCCGCATCGCTTGGTACGTTTCCACCGCATCGATGAGGTTGGGTTGGTCGGATTTGAACTCGAAGTACGTGTGCGTTCGAGCATTATCGACGTCCTGGCGGTCCGTGGCAGGAAGGACTTCTGTGACACGAGGATCAGCCGCTAGTGCTTCCCGGAAAGCAACCTCCACCGGCGCAGAGAGCGCCCTCGCTTCGTGACCGACGAAAACGGAGGGTTGGCCTTCAGGCATCCGAATCAGCGCGAGCGCCACTCGCATTACCGAAATCGGGCCACTGCCCCCCTCCTGCGCATCCTCGGAATCGTCCTCGCCCCGCAGCAAGTCCGCCCGCTGCTCAACCAACGAACTCATCCCGACCACCCTCTACTCGCTAGGTGACTGGACGGTACCCGAAGAATCAGGTTGCTTGGCCGATATTGGGACCCCGATAGGTCATGCGTTGTCCATCGGGTACTGCTGGTCGAGCAGCATGCCCACGAGGAGGGCGAACGGGTCGGCGCTGAGCACCTGGTCGGCGGCGGGGTCCTGGGCGATCTGGATGGCCATGGAACCATCCTGCCGCACCCGCGTGCGGTGGAGGCGTCGAGCGCGCCAGCGGCCTCAGGCGGGCTCGGTGAAGGAGAGCAGCATCCGCGGCAGGGCGACGCGCATGGCCTCGACGTCGACGGGACGGCCGTCGACGAGGGACCCGAGGACCAGGGCGTCCCACGTGCCCATGAGGATCGTGCACACCTCACGGACGTCGAGGGTGAGCCGCAGGTCGAACGCGTCCAGGGCGGACGTGAGGACCTCGCCGATGCCGTCGAGGACGGCGTTCCACCAGCCGACGAAGACGTCGCCGCCCACGTCGCCGCGCAGGCCCCTCAGCTGCATCTCGAGGTGGAGCTGGAAGTCGTCACGGTCCGGCGGCTGCAGCAGCAGGAACCGTTCGAGGATCACGCCGGCGGCCTCCTCCGCCCCGAGCCCGTCGAGGGTCGTGAGGTCGGCCGCCTCCTTCAGCATGGCCAGGACGCGCTCGCGCTCACGCTCGGTCAGGGCCACCACGAGCTCGTCCTTCGACGTGAAGTTGGAGTAGAACGCGCCACGCGTGTAGCCAGCCTCCTCGCACAGCCGCTCGACCGACACGCCCTGCAGCCCCTCGCGCACCAGCAGGGAGCGGGCCGCGTCGAGCAGGCGCTCGCGGGTGGCGGCTCGGCGGCGCGAGACCGCGTCGACGGATGCGGACTCGTCGGGGCGACCGGCGACGGCGTCTGGCGTGGTGGACACGACATCAGGATACATTGATGTATTCAATACAGAACCGTATCGTGACTGACATGTCGTCCTCCCTGTACGAGCTCGGACGCCGGTGCTTCCTGCGCCCCGGTCGCGCCCTCCTCGCCTGGTTCCTGGTCGCGCTGATCGGTGCCGGCGCCGCACTCGCGCTGGGCGACGGGACGCGCGACGAGTTCGACGTCCCCGGCACCGAGGCCAACGACGCCTTCGTCGACCTCGGCCGCACCTTCCCCGAGCTGTCCGGCCTGACCGCCTATGCCGTGGTGGTCGCCCCCGACGGCACGTCGATCGAGTCGCCCACGTCGAAGGCGCTCGTCGGCCGCACGGTCGCCGCCCTGGAGCGGGTCGACGGCGTCACCTCCGTGACCTCCCCCTACGACGAGCTGGCACGCGCCGCCTCGATCTCGCGCGACGACCGGGCCGCCCAGATCCAGGTCTCCCTCGCCGGCGACCTCGGTGGGGTGACCGACCGTCTGAAGAGCGACCTCCAGCGGACCGGCACCAGCCTCGACGACGCCGGCTACACGGTCGCGTTCGGCGGCGACGCCTTCTCCAACACCGGACCGAAGCTCTCGATCATCGAGGTGATCGGCGTCGTCGTGGCGCTCGTCGTGCTCTACCGGATGTTCCGGTCGTGGCGCGCGGCCTTCCTGCCGATCGTCACCGCGCTCGTCGGCGTGGCGGTGACGATGGAGCTGCTGTGGACCGCCACCGGCTTCCTGACGATCAGCTCGACCGCCCCGCTGCTGGCCCTCATGATCGGACTGGCGGTGGGGATCGACTACGCCCTGTTCATCGTCTCGAGGCACCGCGAGCTCATGGCCGACGGCATCCCGGCCGACGAGGCCGTCGGGCGCGCCGTCGCGACGGCCGGGTCCGCCGTGGTCTTCGCCGGCGTCACGGTGATGATCGCGCTCGTCGGCCTGTTCGTCGCGGGCATCCCCTTCCTCACGGTCATGGGCATCAGCGGCGCCGTCTCGGTCGCCGTCGCCGTCGCCGTGGCGCTGACCCTGCTGCCCGCCCTGCTCGGCCGGGCCGGCGACCGTCTGCAGCCCACCGCGAAGGAGAAGCCCGCAGGCGGCTTCTCGCGACGCTGGGTGCGCCTGACCACCCGCTTCCCGGCGGTCGCGATGGTCGTCGTGGTCGGCGTGCTCGCCGTCGGGACACTGCCGGTGAAGGACCTGCAGCTCGCCCTCCCCGACAACGGCAGCGCGCCGAGCGGCAGCACCCAGCGCGAGGCCTACGACCTCGTCGACCAGCACCTCGGACCCGGCTACAACGGACCGCTGCTCGTCAAGCTCGACGTGATCACCTCCAACGACCCGCTCGGCGTCGTCGACGACGTCGAGCGCGACCTGCGGGCGACGAAGGGCGTGGAGACCATCGGTCTCGCGACCCCGAACCGCTCCGCCGACACCGCCGTGATCCAGGTGATCCCCACGACCGGTCCCGCGTCGCCCCAGACCGCCGACCTCGTGCAGCGGATCCGTGCCGAGGCGCCCCGTTGGGAGCAGGAGCACGGCGTGGACGTGTCGGTCACGGGGCTGACCGCCGTCGGCATCGACGTGTCGGAGCGGCTCCAGGACGCCCTCCTCCCCTTCGGCCTGCTCGTCGTCGGCCTCTCGGTGCTGCTGCTCATGGTGGTCTTCCGCTCCCTGCTCATCCCCCTCAAGGCGACGCTCGGGTTCCTGCTCTCGACAGGTGCGGCGTTCGGCGCCGTCGTCGCGGTGTTCCAGTGGGGCTGGCTCGCCGACCTCGTGCACCTGCAGGACACCGGACCGCTGATCTCCTTCCTGCCGATCCTGCTCATGGCCGTGCTGTTCGGCCTGTCGATGGACTACGAGGTGGTCCTGGTCTCGCGCATGAAGGAGGAGTACGTGCGCACCGGCGACCCCGACGAGGCGATCGTCGAGGGCTTCGTCGGCAGCTCGCGGGTGGTCACCGCGGCGGCGGTGATCATGCTCGCGGTCTTCGCGGCGTTCGTCCCCGAGGGCGACGAGAACATCAAGCCGATCGCCTTCGCGCTCGCGGTGGGTGTGTTCGCCGACGCGTTCCTCGTGCGGATGCTGTTCGTGCCGTCGGTCATGCGGTTCGCCGGCCACCGCTCGTGGTGGCTCCCCCGCTGGCTGGCGACGCGCCTGCCCCACGTCGACGTCGAGGGCGAGGCGCTGCACCGGCGGGTCGAGCTCGAGACCTGGCCGCGCCCGCACTCGACCGCCGCCGTCTCCGCGGCCGGGCTCACGCTCGCGACGCCGGAGGGCATCGTCTACAACGACGTCACCGTGGAGCTCCCGGCCGGCGAGTGGCTCGTGGTCCACGGGCCGAGCGGCAGCGGCAAGACCGCGCTGCTGCTCACGTTCGCCGGACGCATGGCCTTCGACGAGGGACGGCTGCGCGTGGCCGGCCACCTCCTCCCGCAGGAGTCGCGCGACGTGCGCCGCAGGGTCTCGCTCGCGGAGTTCCGCGACGTCAACGACCTCGACCCGAACCTCACCGTCGACCAGCACGTCGCCGAGCGGCTGTCGATCCGCACCCTCGGCCTGTGGGTCTCGCGGTCGAAGGTCTTGCCGGTGCGCGACCTGATGAACCGGGCCCTCGAGGCGGCCCACGTCGAGCACGGCCTGCCGTTCACCGACGTCGACGGCTCGACACTCGTCTCGGACCTCCCACGCCTGGAGCGCAAGACCTTGGGCATCGTCCTCGCCCTGCTGGCCCGGCCGGAGATGCTCGTCGTCGACGACGCCGACGACCTGCGCGCCACCGAGCACGTCGACCTGCTGTGGTCGACCCTCGCGCACCTGCTGGAGGACCGGCCGACCGCGCTCGTCGCGAGCGTGCAGTCGGCCACCTCCGCCCCCGCCCCGTCCCCGCGACTCCACCTGCTGGAGCTCGACACCCGACGCACCCTCGACGAGCTGATGATCTGATGCTGCCCACCCCCTCCCTCCCCTGGTTCGAGCTCGCGCGGTTCCGTCGCAGCCGGCTCACCCGCCTGGCCGTGCTCGCGGTCGCGATCGTGCCGCTGTTCTACGGCGCGCTGTACATCTGGGCCAACATCGACCCGACGGGCCGGCTCGACCACGTGAAGGCCGCCGTGGTCAACGAGGACCAGATGGTCGAGGTCGCCGGGCGCGACGGCGAGAAGCAGCCCGTGGCCGTCGGCCGTCAGCTCGCCGCGAACCTCGTCGGCAACGACGACCGCAACAACTACGACTGGGTCCTCACCGACCCGTCCGACGCCCGCAGCGGTCTCGCCGACGGTCGCTACAAGGCGGTCCTCACGATCCCGCGCGACCTGTCGAAGGCGGCGACGTCGACGAGCGGCGACCCCGACGCGGCGGTGCAGGGCCGGCTCGACCTGAAGACGAACGACGCCGTCAACTTCGTGAACGGCCAGATCGCCGACCGCATCCTCGAGGCCGCGAAGTCGTCGCTGAACGCCCAGGTCACGCGCACCTACCTCGACAACCTCTACCTCGGCTTCACCGACATCAAGAGCTCCCTGGAGGAGGCGGCCGACGGCGCGGGCACGCTCGCGGACGGCGCGGGCCGACTCGGCACCGGGGCCGACCAGCTGGCCGACGGCACCCGTCAGCTGAGCAGCGGTGCCGCGACGCTCGCCGACGGGAACCGGCAGCTCGCGGGCGGTGCGGAGCGGCTCGACGCCGGCGCCGGACAGCTCGCCGACGGACTCGACCAGCTGCAGGAACGGACCGTTCCCCTGCCCGGACAGACCCGCCAGCTCGCCGACGGAGCGGAGCAGGTCGCGGGAGGCGTGGCGCAGTTCGACGCCGTCGTCCAGCGGGTGGTCGGCGGCATCAACGGCAGCACCGGCCAGGTCCGGGAGCAGCTGGAGACCCTGGAGACGTCGCTGCGCGACGCCGCGCAGCAGTGCCGCGCCGACGGCGTGCCCGCGGCCACGTGCGCGAACCTCGACGCCGGCGCCGACGCCGCGGCGGCAGCCCGCACGCAGGTCGGCACCGTGACCGGACGCGCCGACGAGATCGGGCGGCAGTCGGCGCGCCTGAACGACGGCGCACAGCGCGTCGCGGCCGGCAACCGTCGACTCGCCGACAACGTCCCGGCCCTCGTCGGGGCGATCGGCCAGGCCTCCGACGGCGCCGACCAGCTGCAGTCGGGCACGTCGCAGCTGGCCACCGGCGCCCGTGCGGCGGCCGGTGGCGCAGATCGGCTCGCGAGCGGGGCCAGCCGTCTGACCGACGGTGCCGACCAGCTCAGCGACGGTGCAGGCGCGCTGCGTGACGGCGCGCTGCGACTGCAGGACGGTCTGGCCGACGGCAGCGAGCAGGTGCCCGACTACACGAAGGACCAGCGGGAGAAGCTCGCCACGACCGCGGCCACTCCGGTCACCGACGCCGCCGACCGGCTCAACGCCGTCGCGTCCTACGGCGAGGGCCTCGCGCCGTACTTCATGGCGCTCGCCCTGTGGGTAGGTGCCATGTCGATCTACCTCCTGCTGCGGCCGGTCTCCGCGCGCGCGATCGCCTCGACGACGGGCGCGGTGCGTACCGCGCTCGCGGGCTTCGTGCCTGGTGCCGCACTGTCGGTCGTGCAGGCCGTGCTGCTGGTCGGCGTGCTGCTCGGGATCGTCGGCGTCGACGCCTCGCAGCCGGGCCTGCTGCTCGGTCTGGCGCTGCTCACCGGGCTCGTCTTCACGGCCATCAACCAGACCTTCATCGCCTGGTTCGGCGGGGCCGGACGCTTCCTGGCGATCGTGTTCGTCTGCCTGCAGCTGACCGCTGCCGGCGGCACCTACCCGATCGAGACCTCACCGTCGTTCTTCGGCTTCCTCCACGCGCTGCTCCCCATGACCTACGCCGTGCACGGGCTCCGCGCGGCGACGGCGGGTGGCACCACGGGTGTCGCGTTCGACGTCTTCGTGCTGGTCGTGTTCGCCGTGGGTGCCCTCGCCCTCACCGCGCTGGCGGCGAAGCGTCGTGAGCGCGTGACGATGACCGCCCTGCACCCGACGCTCCAGGTCTGACGGGTCGCCGGACCCGACCGCCCCAGCCTCCACGCGACGGGCTGTACTCATGGTCCTCTCACGAGATCCTCACGGAATCTTGATGCTCTCCTGTGGCGTACTGAACGGCGTTCACCTCGGTGCGGGCGCACCCTGGAGGAGCAGCCCCATCGGGGGGCCATGACCGTGGAGGAATGCCATGTGGACCACTGCGCAGCGCCGTCGCCTGACCGAGACCCCGTACGCGGACGCCCTCGACCGACATGCCGGGGCCGGCATCGCCTCGTTCCACGCGCTGCCCATCGGTTCGCTCGCCCACGCGCCCGACGGCGACGACTCCGCACTCGCTGAGCGCACCCGCCGGCTCTTCGGGAGCTACCTGGCGACCGAGCTGACCCTCGGCTCGCCCGAGCTCGACTCCTTCTTCCGCGCCCACCGCCAGCTGGCGCGGTCGCGGCGGCTGACGGCCGAGGCTTTCGGCGCCGACGACACTCAGTACGTGACCACGGGCACGACGGGCGCCAACCAGGTGGCGCTGGAGGCGCTGCGCGTCGCCGGCGCCAGGGTGCTCGTCGACCGCTCGGTGCACCAGTCCATCCACTTCGCCCTCGACCGCCTCGGCGCCGACGTCCTGTACGCACCGACGTCGCCGACGGACACCGAGCACGGCGTCATCACCGCGCTGCGCGAGGCGAAGGCCGCCGGGGTGGAGGTCGACGTCGTGGTCGTCGGGGTGTCCGCCTACGACGGGTCCCTGGTGCAGATGCGTCGCTTCCTGGGCGCGCTGCAGGAGCTGACCGCCGAGTCGGGCTGCCGGGTGCTCGTCGACGAGGCCTGGACGGCGATCCACGCGTTCCACCCGTGGCTGCGGCGGCTCACCGCCATCCACGCGATCCGCGAGACGCTCGCGGAGCACCCCGACTGGCCGGCGTCGTTCCTCGTGACGCACTCGACCCACAAGTCGATGCTCGCACTGAGGCAGGGCTCGTACCTGCACGTCATCGGGCCGGACACGCTCAAGGCCACCGTGCGCGCGGCGCTGTACCGCGTCCACACCACGAGCCCGTCGCTGCCGGTGCTCGCGAGCCTCGACATCGCGCGCGCCCACGCCGTCGCCGAGGGGACCGCCCTCGTCGAGCGAGCCCTCGCGCAGGCCGACCGGCTCAGGGAGCTCGCGCGCCGGGTCCCGTGGCTGGCCGAGCACCGGCCGGTGGCCACCACGAGCGCGTACCTCGCGGACCCGATGAAGGTGCACCTCGACCTCGGGACGCCCGAGCGCGCCCAGGAGGTGCGCGCGGCCCTGTTCGACGAGTACGGCATCTTCGTCTCGCGGCAGGACGGCTCGACGCTGCTGTTCACGATGCACGTCGGCGTGACCCCCGAGCAGGTCGACCTGCTGGTCGAGGCGCTGGAGAGCGTGTGCTGCCTCGACGCACCGGAGTGCTCGTGCGGCGACGAGCGCTACATCATCGCCTACCCGCCGGGGATCCCCCTGCAGGTGCCGGGCGAGCAGCTGGCGGCGCCACCGTCGCGCCGGGCGGGCGAGGAGCTGTACTCGACCTTCTGACGTGACTGCCCTGCCGCCCGCGGCCCCGCCGGGCTCATCGAGGGGTCAGCGGGCGCAGGCGGGGGCGTCGACGACCGGCAACGGGGCCGGGACGCCGAGCGACGGCATGCCGAGGGAGACCGCGGGGCGCACCTCGGTACGTCCCTGGCGAGCCTCCCACGCGTCGCCGGCCCGTGTGCGGCGGTAGGAGACGACGTCGGCGTCGCTGACGAGGTGGTGCGGTGCGGCGTGCGTGACGGTGACCTCGACGAGGTCGCCGGGGCGCACGTCGTGCCCACCGGGCGTGAAGTGCACGAGCCGGTTGTCGCGCGCGCGACCGGTGAGGCGCTGGGTCTCGTGGTCCTTGCGGCCGCCGGCGGCACTGTGGTCGGAGACGAGCAGCTCGACGGTGCGGCCCTCGAGCCGCTGGTTCTCGGCCCAGGCGGTCTCCTCGACGACGGCCGCGAGGCGCATGTAGCGCTCCTGCACGACCTCCTTGGGCAGCTCGGGCAGGTCGGCGGCAGGCGTGCCCGGCCGGCGCGAGTACTGGAAGGTGAACGCGCTCGCGAAGCGCGCCTGGCGGACGACGTCGAGCGTCTCGGCGAAGTCCTCCTCGGTCGCGCCGGGGAACCCGACGATGCTGTCGGTGGTGATCGCGGCGTCGGGCATCGCCTGGCGCACGCGGTCGAGGATGCCGAGGTACTTCTCCTGGCGGTAGGAGCGCCGCATCGCCTTCAGGACGCGGTCGGAGCCGGACTGCAACGGCATGTGCAGCTGTGGCATGACGTTGGGCGTCTCGGCCATCGCGGCGATGACGTCGTCGGTGAAGTCGCGCGGGTGGGGGCTGGTGAAGCGCACCCGCTCGATGCCGTCGACCGCGCCGACCG
>SXGQ01131094.1_pt1 | contig 16169 bp, 12 predicted proteins | sample 3178371 | NCBI WGS metagenome assembly SXGQ01 (sample SAMN11356859, study PRJNA531348) | freshwater metagenome | isolation source: freshwater sample F1-20 | place: China: Fuxian Lake, Yuxi | collected 2017-12-25
CGCGCCGCCAGCCCGTCGAGCGTCGGCCCGACCGTGCTGCCCTTGCCGGACAGGGCGTGGCACAGCACGCAGGCCGCCGGGTGCCGGTGGAAGAGCTCCGCGCCGCGGGCGGCATCGCCGGGGCCGGCGACGGCTGTCTCCTCGATCGGGGTCAGCTCCATGAGACGCAGGTCGTCGAAGGCGGCCTCGCCGCGCGCCACGTGCAGCACGTTCACGCTCGCGTTGGCGCGCTCGCCGCTGTCGAACTCCAACTCCACCTCCGTCCAGCCGGTCTCCCGCCGCCGCACAGTTTCCGTCTCCAGGCGGGCGCCGTGGACGTTGAAGCTCGCCTTGCCCCCGAAGACGGCGCCGGTGCGGATCCAGCCCGCGAGACGGTAGCGGGTTTGCGGGCGCAAAGACACGTCCGCGTGCAGGCTGGTGTCGGCGTCGGCGGTGGTGACCACGCGGACCCCGCGTCGGCCGGCGCGCGCGTCGGCGGGCTCCGCCGAGGAGCTCCACGCGGCGTCGCGGTTGCCGGCGCGGGTGCCGTAATCGCGCCGCCGCCAGCCGGCGGGCAGGCCGTCCTCGCCCACCGCCTCGAACCCGGGGTTCGGCAGCAGGTTGGGGCCCTCGCGGTGGGACGCGACGCCGTGGACCCGGCCGAGGATCCGGCCCGCCTCGCGCAGCCAGTCGTCGCGCTGGTGCGCGGGTTCGCGGAGGAAGTTGGCCGTCACCGTCCGGATCGCCGGGGACGTCGGAAACTCGGCCAGTTTTACCGCGGCGGCGAGTCGGGTCAGCAGGTCTGGATCGCTGACCACGGCGGAGCCGAAGAACAAAGCCAGCGCCGCCTCGTCGCGGCCGAGGGCACGGATGGCGTTGCGCCGCACCGTGGGCTCCGCGTGAGCAAGGGCCGCGCGGTGCGTGTCAGCGTCGAGGGCGCCCAGCCCGTGGAGCGTCCAGAGCGCGTGGAGAGCCGGGAGGGGCGAAGACTGCGCGGCGACGCGGCGGAGCGCCGGTGCAGCTCCCTGGCGCCGGCCCTCCACCAGCAGGCGCTGCGCGGTGAGGCGCCAGAACGGGTTGGGATCGGCCAGCGCCTGCGTCAACTGCGCCTCGTCCGCGCCCTGCAGGGTGCGCCGCGGCGCGGGGGCGGGTCCATCCCAGACGATGCGGTAGATGCGCCCGCGGCGATGGTCGCGGAGCGGGTTTTCGTGGGCGCCGCCAACGCCGGTCCGCGCCGCGTAGCCGCCGCGTTCCGGACTCGGGGTCGGGTTGTGCTGGATAATGTAGTTCTGCCAGTCCGCGAACCACACGGCACCGTCCGGGCCGACTTCGGCGAACACGGGGGACATCCATTCGTCGGTGCTGGCGACGAGGTTAAAGGCGTCGTCGGCTGCGTAGCCCGCGCCGTCGCGTCGGACGGAGAAGAGCGCGATGACCTTCATCGTGGGCTCGCAAACCATCGCCTTGCCTTGGAGGCGCGGAGGCAGCTGAGCGGAGTGGATGAAGGCGCTGCCGGCCGCGGCGGTGTAGCCGCCGAAGACGTCGACTTGGCGGAAATTCGGCGTGATGGGCCGGGCGCGGTCCTCGGTGTTGATCCGCCGGGCGGTCTGGGCCCGCATCCCGCGAGGAAGGATCGTCGCCGGGATGCCGCCGAAGAAGAGGGGCGCGTTGTTGGCGGTACCACCGAACTGGTCCCCGGCTTCGTTGCTGGAATGGCCCCAGGAGTTGTTTGTGAACTGGTGCAGGAATTCGAGCGCCGAGCCGTCGGCGCGGAACCGGAACGTGCCCTGCGCGAACTGCCGCTCCTCGCCGCTCACCACCCCGCGGAAACCGGAGTACCCGACGCAGCCGTAGAGCCAGTTGTCTACGCCGTAATGCAGGTTGTTCGCCTGCGCGTGGGTGTCGCCCACGCCCCAGCCGGTCATGATCTCGCGGCGTTCGTCCGCGCGGTCGTCGCCGTCGGTATCGCGGAGGAACAGGAACCGCGGGGGCTGGGCCACGACGATCCCGCCGCCGGTGAAGACGAACCCGGTCGGGATGTTGAGGTTCTCTGCGAAGACGGTGAATCGGTCCGCCCGGCCGTCGCCATCGGTGTCCTCGCAGATACGGATGCGGTCGTTGCCGCGGCCATCCGGGCGCACGTCGTGGGGATAATCCTGGGTCTCGGCAACCCAGAGGCGGCCGCGCTCGTCCCAAGCCAGGAAGATCGGCTTGGCGATGTCGGGCTCGGCGGCGAACAGCTCCACCCGCAGGTCCGGGGCCACCTGCATGCGCTCCCGGCTGCCCCGGGTCGTCAGGGGTAGCTGGAACGTCACGGGTTCCGCACGCTTCTCGTAATTAGCGATGGTCGGCCGCGTTTCCCGCGGCTCCGGTTCCCGCGCCGCGAGGAAGCGGCGCCACTCCGCCGCCCGCTCCGGCCCGACCAAGCTCACCAGCCGCTCTCGCGCGCGGGCGGCGAAGCTCGGTGCGTCCGCGGTCCCCAGGCTCGCGGCATCGAGTCGGCGGGAAACCGGCACTCCCGCGAGGATGGGAAAGCGTTCGGCCGGCGCGTCGACGATGATGGCATCGAAGCGTCGGACGAAGTCGGGGGTAGCGTCGGCCGGCTCGGAAAGGTAATCAAACCACAGGGCGTCCCGACCCAGCTCGCGCATCAGAAGCTGACAGCGCGTCCGGGGTTCCGCGGCCGGCGTGCCAAGGTAGAGCACGCGCAGCGGGGCGGCCGCGGCCGTCAGCGCGGTCAGGAGCAGGAGGGTCAGGAGCGGAAGGCGCATCATCGGGGTGCGGGGAGCAGAGGCGTTTCCGCGCCGCGGGGAAAGCGGAGAATGGAGGGGTCGACGCCCTAGTGCGACCCAAGGGTTGGCCGGCACCATGGGCCGGGCGAAGTGTGGGGTCAAAACGGTGGCCACGCGGAGGGCGCAGCTGCGACTGTCCTCACGCTGGCGGATCCCCAGGCCGGAGCGGGCTTGCGTCGGCCGGGGCGGCGGGCAGGGTCGGGGAGGCTTTGGGGCCTGGTCGTCGCTCCGAGTTCTTTGATCCCAAGGCGCGGGTGATGCCGCGCCGGCCAGAAGTTCGGAGAGGAAAGTCCGGACACCGTAGGGCAGGATGCTGCGCCAGCCGCAAGGCGAGCGCAGGCGGCGCGCTTCAAGGCGCGTCGACGGATAGTGTCACAGAAAATAGGTAGCCAGGCGACGCGCCCTCGGGCGTGGCGCCTGGTGATAGTGAAAAGGTGGGGTAAGAGCCCACCGCGCCTCCGCGCGAGCGGGGCGGCACGAAAAACCCCTTCCGGTGCAAGGCAAAATAGGTGGCTGGGCGGCCCGTCCAATAGCCACGGGTATGCTGCATCCGCGCTGTGTCCGCCTCGGCGGCCGCGGCGGGGACGGGCTGGCCGCAAGGCCAGCCCGAGAGAAATGACGACCGAAGCGCCTCCGGCGCGGAACAGAATCCGGCTTACCGGCCCCAAAGCCTCCATTTTTATTCCCCATCACCTCCCGCGCATGTCGTCCGCTTCCCTTCGTCTTGGGTTTTTACTCGCCGCCGCGCCGGCGGCCCTCGTGGCCGCCGCGCCCGACGAGACCCGCTTCCAGCGGTTCCAACGCCAGTCCCGCGAGGCCGAGCAACGGGGCCTCGCGGAACCCTTCCGCGGCATCACTGCTACCGGACGGCCCGAGGCGGGGCTTTTTCCTCGGCGTTCCACCGGCGTCTCGACCGAGCCCGTGCGTCGCGCCGCGGCGGACTTTCTCACCGCCCTCACCCCCGCGCAGCGGGATCGCACGCGCTTCCCGAGCGACGACCCAGAATGGCGGAAGTGGATGAATCAGCATTTTTACGTCCGGCAGGGCGTATCCTTTGCTGAGATGGACGAAAGGCAGCGCGGGGCAGCCTTCGCGCTCCTGCGGGCCGCGCTGAGCGCTGAGGGGCTGCAGTTGTCGCGCGACATCATGCGGCTTAACCACACCCTTGGGGAACTCAATGGGGGCAACTTCACCGAGTACGGTGAGTGGCTTTACTGGATCACCGTGATGGGCGAGCCGTCCCCGGATCGGCCGTGGGGCTGGCAGCTCGACGGTCATCACTTGATCATTAATTACTTCGTTCTGGGTGACCAGGTCGTGATGACCCCCGTCTTCGTGGGCTCGGAGCCGGTGGTCGCCGCGGGCGGAATTCACCGCGGCGTGGCCATTTTGCAGGCGGAGCAGGACGACGGGCTCGCTTTCCTGCGGTCCTTGTCTCCGGGGCAGCGATCCCGGGCCGTGCTGCGGTCGGAGAAGACCGGCAACGATAATCTCACCGAGGCGTTTAAGGACAATGTTGTGATCCCCTATGCGGGCCTGCCTGGGACCGAGCTTACCGCGACCCAGCGGGGGGCGCTACTCGCGCTCGTCGCCCGTTACGTCGGCCAGCAGGCGCCGGGGCACGCGCGGGTGCGCTTGGCGGAGGTCGAGGCGCAGCTGGACCGGACCTACTTCGCTTGGGTCGGCGGGGCGGAGGACGGCGGGGTTTTCTACTACCGTATCCATAGTCCGGTGATTTTGATCGAATTCGATCACCAGCGCCCGGCCAACCTTCGCCACCTCGCCGCGGATCCGCAGCAGCCGAATCGCCAACACATCCACGTCGTCGTCCGCACGCCCAACGGAAACGACTATGGTCAGGACTTGCTCCGGCAGCACCTGGCGACGCACCCGCATTGAGCCGGTCCGCGCTTCGGCCGGGCTGAGGCTCAGAGGTCGTCCAGATCGCCCTTGTAGGGCTCGCGTTCGTTCACCGTGGCGAGCTCGTTCCACGAGGTTAGACGGAAGGGGGCGGTGGTGGTGAGTTTGGCCAGCGACTCGTCCTGGTGAAATGCGATATTGCCGCTGAAGGTGATGTCGTTGGCGACGATCGAGCCGAGAATGTCGCGGTCGGTCGAGCCGCCACCGGCGATCGTCACGCTGGCGTTGGGTGCGTAGATGGCGCCGGAGAGGGCTGCGTTGCCGGCGATCGAGATCTGCTGCTTCGTCGCGGTGGCAGTGCTTTGCCCGTAGAGCTGGAAGTTGGCGGGATTGCCGGCCGTAGTCCCGGTGGAGCCCGCGTTAACGATGCCGTTGCCGGCGAGATTGACGTTACCGACCGTGTAGAGCGTCAGCTTCGCGCCGGGCGCTACGTTGATGCCGGCGCTGCCGGTGATGCTGAGCGTGGTGACGCCGGCGAGCCCGTCGAGGTACAGCTCCACGTTACCGTTGATGTTCAGCACGGTGGTGCCACTGAGGTTGAGGGTCGTCAGACGGTATTTGCCTGTGTTGCCGAGGTTGGCGATGGGCTGGCCGGCCATCGGGGTGTAGCGTTGGACGATCTTTTGCGAAAACCCGGCCTCGAAGTTGGCGAAGAAGTGGGTCGAGACCCGGTTCATGTCGATGAAGCCATTGGCGCTGCCGAAGGGCCCGATGGAACCCTGCGGGCCCACCTGCGGCGGGGCGCCGCCAGTGGCGGCGTGTCCCCAGATCCGCGCGTTCTGCACGGCGACCGAGTTTACGGCGACCGAGATGCTCCCGATCGAGGCCTGGTCCCGGGCCCACATGGAGCTGTAGGCTAAGATGCCGCCGGAGTCAGGCTGGGAGATCCAGCTATCGACGGTGGCGCTGGCCCCATTGAACCGGATGAATTCCCGGGCGACCAGCCCGTTGGCGAACTTGGTAGCGCGGCGGGTGCGGATCAGCACCCATTTCTCGGCGTTTGGGGCGCCGCTCCCGTCGGGCGGACGGACGATCCCTCGGGCGATGACCTCGGGGGAACTTTCCCCGGTGTAGTTGTAGACGTAGACGCGGATTTCGCCGCTGGCGGCGCCATCCACAGGGAGATTGGTCCATTTCCGCCAGGCCTCGCCGTTTTCGGTGCCCCAGCCCGCGTTGCTCCAGGAATAGGACGGGTCGGAAACGCGTCGGTTGAGCGAGTACATCGCCTCTTCGAGGCCGTTCTCTGCGAGGTTCATCGCGGCATTGGCCCAGAGCGCTCGCTGCGAGAGCTGGAGGCTGGTGCGCGAGAGGTTAATGTAGCTCACTAGGGAAACGGCGAGAATCGACGCCAGCATCATCCCGACCAGCAGCACTGAGCCGCGGCGCGCAGGGGAGGGGAGGCAAGGGCGGGAGAGCGGACGCATGGTCAGCGAGCTCAAGCGGTGACCCGCTTGTTCCGGAGGATATAGCGGGCGGAGAGCACCTTGTGGGTGGCGGTCGCGGTATCGCCGGGCGAGCGAGAGGACTGGAGCGAGATTTGTAGCTGCTTGGTCCAGGCGGCGGCTTTGGCGAGCGAAGTGGCACCACCGATCGAGGGCAGCTCCGCGCCGGTGATCGTGTAGCCTTTGAAGGCGAACTGGGTGATGCCGGTGATCAGCACCTTGGCCCCGGAGCTCTCGGTGCGAGTGAACGAGCCCACGGTGTGCGAGTAGGTGACCGGACGGGAGTCCACGATGAGCGTCACGGATTCCGCGCTGTTCCACGTGATCGCGCTGGCTTGGCGGGTGTCGCGGGCAAAAAGTTCGAGGGCGAAGCGGGCCTGACGCTCCATGTCGTTGTAGAGCTCGATGCGCAGGCCGGTGCGGGTGAGGAAGATGAACGTGGTGAGGATGGCCCCGAGCACGAGCCCGGAGAGCCCAAGCGCGATCAGGATCTCGGCGAGCGTAAAGCCCCGGCGGCGGTGGTCACGAGCGGGCCAGCGTGTAGAAGTAATCATATATTCCCTCGCGGGCGTAGGTGGCGCGGAAGCTGCGCGTGTGCGGCTTGCCGTCGGTGGTGCTCCACTGGACGGTCACGGTGATGACGCGAATATCGTCGGGCCGAGCGGCGTCGGGGGCCACGGCCCGGGTGAGGGTAAAGCGCTCGGCGAGCGTGGAGTCCGATGTAAACGCGTTGCTGAGGGGCACTGCGGTCTCGGCCGGGAGCGCGATGATGCTGCTCCAGCCCATCATCCGGAGGCGCTCGATCTCGCTCTGCAGGATCTGGGCCGCGAGCGTGTTGCCGCGGGCGAGATCAAGATGCCGCAGACCCCATTGAATCACCCCGATCGACGTGGTGATCGCGGCCGCGAGGATCGCGGTTGCGAGGGTGACTTCCACTAGGGTGAAACCACTCCGCCGCCTTCGCGCAAGGGGGCGGGGGGCAGCAGAGCAAGAGGGCTGGCGGGCGGGGGCGTGCAAGGCGAGCGGGGACGGAGAGGCGTAACCACAGGCCAGGCCAGTCTGCGGGTCCGGTCGCGGGCTTTTTCAGGGAATTTTAGCAGCCTGTTCGCCGTCCGCTTCCGACAATACCCTTGACTCTCCTGGCCAAGTTTGGGTTCGTGCTCCGCTTAACTCGCTAAGTCCGACCATGGCCAATACCAAGTCTGCCATCAAAGCCGCCCGCAAAACCATCCGCCTAACCGACCGCAATCGGGGCGTGAAGACCCGGCTCAAGACCCTCCGCAAACAGCTCGACGAGCTGCTGGCGAAGAAGGACGCCGCCGCAGGCAAGTCGGCCGCTGCGGCCTACGTCTCCGCGATGGACAAGGCGGTGAAGTCGGGCGTCGTGCACAAGAACGCGGCCGCCCGGGGCAAGGCCCATGCAGCGAAAGCACTCGCGCTGAAGTAAACGACCGCGTCCGCCCCCGGGCGCCGACCCTCGCTGGTCGCCCCGACGGGAGAAAGGGCTTTACAGCCCCGCGGGCGCCCCGCACGGTCCAAAAAAACAGTCCTCCTCTCCTTTCCACAATGGGCAACCTGAAGAAGAAGCGCCGCCTCAAGATGAATAAGCACAAGCGCCGCAAGCGCTTGAAGGCGAACCGCCACAAGAAGCGTACGTGGCAGAAGTAAAAGCGCGGTTACGCGCCTGACTTTCGTCCCCGCCGTCCCTCCGGGCGGCGGGGTTTTTTTTGGAGTGGGTCAAGGATTTGTAAATCCCTGCAGCGGAGGGCCCGCGGAGCGGGTTTCCCCTTGTCCGTGCGGTCCAGTCCGGCGAGTTTGCCGTGCCCAGTTCATCGCCTTCCTCCCCAGTGTCCCTGCGCATGTTTCGCTCCCGCCAGCTCCCCGGCATCTTCCTCGACTATGGCGGGGAAACCGTGCGCGGCGCCCGGACTTCCTCGTTCACTGCGCCCTTTACGGTGGAGGAGGTGGGGGAGTGTCCCGCGGGCGATCGGGTGGCGCTGGCGCACTTGCTGCAGCGGCTTAGTGCCCGGCGCGCGGTGGGCCGGCGCGTGCACGCGCGGGTGGCGATCCGGCCGGAAGGCCAGTTGGTACAGGTACTGACGGCTGAGCCCAAGCGGCTGCTGGAGCCCGAGTACTTTGCCACGCTCTGCTCCGGCCAGCTGCAGATTGATCCTGAGAAGTACCTACTCTCGGTACTCCAGGCGGAGGATGGACAGTCGTTTGACCCGGGGCGGATGGGAGAGCGGGAATTGTTCTTCTGCGGCCTGCCCTTGGCCGAACGGGAGGCTGCGCAGGGTTCCCTAGTGGATCAGGATATTTATCCGGAGAGTCTTGAACTGGGTACCGTCGCCACGCTCGGCGCGGTGGCGGACCATGTGCGGCATTGCGGGTTCACCACGCCCGTTCTGGTCCTGGAAGTTGGGGGCACCAGTTCCCACGCCTATGTTGTTTCCCGCGGGGGCGTGACGCACACGCGGCCGCTCAGCTCCGGCCTCGATGCGATGGTGCCGCTGGTCCAGCGAAACTTGGGACTCAAGGATTTCGCGGCCGCTAAGAAGCTGCTGTACGCCAATGCCTTCGACTTTTCCGCGATGGGTCCTGAGCTAACCTTAGGGCTCGCGCGCGAGGTGCACGCGCTGATCTCGCACTTGGAGGTGCGGACCGGGCGTTCAGTGCGCCAACTGCTGAATCTTCGGTTGCCGCCGAAAATGGGTTGGCTCGGGCTAGCGCTGGCGAGGGAGCTGGGGCTGGAGCCGCTGGCGCCCGCGATAGACAACTGGCTCGCGGCCCGCGGCATCACGCCGGCTGCGGCCGTGCGCGTGGCGGTCGGGTCGGATCCCGGCTGGCTCGGGGTGTGGGGGTTGATGCTGCGGGGGGAGGTGCAAGATGCGGAACAAGCTGCTTGAACGCGCCCGCCCGGCCCGCGAGGCCAAGGCTACCGTCGCCGGCTGGCATCCGGATTTCCGGGACGTGCGGAAGCTCCCCGATGTGAAGGTCGTGCGGACCGCATTTTTCATCAACGGCGCGCTGACAGTCGCGGCGGTCCTGCTTGGGGGCACGCTCGCCTTCCGCGCATGGCAGGTGCGCGAGGTGGCGGGCAAGATTGCGGAGGAGGAACGGCAGATCGCGCGCGACCGGCCCTTGAGCGAGGCGGCTTTGAAGCAATACCAGGCGTTCCGCGAAGACCACGCCCGGGTCGAGGAGGTCGCCGCCTTCTTGGCAGTGCGCCCGTCCGTCCCGGCCCTGTTGCGACGGCTCGGGGAGACGATGCCGCCGGATCTTGCCCTCGATAGCTTCGAGTTGCGCGAGGATGGCGTGGCGCTGCGGTTCACCGTCCGGGGCGACGCGCTGGCGGCGAGCGGGCGGGCGACCCGCCATCTGGAGGCGCTCCGCGGCGACGCCGCCATGGGTGCTTTCGACCAGTTCACGTTTGCCGATACCCCGGCCCGCAACGCGACCACCGGCCGGGTGGCCGTTGAGTTCTTCCTCCGGCTCAAGGCCAAGGGGGACGAGAAGACCCAGGCCGGGAGGAAGAAGGGATGAAATTCGGAGGCACAATCGAGTCGCTGCGTTCCAATCTGCCGGGGGTCGCCCTCGGTGCAGTGGTGCTCCTACTGGGTGCGGTTTCCTGCTGGCGTTCCGACGCGCTGGAGGCAGCAGAGAAGCAACTGGCGACCAAGCAGGCTCTGGCCAACCGGCTGGGGCGTAACGTGAAGCAGGCGGCCCAGCTCCCCGAGCAGGCGGCGGCCCTCAAGGCTAGCCGCCAGGCCATCGAGGCCCGCATCCTGCGCGGCGCGGAGATCGGCCCACATGCCGAGTTTTTCTACCGGCTGGAGCGGGAGGCGGGAGTAAAACTGATCGAGCTCCGGCCCCAGCCCGCCCCGCCGCTTCCCAAGGGCTCGGCGCCCCGGGTCATTCCCGTGCCCTTCTCCCTTTCTCTCCAAGGCTCTTGGCCGCAGGTGCTCGGCTTCCTCGAATTGCTCGAAGCTGACGAGCGCTACGTCCGAGTGCAATTGATGACCGTGGGGTCGAACCCCACTAACCGGCAGGAGGCCCTCACTGCCACCCTGGCGGTGGAGCTCCTCGGTCGCCCATGAACCCGCACCTTCTCCGTGCCCTACTAGCGTTGGGCCTTGCCCTCCCCGTTGCCGTCGCCGGTGAGCCGGCCGGCGATCTCCTGCCGCCCGTGCAACGCGCTGGGCAGATCGCGGCCGCGGAGCGGCTGGCGGTGCGCTCCCGCCCGGCCCTCGCTCCGAAGGAAACCCCCTCGCCTTTTGCTCCCGTGGGGTTTGAGCCGGCGGATCCGACCGACCCGCAACGGGCCGCTGCCGGCGGCGCGGAAAAGCTGTCGGGTGATCGGGAAACGCTTGAGCTGTTGGCCGCGCAACTAACCCCTTCGGGCGTGATCGTGCTGCGCGGCTCGCCCCTGCTGATCCTCTCCAATCGCCAACTCCCGGCGGGCACACACTTCACCATCACCCTGCAGGGCCAAGAGCACGAGCTACTCCTCGTCGAAGTCTCGCGGTCCACCTACACCCTGCGTTACCGGGCAGAGGAAACCACCCGGACGATCCAGTCCGCGCTCAAATGATCTCCCGGCCTGCCTTCTCCCTCCTGTTCACCGCACTCGGGTGCCTGTCCGCCGCCCGCGCCGCCGCCCCGGAGTCCGCTCCCGTCCCGGTCGTCGCGGTCGCCGCGAGCCGGCCCGCCCCGACTGCGTCCCCGGCCGCCTCTGCCCGGGACGTCCTTTCGGTGGATTTTCCGGAGGAGGAGATCCGCAACATCCTCCGCAACGTCGCCGACCTCTTCGAGTTGAACATCATCGTGCCCGAGGCGCTCAAAGGGCGCACTACGATCAAGCTCCGCGACGTCACCTGGCGCCAGATCTTCGACAGCGTCCTCCAGCCCGCGGGGTTCAGCTACAAGGAGGAGGGCAATATCATCAAGATCGTCAGCAACGACGCGCTCGGGCAGGAACCTGTCACGACCGACGTTTTCGTCCTGAACGCCGCCAAGGCCGTCGACCTCCTGCCCACGGTCGCTTCGCTGGTCGATGCCGGCACGGGCGGCAAGATCGTCGTCGATGCCCGCAGCAACAGTCTGATCATCACCGAGCGCCCGGCGCGACTCGCCCGCATCAAGGCCATTGTCGAGCAGCTCGACCGCACCTCGGACCAAGTGATGATCGAGACCAAGTTCATCGAGGTGTCGGACAACGACGTGAAGAATCTCGGGGTCAACTGGTCCTCCTTGGCCAACTATCGCGTCGGGGTCGGTCCGGATAAGGAGAAGGGGCTCGCCACCGTCCAGCGCACGCGGGATCAGGCCGGCAGCGCCGGCTTCAACCGCAACGACGGCACCACGGGCTCCAGCTCCGCCGCCAACAATCAGGGCACCACCACCAGCGCCACGACGGGCCAGAACTCTGGCAGCACGAACTCCAATGCTGTCACCGCGACCAACGGTACCCCGGTGAGCACCGCCACTACGGGCGTGACGAGCTCCCTGACCAACGCCGCGACCACCGCCGTCACCGGCGGGGTCACCAACGCGGTGACCCAGGGTGCCACCAACGCGTTCAACAACCTCGCCTCTCTGGTGAACAACGAGGGCACGGTGCGCACGCTCAACGCGGTCTTTTCGGCGGACGAGTTCCGCCTCGTTCTCAGCGCACTCCAGCAGCAGAGTCAGGTGAAGATCGTCTCCAACCCGACGATCGTGACCCTGAACAATTCCGAGGCCACGATCAATGTCGGCCAAGAGCGGCCGATTCCCCGGTATCAGTACAACCAGCAGACGGGAAACCTCGAGGTCAACGGCTTCGACTTCAAACCAATCGGCGTCATCCTCCGGGTCACCCCGCAGGTGAACTCCCGCGGGCTTATCCGTCTCACCGTCGCGCCGGAGGTCAGCCAGTCCTTCAATAATGTCTCGTTCAACGGGAACGAGATCCCGATCATCGAAACGCGGAAGACGCAGACCACCGTCTCTCTCGCCGACGGCTACACGATGGGCATCGGCGGGCTACTCCAGGCGACTTCGTCCGACACCGTCACCAAGGTGCCCGTGCTGGGCTCGATCCCGGTGCTCGGGCGGCTATTCCGCAGTGACGGTCGGCAGAAAGATTCGAACAACCTGATTATCTTTATCACCGCGAAGATGATCAGCGCCGAGGGCGCCACCATGGAGCAGGTCTTCGATTCCGCTCGCTTGCGCGGCCTGCAGCTGCGCCGCGACGAGCTCCCCGGCTGGCGCGACGGTTCCAGCCCCTTCGTCGACGACGCGAATCGGCCCCAGTCCACCCCGCCCACCCAGCGCTGAGGCGGCTCCCGCTTTCCCGATGCAAGCCTGGTCCCGTCTTCTCTTCGGCCTGCTGCTGGTCCTCGCGCCGCCTGCCCTCGTGGCCGCCCCGGAGCTCAGCCTCACTGGCGTCACCATCCGCCCCGCCGAGGCCAAGCCCGGCGATCAGATCACGCTTTCGGTCGGGGTCACTAATTCGGGGGCCTCCGGTATCTCCCCCGTGACCGGGCTCCCGATTGCCGTCGCCGCCGACACGTGGCCAGCCGGTAGCACGGCGACCCTAGGAGTCACCTTCACCCACGTCGCCACGGGCTACACGTTCTCGCTTACCGGCACTGGGGCACTCAGCGCAGGGCTCGCTGGCGGCGGCACGACTGGGACGGTCGACCTGAATGCCCTTGTCCCGATCAGCTTCACCGAAGCTGGGCCCTACCGCGTCGCGCTGGTCTGGGTAAGCCACACCGGCGCCGCGCCCGGCGATTGGAAGGGCCGCTCTTTCGCCACCTCTTCCCCTGCGTTCTCGGTGATCGGGAAACCCGATTTCCAGATCGTGTCGCTTACCTACGCCGCCAATTCAGCGCTCACGGGTGGCGCGGTAGTCCCGATGACGCTTAAGTACCTCAACGCGACGATGTCCAACGGGGTGAACAATGTTCCCTTCGTTCCAGTGCCGGGGCTCACGCAGTTCCGGATCCAGATCGTGCTCTCGGCCAACCCAGTGTTCGGCGACGCGGATGACTTCCAGCTTACGACCTTCGACCGCGCCACCAAACTGGACGCCGATGGGATCGAACAGGTGCTCTCGTGGCAGCAGGTCATCCCGGGCAACTTTGCCGGTTCCTACTACGTTCTGGCGAAGATCGACGCCCTCAACGCGGTCGCGGAGACGGTCGAGGAGGACCTCACGCGCAACGGAAATAACATCTGGCAGGACCTCGCCGCCACCCGCATCGCGATCCAGCCCAGCACGTTTCCGATGGTGTACCTCGCTAGCACCACTGGCCCGGGCGGCGCTAGCCCTAGCGGCAACGCCCGCAGTGACAACCCCGCCCTGAGCGCGGACGGCCGCTACACGATCTTTGCCTCCGATGCCTCGAACCTAGTCGCGGGGGACACCAACGGCGTTCGGGATATTTTCCTGTTCGACAGCCAGACTAGCCTCGTCCGTCGCCTAAACCTTTCGCAGCAGGGCGTACAGGCCACCGGCGCCTCGGAACAACCGACGCTCTCGGGCAACGGACGCCAGGCGGCCTTCGCCTCCGACGCCGCCAACCTGGTGATCGGAGACGTGAACGGATTTACCGACATCTTCGCCGTCGACACGCTCACCGGCGCGATCGCGCTCCAGACCCTCGCTGCCGACGGCACCCAGGCTAATGGCTCCAACTTCCGGCCAATGCTCAGTCACACCGGCCGCTTTCTCGCGTTCGAGTCGACGGCCACTAACCTCGTCGCCGGCGGCACCGCCCCCGGTGTCAGCCACGTCTACCTCCGCGACCGCGATGTTAGCAATTCCGGCGTCCTCGACGCGCCCGGCAACACTGCGACGGTGCTGGTCGACCTTGCCCCCGGCGGCGCCCCCGGCAACGCCGCCGCCACTCAGGCCGCGGTCAGCGCCGACGGCCAGTTCGTCGCCTTCGTTTCGGGCGCCACCAACCTCGTCGCCAACCCAACCACGGCCGGCCGCCAGCACGTCTACGTGCGCCAAGTCCCTGCGGGCGCCACGGTCCGCGTCAGCGTGGGCGCAGGCGGGGCCGAAGCGGGCGCCGACAGCCGCCACCCCTCTATTAGCCGCCACCCTGGCGTTCCGACGGGTCCCGCCGCCGACGGCCGCTGGATCGCTTTCACTAGCGACGCCGCCAATCTAGTCGCTGCCGACACCAACGGGATGGCCGATGTCTTTGTCGCCGATCGCATCTCCGGTGGGATCACCCGTGTCAGTGTTTCCAGCGCCGGCGTCGAGGCCATCGACCCGACGGTAACCACCGTCACGGGCTCGCGCCTCGGGAGCCTCAATCCGTCGGTGAGCTCGACGGGCCGTTTTGTCACGTTCGTCTCGCTCGCCAACAACCTGGCCCCGGGCGACACGCTCGGCCGTGCCTCGCCGGGCGGCAGTGGCAACGGCGGGCTCAACGTGTACGTGATGGACCGCGATACCGACGATAACGGGACGTACGACGAGGTAGGCCGCATCCGAACCTCCATCGCGAGCGTCAACCGCTTCGGCTACCAGGCCTACGACCTTTCTACCGCCCAGACCACGGCCGCGGCCGACATCTTCCCGGTGATCAGCGCGGACGGTCGCTGGATCGCGTTCCCCTTCGACGCCGACGGCCGCTTGGGTCTCGTGCACGGCGCGACCAACCTGCTCTCGCCCGACGCAAATAGCGCGCGCGACATTCTCCTGTTCGACCGGCGGACCAACACCCTGCCGAGCCCCGCCACGCCTCCTACGGTCGCGATCACCAGCCCCGGGGTCGGCGGCACGGTCCTCGTCAATACCGCCGTCACCCTCGCGGCGAGCGCGACCACCACGACGGGCGTCGTGCGATCCGTCCAGTTCTTCGTCAACGGCACCAGCGTCGGCACGAGCGAGGCCTTCCCCTACTCGGCCACTTGGACGCCGCGGGCGGTCGGCAGCTACACGCTCAGCGCGCTGGTCACCGACAGCTTCGGCAACCTTGGCGTGTCCGCCAACGTGCCGGTCACGGTCAACGCCGCCCCTTCGGTAAGCGTGACGTTCCCCTCCGCCTCCACGCCGCTCACCGCTGGGGCCGCCCAGACGGTCACCGCTAGCGCGGCCGCCACCACGCCGGGCGCCACGATCGCCAGCGTGCAGTTCCTCGTCGACGGCCAGGCGCTGGGCGCGCCCGTCACGGTCGCGCCCTACTCGACACCTTGGACTCCCGCGGCCGCGGGCACGTTCAGCCTGACGGCCGTGGCGGTGGACAGTGCCGGCACGCGCACGACCTCCCCCGCCGTAGTGGTGACGGTCGCGGCGGGCGCCGGTGGCGGCGGTGGCGGGGGCGGTACCCTGCCGACGGTGGCCGTGACCGCGCCCGCCGGCGGCTCGGCGCTGCTGGTTAACACGCCGGTCCGCGTGACCGCGGCTGCGACCTCCCCCGGCGGCTCGATCATCCAGATCCAGTTGCTCGCGAACGGCGTCGATCTCGGCATCGCGACTTCCTTTCCGTTCGGCGTCACGTGGACCCCGTCCGCGCCAGGCGCCTACGCGCTCACCGCGATCGCCACCAACTCCGCGGGGGGCAAGGCGACCTCCTCGCCCGTGATGGTCTCGGTCGGCACGGGCACCGCGCCCGCCGTCGTGGTCGCCAGCCCCGTCGCGGGCGCCACCTTCCCCGCCGGGATCGCGCAGACCCTGGTCGCGAATGTCACCGCCGGCAGCAGCCTGATCTCGTCCGTCCAGTTCCTCGTCAACGGCATCGCCCTCGGGATCGACACCACCTTCCCGTACAACTTCAGCTGGACGCCCGCCGGGCTCGGCCCCGCGGTGATCACCGCCGTCGCCCGCGACGCGCTGGGCAACGAGGTGCCGAGCCCCGGGGTCGCCGTGACGGTGGTGCCCCGCAGCGGCTCCAGCCCGACCGTGGCGCTGACCGCGCCCGCGGCCGGCGCTTCCGTGCCCGTCGGCACGGCCACCACCCTCACCGCCGCCGCCGCGGATCCCGATGGCTCGGTCGCGAGCGTCCAGTTCTTCGCCAACGGCGTCGCGCTC
>SXGQ01206088.1_pt1 | contig 16166 bp, 16 predicted proteins | sample 3178371 | NCBI WGS metagenome assembly SXGQ01 (sample SAMN11356859, study PRJNA531348) | freshwater metagenome | isolation source: freshwater sample F1-20 | place: China: Fuxian Lake, Yuxi | collected 2017-12-25
AAAGAAATAAGTTTTATTAATTCAATAGGTCATATAGGACATATTTAAGCCATAAAAGCAAATTGTCAGTCTTTGTGTATATGCTTTTATCAAACAACTAAATAGGGTTTATAGCCTCGTAGAGGCAAAAAGACCCATATAGCGAGTCCTCTATCGACCACTTTATTTATTTGGTCCACATAGTGAAACCCTTGTAAGCGTTCGAGCATAATGTTTATAAATTTGTTGACGTCTCATCTCTTTGTGTTTAAAGTCAGTATTATCCAAATTTGAGGAGGCTATATGGCAAAAGTTTTATGTGTTCTTTATGACGATCCTGCAAACGGTGGCTACCCAACTAGTTATGCCAGAGACACTATTCCCACAATCTCTCGTTACCCAGATGGACAAACATTACCCACTCCTCATGCAATTGATTTCAAACCAGGACAACTTCTTGGAAGTGTGACCGGTGAACTTGGTTTAAGAAAATATCTCGAAGGTCAAGGTCATGAATTTGTTGTTACCTCTGACAAAGATGGTCCTAATAGTGAATTTGAAAAACATCTTCACGATGCTGAAATTGTCATCAGTCAACCATTTTGGCCAGCTTATTTAACGGCTGAAAGAATAGCAAAAGCTCCAAAACTGAAAATGGCTTTAACTGCTGGTATTGGTTCTGACCATGTTGATTTACAAGCTGCAATGGATAAAGGCTTAAGTGTTGTTGAAATTACCTACTGTAATTCCAACAGTGTGGCTGAACACATTGTGATGCAAATGCTCAGTTTGGTAAGAAACTACATTCCAAGCTACAAGCAAGTAATTGATGGTGGATGGAATATTGCCGATTGTGTAAGCCGCAGCTATGACATTGAGGGTATGCATGTTGGAACAGTTGCAGCGGGACGAATCGGTTTGAGAGCACTTCGCTTACTTAAGCCATTTGATGTTCACTTGCACTATTTTGATCGCCATCGTTTACCTGAAAGTGTTGAAAAAGAACTCAACCTTACCTGGCACGACAGTGTGGAAAGTATGGTCAAAGTTGTAGACATCGTGACAATTAACTGTCCACTTCATCCAGAAACAGAACATCTATTTAATGATGAAATGATTTCTAAGATGAAAAAAGGAAGCTACATTGTTAACACTGCTCGAGGAAAGATTTGTGATCGAGATGCAATTGCTAGAGCATTAAAGAGTGGTCACTTAGCTGGTTATGCCGGAGATGTTTGGTTCCCACAACCTGCTCCGCAAGATCATCCGTGGCGAACGATGCCAAATCATGGCATGACTCCTCACATATCGGGAACAAGTTTGTCTGCTCAAGCCAGATATGCAGCTGGTGTTCGGGAAGTGTTGGAATGCTATTTCGAAAATCGTCCAATTCGTAACGAATACCTGGTTGTAAAAGATGGTGCCTTAGCTGGTGTGGGTGCACATAGTTACTCCAAAGGAAATGCCACCAAGGGATCAGAAGAAGCTGCCAAATTTAAGAAGTAAACACACACTTCTTAGAAATTAAGCTCCAGAGTACTTTTTTGGCTAAAAACCAAAAGAGTTAATATGTCTATATGGATTTAGACAAAGTCATTCTTTACTATGGCTTCACCCCTATTTCTGATCCACAAGCCATATTGTTGTGGCAAAAAACTCTATGTAAAAACTTCAATTTAAAAGGCAGAATACTTATTTCCACCCAAGGAATAAATGGCACTTTGGGTGGAAAAATGCAAGATTTAAAGAAATACATTAAAGCCACACGTGAATATTCAGGTTTCGAAAAAATTGATTTTAAATGGTCAAAAGGCACCGGGAATGATTTCCCTAAATTAAAGATCAAAGTCAAAGACGAATTAGTTTCTTTCGGAAATCTTGATGAGATAAAAGTAAGTTCGAGAGGAATTGTTGGTGGAGGAATCCATCTTAAAGCTGAAGAAGTTAATAAATTAGTAGAACAACGTGGTCAAGAAGTAGTTTTCTTTGATGCTCGAAATACTTTTGAAGCCAAAGTGGGCAAATTTAAAAACGCTGTGGTTTCCAAGACAAATACTACGAGAGATTTTGTGAAAGAAATAGAAAGTGGAAAATACGATCATTTGAAAGATAAGGCTGTGGTCACCTACTGCACAGGTGGAATACGTTGTGAAATCTTGACAGTATTAATGAAGAATCGAGGCTTTAAAGAGGTTTACCAAATAAAAGGCGGCATCCTTCGTTATGCCAACACCTATGGTGATGATGGTTTATGGGAAGGTTCCCTATTTACTTTTGATGATCGCTTAACCCTTGAATTTAGTGATCACACTAAATTGATGGGAACTTGTGCTAGATGTAGTAACAAATCAAAGTCTTTTAGAAACTGTCTCAACGATAATTGTCATCAATTAGTGTTGTTGTGTGATGAGTGTTATGCCAACCATAAGGGACTTGCTTGCAAACATGACCGTGAAACAAAAAACACATATGAATTAGTGGGATAGCCCTAGCTCCAAACTGGATTGAGTGCTTTATTTCCCTTCAAAATTTCTAAAGCATTGCTTGCTGCAGTAGTTGCCATAGCGGTTCTAGTTTCAACTGTGGCTGAACCTAAATGAGGAATAAGAACTGCGTTATCAAGGGATAAAAGTTTTGAATTGACCGCTGGTTCATTTTCATACACATCAAGTCCTGCCCCAGCAATATCTTTATTGATCAAAGCATTAGCAAGTGCTTCTTCATCCACAATTGGGCCACGTGCAGTGTTAACTAAATGAGCAGACTTTTTCATCTTCTTTAACTGTGCTTCTGCTATTAAATGATGGGTTTCTTTTGAATATGGGCAATGTATTGAAACCACATCACTTAAAAAAAGTAGCTCATCTAAAGTAACAAACTTTGCACCTAAGGACTGTTCTAGTTTTTCATCCATTCTGTTTCTTCTGGTGTAGATAATGTTCATTCCAAAGCTTTGTGCCCTTTGGGCAGTAGCTATACCAATTTGTCCCATCCCAATAATTCCTAAAGTCCTGTTTTGAATTCCAGTTCCTAACATGTAAAACATTCCCCAAGCCCATGGTTCTTGGTTTCTTATAACACGCTCACCTTCAGCAAGTCTTCGGGTAGTCATCAATATAAGTGCCATGGCAATATCTGCAGTTGCATCAGTTAAAACACCTGGTGTATTTGTGACCATAATATTTTTTTCTTTACAAGCATTCACATCAATATTGTTATATCCCACCGCAACATTACAAACCGCTTTTAATTGAGAACCAGATTTATTTAAAACTTCTTCATCAATTTTTTCAGTTAACAAAGAAACAATTACTTCAGCACCTATCACTCTTTTTAAAAGCTCTTCTCTGGGCATTGGTGTTTCTTTATCCCAAGCCAGAACTTCATGAACTGATTGTAGGGAATCAAGTGCAACTTGAGGGATTTTCCCGGTGACAACTATTTTTGCCACGCTATGCGATCCACTTACCCATCAGACCAAGTCCCTCTTCGATTTGATCTTTGTTGATACCGGAAAAAGCAAGCCGGATATATTTTCTTTTTTCATCATTTTGTGGTCGACCAAAATGCAATCTAGTGCAAAATGAAACTCCTGTTTTATGTAAAGCATTTTGCGCAAAATCTGCTAATTCAGTGAAACCTTTTCGTTGCATGGCTTCAGTGACATCTGGAAACAGATAAAAGCCTGCATTAGGAGAATGCACACTTACTCCAGGCATTTTATTTAATAATTCAACGGCAACATCTCGTCTTTCTTTCAAAGTGTTTAACATAACGGGAACATGAGACTGATCACCAGTTATTGCCTCTACTCCACCGTATTGCACAAAATGGGTTGTGCAAGATTCATCATTTGTGTTCAGCTTAGAAATATTGTTAGCAAGCTCAAGGGGTGCGATTGCAGCACCTAGTCTCCAACCAGTCATAGCAAATTTTTTAGAAAATGTGTATAAAATAATTGTTCGATCAATCATGCCAGGTAATTGCGCTATTGATTGTGATGTGCCACCAAAGCGCATTTCAAAGTATGCCTCATCAGACAACACCCAAAGATTATTTTTGATAATAATTTCAGCTAGAGCTTCTCGTTCTTGATCAGTTGACTCAGCACCATTTGGGTTTTGCAAATCGTTATAAACTATGGCTTTCGTTTTTGGAGTGATAAGTGATTTTATTTGTTCTAAATCAATATTAAATCCTGTTTCAGATGGAATATATCGATAAGGCTTGGCAATACCACCGAAGTAATCAATTTGACTTTCATATATTGGATATCCAGGATTTGGGTAAAGAACTTCATCACCTGGGTTCATGATGGTCTGAATAAATTTTGTAATAACAGGTTTTCCACCAGGCTGGACTACCACATTTGCTACATCAAATTTAAGGTTTCTTCTACTTCCAACATCTTCTGCCAGTGCTTCTCGTAGTTGAGGAATTCCTGCTGCTGGACAATATCCAGTTTTACCATCAGTGATTGCTTTGTTCATTGCTTCCACAATATTTTTAGCTGTAGGAATATTTAAATCTCCAAGATGAAATGGATAAATTTTATTTCCTTTAGCATTCCATTCAGCTGCAGCTAAAGAAACTGCAAAAGCGGTTTCTGTGCCTAAATTTGCTCTTCTGGTTGCTAATTGCATAATTTCCTTTTACATTTCAAATGGTGGTAAAACCTTATCACCCAATATTCCTACTTTATACATGAAGAATCAACAAGTGGTTTCATAATGTGAAATATTTATTGGGACGCTGTTTCAAACAACATCCCAAATAATTATTACTTAAGGGTAAAGGTAATTACCCTATTTTTTGGCTCTCCGCCATCACAGCCTGTATAAATAGGTAGAACCAGACTTGAATTTGTATTAGGGGCAATCACTGGACTTGTATCCGTTATTGCTTCTAGATATGAAACACCTTTAGTCGTTAAACAACCGGTTGGTCTTGTTGTTACAACGTGGTATTTACCATCAGCTGCGACATATTTCGTGCCAGCATAGGACCATGAAATATTAGCTGAATCTATGTTTGTGAATTCGAGTTGTGTGAAAGCAGTTCCATTTGGTTTTTTCCACATGTAGCCTGAAGCAACTCTTATCCCACCATCTGTCTCATCAATAATTGCACCATAAATATTTCCACCAATAGTTGCTGATTTTCCATCACTTGTGGTGAAAGTAAAGTCAATTAATTTTCCGGACTTATTAAATTTAAACTTTGAATACTTTCCATCTATTTGATCAAAGTATGAGTCCATTGTAACAACATTTTTACTCAACTTATATTTACCTTTTGGATCTTGAATCAAAGGGCTTACGTTGCCAGCTTTATCCCTGACTTTAAAGAATTCACTAGCAATAAAATGCTGTTGAATTAGATCCAAATATTTACTTGCAGGAGAATTCGTTACTGCATTTTTCTTTCCAGCATTTATTTTTGCAGGTTGACTAGTAGCTATGGCTGCAAAATAAGACTTAACAGTAGCGCTTTGCTTGGAGGTCAATGTCGGAATCGCAGCATTTGAAACACCAAAATTTGTGGCAACTAAGAGGCTTGATGCCAATACTATAAATAATTTCCTATTCATTTCAATTCTCCAATTATGATAATCTCACGCTTGAGTCTATAGGTTACTATGCCTGAGTGCATAGAGTCTCTCGGAGATCTAGGTATTAATCACTCTTAGTATCCAGCCATTGATAACAACTCATTGGAACTAAACGCAAACACGTTTAAGTCGAGCCCGCCTCGTGGAATTCCATATCGAGGACCGTCTCCTCGGTCGGTGTATTGCCAGAAAGTCCAATTCAAATCACATGCTGAAGAACTCCACACAGTTCCAGAACATCCACCAGAAGGAGTTGAGGCCGGATTCGAGGTTTGCGAATAATTAGCTACCCACAAATAATTATTTGCTAAAGAAGAATTTGTTAAATAGGACCTTATGAAATTAAGGTTTGAATAAATAATTGGAGTCTTTCCGGTTCGTTCTTTAACTCTGGCGGTAAATCCTAAAGAAAAATTAGTAACAACTGCAGCACTTGTTCCAGATGGTCTAGAGAAAGATTCAACATCTAACACAATTGGTAAGACTCCGGGAACTAATCCTCCTAAAGAATTCAAATGATCAATTGGTAAATCTGCTTGTTGCTGTCCAACACTAAATGCTGCATCAGCACTTATCCCCCGAGGAATTAGTGCTGCATGATAAATACCAGTTAATAATCCTGCTTCTCTTGCCGCGGGAAAATCAATAGATGACCAATATTTTGCAGGAGCAGCACCTAAGGGATGAGAATCTGTTCCTTTAATAAAAATAAATCTCACACCAGCGTCATACATTTTTATGAAATTAATTGGTTGATTTCCAGAATGTTGCCAACGAGATATATCTGAACCAAGAATTCGATCTCCTGGACCAACTCTGGCAGAAGGATTTGCTCTATTTCTAGCTAAACCAGCTAAAACAAGTTTTTTAAGGATTGCTTCTTGGGCTGCCACGATTTTCTTTATTTTTTCTGCTTCTTCAGCAGCTTTTGCTCGAACATTAGTTAACTCAACAACAATCTCAGCAGATCTAGCTTTTTTCTCCAAAATATCTTTTTCTCGGACCTCTAATTCTTTTTCCTTAATTACAAGAGCAGCTTTATCGTCGTTTAATTCTTTAATTATTTTGCTGCTATTAGTTAAAAGTGCTTGCAGTGAAGCAAAGGTTGCTAAGGCCTCATTTGAATCCGCGGAGGACAAAATTGCTTCCACTAAGTAAAGTTCTTGTTGAGTGCCATCAATAAAGGTGGCTCGAACTAAATCATCAATTTGGGCTTGGACCCTGCTGATCTCAGCTGTAAGTGCATTTATTTCAGAAATGATTTGATCACGTTGTCTTTGGGCTTCTTCTAATTCGGCCCTGATTTTCTTATCTTCAGCAACTGCTGCGTTTAGTTCGTCTGTAGTTTTTTTCAATACTTCTTGAGCTGCAGCTAGTTCTTTTTTGGTGGCAGCAACTTCTGCTCGAGCGTTATCAATTTCGGCATCACGAGGGAAAGAAACACCGGTGGCCGTGGTGGTGTGGGTGAAGGCAACGACCAAGAAAATGATGAAAACTTGTTTGAGCAATCGAATTTTTAGTCCCACCCTTAACACTATGCCATATCCGACTTTTAATGTTTGCATGTTGAATTTGTGGGAAATCTTTCATTTTCATGCCAAGATATATATGAAAGCATCACTGATAAAGGAGTGTTAAATGGGTGAAAAATCCAAAGGCCAGGTAAATAAGAAGAAGCCTGCTGCCAAATCATTGAAAGAAAAAAGAGCAGCTAAGCAAGAAAAGAAAGCTAATAAGCAAAATCAGGGTTAAATTTTAATTATTTTTCAACTGCAACTGGTTCTGCTGCTGGTGTAGCAGGATCGGTTGCTGCTGGTGCAGGATCTACTTTCCACGCTCTTGTTTGTAGCCATGTGACAGGGTTTATTTTCTCGTCTTTAGAATTGTGTGTTTCAAAGTGAAGATGTGAACCTGTGGTGTGACCTGAAGCGCCAACTAAACCAATCTTGTCTCCAATTTCTAGCACTTGACCTTTTTTAGCAATTCTTTTCGACATGTGTGCATACCAAGATGTTGTGCCATCAGCATGTTCCAAAATGATTAAGCGACCGTAAGCATGTTGCCATCCAGCAAAAGTAACTTTTCCTGGAACAACTGCTTTAATTACAGTTCCTCTAGGTGCACGAATATCAATACCAGCGTGTCTTCTCCCAGCCCAACGTCTTCCTTTTTGGTTATAAACTGCAGATATTTCACCAATCACCGGCATTCGATAAGGCAAAGATCTACTTGAAGTTCCGCGAGCAGGTTGCTTGCCACGTTGACCTTCAGGAATTACAGTTTCAACTTGTTCAGGATTAAGTTGCGCGATAACTTCTTCTGCGGTTGCTTCGTCATATTCTTTTTCAGATCTATTAGCAGCTCTTTCTGATTCCAAAGAAATAAAAATTTCGTTCCAACCAATTGGTCCAACTGATGTGCCATCTTCACTGTCACCGTTTTCGGCATAAAATCTTTTGACCGCCCGAGTTGTTGCTGGTCCATATTTTCCATTTGCCACTGGAATGTCATACCCAAGTTCAATGAAAGCTTGTTGCATTCTTTTAACAGCTTTGTTTTCAGCTCCGGTTCGAAGGGCGGAAGCACCCGGATAGTCAGGAATACCCTCGGCATAAGCCGGAGGAACTGAGATTGTGCTGGCCAGAAGTCCCGTAATAGTCAGGGTGACCAGGCGTCTTGGAAGGCGCATAGTTAAAGACCCTACCAATAAACCCTTGTTTATGGGCATCCAAGGCACGCTTGGAGTGGAAAACTAGGGTTTGATGCTTACCTCAAGGCGATTTGAGTCATCATCTGCACAGCCATTGCTCATTGGTACCTCAAGTACACCTTTAACCCCTTTTAGTACCACTGCTCCTGCAGAAACGATTGCGGTAACGTGCACACTTTGACCTGTTTCAAAGCAACCTACGGGTGAAGAGGTTGTGGAATAAAGTTTTTTGTCAGGTGACTGATATTTACCTGTGGTTGCAATAAAAGATTTCGTGTTATTCCCACCAGCAACATTGGTAACAGCTAGTTGCATGATCCATTGTCCTAGAGAATCTTGATAAACGGTGCCTGAATCAATTTGGACACCTTTGCCCCAATAAACAGCCTTTATGTCATTGGCATATTGCCATGTGGTTTTTGGTAAAGCAATCACACGAGAAGAAATATTTACTTTACTTCCCCCGCTGGAGGTAATTGACCAAGAAGTAATTTTTCCTGATTTGTTAAATTTAAAATTTGTGTAAGTTCCAGAAAAACCCGGTGCAGCAGTGGTAAGAACTACTTTGCCATTTGTTATTTTGGCACTACCTGGTGCGGCATTAGCAGGAGTGTTTCCCAAAGGTCTTCCCACAGTAGATATCGATCTCATATATTTTTCTGTCGAATAATAGTTTTGAATCATCTCCACAGCTAAATTGGCTGAACCTGCAAGGTGCTTGCGGGAGATATTTATGGAATCAGGATTACTTGAGGCAACTGCCTTAAAGACTGCAGAAACTTTTGCTTGTTGTGCTTTTGTTAAACCTGTTGCTGCTTGCGCTGGGGTCAAACCAGATACGACAAGTAGCGAGGTCAAAAGAAGCGAAGTCACTTTTAGGTGTTTGATCATGTTAAAGATGTTACTCCCGTGGTTTAGACTTTGCCAAGAAGCACCACCTAATCAGATGCATTAGATTTATTCTTACTTGAGAGGACCTATCCCGAAATTTATGCTAAAAATAGCCCCCTTACCTGAGAAAGTCATATCTGATTTAGAAATATTTCAGCTCTACCCATGGCCAAATAAGCCATGGATCAGAGCCAGCATGATCCAAACACTTGATGGGAACATAAAAGATCAAAATGATGCAACAGAACTAATCAGCACCGATTCTGACAAACAAATTTTTAGACTCTTAAGACAACTTAGTGAAGTGATTTTGGTCGGTTCAATTACTGCTCAATCTGCTCCTTATTTGAACATTAAAATAAACACCTCAAATCAAGAGTTAAGAAAAAAATTAAGATTACCAAAAAAACCAAGACTGGCAGTAGTTTCAAATAGATTAAATTTCACCAAAGACTGGTTAAAATCAAGAGTTGATGAAGAACAACCCTTGATTTACACCCATCAAGGTAATGAATTAAATATCAAACCATTTCTTGGTTTAGCAGAATTTGTTTTCTGTGGCCAAAAAGAAGTGGATCTAAAAAGTATTAAGCAAGATCTAGTCAGAAGAGCTTATAAAAGAATATTGTGTGAAGGTGGACCTACCTTGTTAAATGGTTTATTGCAAGCAAATCTATTAGATGAGATAGATTTATCAATTGTGGCAAAATTATCGCAGAATTCAAAAATCACAAACATAGTTTCAGATGCTAGCCTTAAAGTCCCAATTAATTTTAAACCAATTCATGTTTTGCATGAAAATCAAACTGTTTTTTTAAGATACTTAACCGAAGGACATAAATTTTAATGGGTGGAAATATTTCGGATTTAAAACCAGATGGAAGCAACTATCCAATTCAAAAAAGTGATGTGCAGTGGAAACAAGAATTATCTGAATTCGAGTATCACGTTTTAAGACAAGCTGGCACTGAACCTGCGTGGAGTGGAGAAATTGAGACTGGTGAAAATCTGGTTTATGTCTGCCGGGGTTGTGCAGCTCAATTATTTACCACAAAAGAAAAGTTTGATTCTCGTTGTGGATGGCCATCTTTTTGGTCACCACTAGCAAAAGATGCCATCATCGAATTACCTGATTACTCCATGGGTCGATTAAGAGTTGAAGTTCGTTGTGCAAATTGTGGATCTCATTTGGGACATGTGTTTGAGGGAGAGGGTTTTGATACCCCCACTGATTTGCGCTATTGCATAAACGCAATTTGTTTAAAACCTGCACAATAAATCCCTATCCCAATTCGGCGTTTCATCACTTTAGTCACACCAGTAACACATAAAGTTAGGCAAGTGAAATTCGAAAATCCTCAATTTGAACAACTTGTCACCTCACTTCGAAGTGCTCCTTTCAGACCAGAAATCACAACTGAAGAAGTACCAGCACCAATGAGACTTGCTCCTTATTCACTTGCCATTGCTGCTGAAGTTTTGGAAGGTGAAAACGATTTAAGCAATGGTCGATTAGTTTTACTTTTTGATCCACAAGCAGTTCCTGCTTGGAATGGCACAACCAGATTAGTTACTTTCACTAAAGCTCGCGTAGAAGCAGATTTAGCAAGTGATCCCCTGCTCACCCAAGTTGGTTGGACTTGGTTACTTGATTGTTTTTCCCAAAGAGGAATAAAAGCAGCTGAACTCTCTGGCACTGTGACTAGAACTTCTTCAGATTCTTATGGCGAACTTAATTCTCATGCCCTGGAAGGAACAATTGAGATAAGAGCTTCTTGGACTGTTCCTGATCAAATTGAATTACACGTTGCCGCTTGGGGAGATTTGCTCTGTCAAGCAGCAGGCTTACAACCTCTACCTCCAGGAATAACCCGTATCAAAAAAACCCATTAAATTGGGAACAATTTAGTATCAATTTTTCGTCTCAATTTTTAACTTGAAGAAAAACCTTACCGCCTTAGTCACAGGTGATACAAAACAGTCTCAAAAATTTTTACAAATATTAAAACAAGTTGGTACCACTCATTGGAAACACGTTACAACTGCAAACCAAATGAGACTTCATTTCAGAAAAAATGGAACACCAAGCATCTCGCTTATTGATGAAAGAATCGGAGCTGAATGGGGTGTTAATTTAGCGCAAGAATTACGAATAGCTGGGTGTTCAAATATTGTGCTTTTTAACAAAAAATCTGATCCAAATTCAATAATAAAAATACTAAAAAAAGATACCAGATGTCTTGTGTTCAAAGATGATTTTTCTCAAGAGCAAATAAATTGGGACTTGACAAAGACTGAAATCAAAATATTAAAATATTTATCACTTGGTTTTAACCAATCTCAAATCGCACAAGAATTAAAATTCTCAATAACAAAATTCAAAAGACTACGTAAGATTTTGCATGAAAAAACCAACATTCACGACCAAACCGTGCTGGTTGCCACAGCTTTAAGAAATGGTGTGATTGGCTAGAGTCCTATGTCAGAGTCCTTGGAAGAAATAGCTCTTGAAGAAGCAGATTTTCTAACTCACATAACTAAGCCTTTAAGACCTTTTCATTTGATTGATACTCAAGATGGCCTTGAATCTATTTGTAAAGAGTTAAACAATTCTGAGCAACCCTATGCCATAGATGCTGAGCGAGCCTCTGGTTTCAAATATTCCCAAAGAGCATACTTATTACAAATATCGACTGCTAAATCAGATATTTACTTAATTGATCCTATCTCCTTGACAGATCTAACACCTTTGCAAGATCTTTTAAATAATAAATCTTGGATTTTACATGCTGCGACCCAAGATTTACCTTGCTTATATGAATTAGGTTTAAAACCAGGAGAAATATTTGATACTGAATTAGCTGCACGCTTACTTTCACTTCCCCATGTTGGTTTAGGTGGTTTACTTGAAGATGAATTACAAATCACATTAGATAAAGAACACTCAGCTGTTGATTGGTCTAAGAGGCCATTTCCTAATGATTGGTTAATTTATGCTGCCTTGGATGTTGAATTCTTACATCAATTAAGAAAAATTATTTTGGAAAAGTTAGAGATAAGCTCCAAGTCAGATATTGCACATCAAGAATTTAAAGCACTTTGTTCCTGGCAAGTTGCAGCATCAAGAAATGATCCTTGGCGAAGGACTTCGGGGATGCATGAAGTTCGAGGAGGAGTTGAAGCTGCAATTGTTCGCCAAATTTGGTTTAAGCGAGATGAGATAGCAAAAGATCGAGATATTGCTCCGGGCAGAATTCTTAATGATGCTGGCATAGTGGAAATTGCTGCCAAGAAACCAAAAACAGAGCAGGAATTAAAAGAGCTTTCTGCAATTAAACACCGGCCTGCCAAAAATGATTCGAGCATTTGGTTTGAGCAATTACAAATTGCACTTTCACTTAAATCCGAGGACTGGCCAGTAAAACAAAAAGGAATGGAAACCTATCCTGCAACAAAATCTTGGCTAGAAAAAAGACCTTCAGCTTATAATCGATTGCAATTTGTTAAAACTGGTTTACAAAAAATGAGTGAAGAACTGTTAATTCCAATTGAGCACCTTTGCTCCCCTGATGTAGTTAAGAGATGGTGTTGGGATGCACCATCAAAAGATCAGTCCACCACTGGTGAGTGGCTTTTGAATAATGGGGCTCGCCCTTGGCAAGCCCAAAAAGTGAGCCCTTTGTTGGTTCAATCTTTAGACAACCCAAAGGTTGACTAATAAAGAGTGATGCCCTAGATTGGCATTTATGACTTTAGGTAACCAAAAGGTTACTTAAATCAGTTTTGGGGCAAAACAAACGAATGCTTAAAAAGACATCGATTTTGACTTGGCTTTTATTGCCGTTGATTTTCACTTCGTGCGCTACAGAAAATACCTCAAGTAACACTGAAAACAATTCGACCACCTCTATCACTGTTTATTCCGGTAGAAATGAAAAATTCATTAAGCCTTTTTTTGACGAGTTTGAGAAAAATACTGGAATTAAAATTTCTGCTCGGTACGGTGACTCAGCTGAACTTGCTGCCCAAATTCTTGAAGAAGGAGCAAATTCACCTGCTGATGTATTCCTATCCCAAGACGCCGGTGCAATAGGTGCCATAGCGGCTAATGATTTACTCTCAATTTTAAATTCTAGTTCCACAAGTGTTGTGTTAGATAAATTTAAAGATCCTAATTCCTACTGGGTAGGAATTACTGGACGAGCAAGAGTGCTCGCATACAACCCCATTCTGGTAGATGAAACTAGTGTGCCCAAATCAATTGATGAGCTCACTAATCCGAAATGGACATCAAAAATAGGAATAGCCCCAACAAACTCCTCTTTTCAAAGTTTTGTTTCAGCAATGCTTCAAGTAAGAGGTGAAGCAGCAACTTTAACTTGGCTAAAAGGGTTAGTGGCAAATGATCCCCAAGTATTTGAAAAAAATGGACAAATTGTTGAAGCAATCGATGCCAAAGTTATTGAAGTTGGACTTGTCAATCACTACTACGTTTATGAAATCTCCAAATCCAAGGGAAGAAACATAGATGTTGTAAATGGATATTTTGAGGCCGGTGATGTGGGTAACTTGCTAAACGTAAGTGCTTTGGGAATTCTTAAAACTTCTCAAAATATTGACCCATCTTACCAATTACTTAATTTTTTACTATCTAAAGAATCTCAAGCTAATTTTGTTGAGCAATCTTTTGAATATTCACTAATTTCTACTGTTAATCCGCCAATTGGTATGCCCAAACTTGATGAACTCCAAATACCAAATGTAGATCTTGCTAATCTTTATGATTTGAAAAAAACACAAGATTTACTGATTAGCTCAGGTCTTCTCTAATGAATAATGCTCTAATAAATTCAGAAAAAATAAAACTAGTTTCTACCACAAAAACACCTAAGTATTTAGTTGCTATTTCTTTGTTTTCAACCGTATTTGTATTAATCCCTGTTATTTATTTATTGATTCGCTCTTCTGAAAACGGTATTTCAAGTTTTATTGACCTTCTAGGAAGACCAAAAACGTTACAAACTTTGTTTACAAGTCTGGCACTTTCTTTAGTTGTTGCAGTGGGGTCATTGGCTTTAGGTTTGTTTGTTGCCTCAACCTTGGCAAAGACAAATGTGTATCTAAAAAGGTTTTTTTTGATATTAATGCCCCTTCCCTTAGCAATTCCCTCTTACGTAATTGCCTATAGTTATCTGGCAATCTTTCCTTTTCTCCAGGGATTTTGGATATCTGCTTTTATTTTAAGTGTGGCAACTTTCCCATTTGTGGCTATTCCAACCTATTCAATTTTACGAAAAATTAACATCAATCAGGAAGAGGTTGCCAGAACTTTAGGTTTGACACCATTGAAAGTTTTCTTGAAAATTATTTGGCCACAGATTAAAAATGTTAGTTTTGCAGGGGCTCTATTAAGTGCACTTTATGCCTTAGCAGAATTTGGCACTGTTTCATTTATGCGACTTGACACTTTCACGCGAGTTATTTACACAACTTATAGAGCAGCTTTTGATAGAAGTACAGCTGCAAGTCTTGCCATAATGCTTTTAGCTCTTAGTTTAATTGTGGTCTATACCGAGAAAAAAAGTCGTGGGCAAATTGTGTTGACAAATAGTGGAGGAAAAACTGGATCTCTTTTCGATTTAAAAAGATATAGATTCTTATCAAGTTTTTTCCTGTTTGGCTTAAATTTACTATGCCTAGGAATTCCTGGTTATGTTTTAATATCGCGCACTATTGATTTGGGAGTAGATATTGATTTAATACAACTTCTCTCAACTACTTGGAATACTGCCTCTGTTGCCTTTATTGGGGCAAGCTTAAGCATTATTTTTGCAGTTCCTATAGGAATTCTGATCTCAAGATTTAAATCAAAACTAGCAACTTCCCTGGAAAACATATTTCTTATTACTCACGCAATTCCAGGAGTAATCATAGGTTTAGCTCTTGTGGCAATTGGCTCTAGATTTTTAAGTGGAATTTATCAAACTCTATATTTATTAGCAATCGCCTATTCGATTTTGTTTATTGCTAATTCCTTGGGCACAATTCGCAATAATTTAGAGAAAATTCCTGTTAAATTTGAAGAAATTTCAAGAACTCTGGGGCAAAACTATTTTCAAAGCCTAAGAAGGATTGTTTTACCAATTGCTGCACCAGGAATTCTTTCAGGTTGGTTACTGGTCTTTGTTAGTGCTATGAAAGAACTTCCTGCAACATTGATGTTAAGACCAACAGGTTTTGAAACTTTAGCTACTTCAATTTGGACCCAAACTTCTATTTCTCAGTTCGCACAAGCTGCACCATTTGCTTTAGCACTAATTTGTGTGGCATCTGTTCCGTCATATCTAATCAATAGACCAAATGTCGCTGAAACATCAATTATGAGAGATAATATTAAATATGACTGATATTAAGATAGAGAATTTAGTTGTTGACCTAGGTCAAAACAAAGTCTTAAGGGAATTGTCACTTTTAATTCCGTCTCAAAAATTAGTTTCAGTGCTAGGTCCTTCAGGATGTGGAAAGTCAACTTTACTTAGAACTATTGCAGGATTCATTGCACCTAAATCTGGAACCATAAGATTTGGTTCAACTTTAATGAGTGTTTCAAGTGTGCAAATGCCTCCTGAAAGAAGAAATGTAGGTTATGTCCCCCAAGAAGGATCACTATTTCCGCATTTAAGCGTTAAGAAAAATATTGGCTTTGGTTTAACGAAAAGTAAAAGCTCCAACAAAAGAGTCCATGAACTATTAGAGCTAATGGATATTGGTGAATTTGCAGATCGATTACCCCATCAACTAAGCGGTGGACAGCAATTCAAAGTTGCCATTGCAAGAGCTCTAGCCCCTGCCCCAAATGTCATGCTGCTAGATGAACCTTTTTCTTCACTGGATGCTCAATTTAGAGAAGAGTTAAGACACGAAGTTAAAAATTTGTTAACTGAAACAAAAACAACAACAATTTTAGTCACTCAT
>SXGQ01880102.1_pt1 | contig 16165 bp, 10 predicted proteins | sample 3178371 | NCBI WGS metagenome assembly SXGQ01 (sample SAMN11356859, study PRJNA531348) | freshwater metagenome | isolation source: freshwater sample F1-20 | place: China: Fuxian Lake, Yuxi | collected 2017-12-25
ACGGTTCTGAAGCTGTGGGATTCCTAGTGGATATCAAGAACGCAATTGAGAATCCAGAGCGCTTGTTGTTGGATGTCTAAGCAACAACGCCCGCGCGCAACCCACGCCGCAGTTTGTCAATTTCAAAGTTGACAATTCAAATTGCAAATGCAAATCGCATGTTCAATGTCGATCGGCTTGGTCGCGTTCATGCAACGCCAGCTTGGCTTGCTTCTCCAACTGATCCGGCTCAACACCCATGTAATTCAGCGTGGCGTCAATGATGTCGCGGCACACGGGTCCCGCGATTGAACCGCCGTAATGTCCCCTAGATTTATCTGGGTCATCAATAACAACCAAGCACACGATCCGAGGATTCACAAACGGAGCGCCCGCGATAAATGAACTCACATAGCGATCATCAAAGTAGCCCTTGCCTTGACCCTTTGGTTTTGGCAATTGCGCGGTGCCCGACTTGCCAAACATTCTGTACATTTCGCTCTGCGCCTTACGACCAGTTCCCTCGGTCATCACGCCTTCCATCGCTTCGCGCGCCGTCAAGGCGATCGCCTCTGAAATGACGCGCTTGCTTGGAATTGAATATTGATTGTCAGCGCCTTCGGCTCCAAGAGATAAACGCGCGGGGACCAAAGTTCCATCACGGCAAAATGCCGAGAAAGCCTGCACCATTTGGATTGGCGTCACGCAAATTTCGTGGCCCATGCACACGCTGGTCTGGGTGTACACGGACCATTTTTTAGGCGACGTAACCAAGCCTTCGCTCTCGCCAGGAATTCCAACACCGCTCTTCTGCCCAAATCCAAATCGTTGCAACATGTTTTGCATGTCTTTAAATTTCATCCGCTCCGCGGCCGCCGCCATGCCGCCATTGAGCGACTTCACAAGAACTTTTTGCCACGACACGGGTCCTGTATATTTCACGTCCTCAATCTTGCGCCCAAACTTGGTGATGTTTGGACCAAAGGGCAGGCGCACAATGGTCTCCGGTTTAAACACGCCAAGTTCCGTTGCGGTGGCCCACACAAATGGCTTGAATGTGGAACCTGGCTCATACGGATCGGTGACATTGCGATTGCGTCCAAGAGAAGCGCCAAGCGCGCGCGATGGATCGGTGGTGATTTCCTTCCAACCCTTGCGCGGATTCAGCACGTCGGCCATGGCAAGAATATCGCCGGTCTGCACGTCCATCACCACGGCTCGCCCACCGCCGGCGTTCCATTGCTTCACGGCGGTTTTTAAAAGTCTCTCGGCAATTTCTTGCGACACCAAATCAATCGACAAGCGAACATCAACTCCATCGCGGGGCGGTTGGTAATCATTTCCCTCAATCCAAAGTGGCTGGCGTTTCACATCGCGAAGAAACACGAGTTGTCCGTCTTTGCCACGCACTTGCGAGTTGTGCTGCAATTCAGCGCCCGCTTGCCCGCTTTGCTCCAAACCAACACGTCCAATCACCATGGCCGCCAAATCTCCAGCGGGATATTCACGAATTGGCCTGGACTCGATTCCAATTCCAGGAATTTTAAGTTGACGAAGCGCGTCCACTTGCTCTGGCGTCAACATGTCCGCGAGCTGCACGTAGCGATCGTCCGCGCGCTGTCGCAACATGGTTTCAAATGTTTTTGACGACACACCCATTGCGCCACCAATCGCGCCAGCCGTGTCCCGAAATGGATCTCCCACTGCTTTTGATTCCGGATCCTCGATGTTGCCTTGACGAACGCGCTCCCACCCACGCTCCCAAATCATCGCGGGATCCGCGAACAATCTGCGCCCCATTAAACTCGCCGCAAGAACGCGTCCCCGACGATCAACAATTTGCCCGCGCGAGGCAAGTTCCGGCGCGGTGCTTCGATGCACGCCCGCCGCGGCCGTAAGTTTGGGATCATCGGTGGTCTTCAGCCACGCGACACGCGCGGAAATTGAAAATAAAATCGTCGCAGTGGCAAGAATAAGCACGCGGCTCCAAGCACGAATTCGACTTGATTGCGACTCTGAAATATTTGAAATACTAAATTGATTCATCCGCCAAATTCCACTGGGATTGCGTCAGGATCTTTCACGCCTGGCGTAGTTGCCAAGCGCGGTTGCGTTGGCGGCGCGGGCGCGTCCAATCTGTGAGGTATGGGTCTCCATTGAACCTTCATGGATTCCAAAGCCATACGAATGGCGTCGGGCCGAACTTTGGATGCCACGTCAGCGCGAAACCTCCAAATATCCCGTTGTTGTTCGATCAATCTCCAATGTGTCCTGGAAATCTTCGCGGCCACTTCATAACGCTTCTGCCGCATGGCAAGAAGCGCGGTGGACATGATTCCAAGACCCAGCACTATGGCGATTGATTTTCCGAACATGGTCCGGTCCTTGAACTCAGTTTGTTTTTGGAAGTCTGATGGTCATACCAGGCGACAGCGCTGCGGGATTCGAAAGAGAGGAGCTGTTGGCGGTAGCAATATCTTTCCACTTACTTGACTTGCCCAATTTTTTCTTGGCGATAGAGCCAAGCGTGTCACCTTTTTCAACAACGTACAAGTCCTCAGTCGATCCCACATTATTTTCTTTGCTGGATGTTTTTGCGAACGCGCTCTTTGCGCTAGCGCCATTATTTGACATCGCAACTTCAATCACGCCTGTCGAATTGCCGGTGGCGCGTGGACTCATTTCAATACTCGCAATATCCGCCGCCGCAAGCAGTGGTACATCTTGAGCTGTCTTAGAAGTCTGCGTGTCTAATCGAAGCGCCGCATTCTCCTGCTCTTGTGGAGTAGTGCTCACACGCGCTCCCTTTGTTGTTGAAGCCACCACCGCGCCGCGGCGAAGTTGCTCCACTGGAGGCAGGCGCAATGTCACGCCCTTACGTAATTTTTCTGGGTTTGGCAGCGCTTTTTTGTTGTATTCAGCCAGTGCCTTCCATAAAGAACTATCACCATATGCCGCCGCGCAAATGGAATACAAAGTTTCGCCCACGGCAATCGGGTGAAGCCTCACGCCGGGTTCGCCTTCTTGCACTTTGACAGTCTTGGCAATTTCAACAGTGGCGGGAGCGATTCCCTGATCAACGTACGGCACATTTGGAATTGGTCGAACGTTTGGGTTGGCCGTGGGCGCCACAGTCTCTGATGAATTTTTATTTGAAACCGTGCGAAGATCGCTTGGCACGTTTGTCGGCATCACTTCGGCTGGTTGCACCGCGGTCGCGCCAGCCATTGGAACGGCCGTGATAGTGATGGGTCTACTCCCATGTCCTCTTGCTCGATCGGTGTTGCCAACCAGATTCGCAGTTTCTTGTCGTTGCGCGGTGCTGAAGTGATCGCTCACCAGAATGCCCACAAAAAGAAGCAGGCCGAATCCAACAACCATCGCCAATTTATTTTCTCGTGTCATTTCGCATCCTTGCGTTGTGGCAATCTTGATTTTTTGAGTTCTTGAAAGCCCGTTGTCAATTTACAAACTTTTTCAACACCTGTGATCAGATCTCCATCTGATCTTCAATCTCAACCAAGCAATCTATATACCAACAATCCGAATTGATCGAAGCTTGGCGGAGCGAGCTCTAGGATTCGCTTCGCATTCCACTTCGCTTGCAACCAAAGGCTTTCGCGCACATCGGGTCGCCCATCCTTGGCGTTCCCAATCAGTGAAAGCCCTTTTGATCAATCGGTCTTCTAGGCTGTGGAACGCCAAAATTGCTATGCGAGTATTTTTGGCCAGCCAGTTGCTTGCGGACCCGGTTGCGACAGCGTTTTGAATCCCGCCGTGTACTGAATGGGAATGTCTTGAAATAGGCCCAGTTTCATTCCCCAAATCCGCATTTGGCATTGGCCAAAAAGTTGCGATTTCACGCTGAAATACTGCTAAAAGCGTCTCTAATGACTCCAATTCTTTATTCACCGCTATACGCAACGCCATAAAGGTACGAGTAGCAGGATGCATGCGACTTTGGCGGGCCTTGCCCCCATAGGCGGACACCACCGCTTTGGCTAGATCCGCCGTGGTTTTGAGCAACCCGAGGTCACGAACATAGATAATTCGCCGCGCAATTCGCCTAGAAAATGGATCTTCACCTAGTTGAAAGATCAAATCGGCCAATTCTGACTCGGAAACTCGAGCCAGCAAGGCGTGGGCGCTTTCGCCTTTGCTTTGATCCAGTCGCATATCCAAGGGTCCAGCCGTGGCGAATGAGAATCCACGCGCGGGATCGCTCATTTGATTGCTGGCAAATCCAAGGTCCGCCATAAAAGCATCGGCGCGCAATGATTCACCACGCAACACCTCGGCCACGCTGGAAAAGTTGGCATGGGCCGCGATCACGCGTGGCGCATTCGGCAGACTGCGAACACGCTCGCTTGCAAACGCAAGGTTGTGCTGATCTAAATCCAGCAACACCAAAGTACCTTGACTCCCAATCACTTTGGCGATGGCTTGTGCATGGCCGCCTCGACCAGCAGTAGCATCGACCACGGTGTTGCCAATTTCAAGCTCAAGCGCCTGTACAATTTCTTGCAGCATCACCGGCTGATGATCAATGATGTCGCCGTCGGAGTGATCCAACATCACGCGTTCTTTTGCTCTTGAGCAATCTTCATCTTGTCCGCTTGGCTTATGGCATATTGTTTTTTAAGCCACTCATGACGCAGTGCCCGCTTGAGAGCGAATGTCACAACAATTAAATACGCGGCAAGAACGCCAGCCATCACAACAATGCCCTTGACGTTGGTCAGCAACAACATGGCTGACAAACCCACGCCCACAATGGTGAAGCCGGCGGCTATCGCATACAAAGTAAGCACCGTCTTGCGTACATTCCCGCCGAAATACCGCTTTAATCTGTGGTGTATATGGTTGCTATCCGCGTCGGACATGGAAAGACCGGCGGCTTTCCTGCGAATAATCGCCAGGGTGGTGTCCAGAATTGGCAATCCAAAACAAATCAACCCCGCCACGGAATACTTTGTAGTTCCATACTCGCCAAAAGTCATAATAATCACCACGCTTAAATAGCCAATCAACAGGCTTCCGCAATCGCCAAGAAAAATAATGGCGGGGTTGAAGTTGTATGGCAAAAATCCAAGCGTGACGCCCACTAGAATTAAACTGAGAATAATCCTTGTTCCAGCCAGGCTGGTTTCTGGGTTTTCCACTGGCAATGTATAGGCCATTATTAAACTAATCGCCAAAAATCCAAGCGCCATGATTGTAGTTGTTCCCGCCAGAAGGCCATCCAAACCATCGATTAAATTCGCAGCATTACAGCCGCCAATCACAAATACTGCGGTGATACCAGTGCCAATCCAGTAATACAGTTCTGAATTCGGAACACTGAATGCTCCAATAGAAAATAAAATATCCTTCGGCTCGCCACAAATTACCGTAAGAACTCCGGCGGCTATATGCGGACCAACATCTTCTATAGCCAACGCGGCGGCGGCAATAAGTTGGCCAGCGATTTTAAGCCGGGGATCCCATTTCCAAATATCATCCGCGAATCCAGTGAACATAATCGCGAACATTCCAATCACAATACTGATTGGAATACCTTGCAAGAGTGCCGCTTGGCCATTGGAAAATATGGCGCTCACGCCAATACCAACCAGCGTTCCAGCGAATATCGCCAATCCGCCCAAATACGCGATTGGATATGCGTGCTGCTTTCGACCTTGATCTGGATGGTCAATAATATTGGTTGCAACCGCCACGCGTCTGACAATGGGCGTGGCCACAAGAGTGGTGATCAAGGCGGCGACAAACACTGGCATATATGTGGAAAGAAGTTCAAGCGGCTTAAGAACAGTCCACGTGGAAATATCAATGTCTTTTGGGGCGATCGGAATACCACCGAACATGGAAACATCTTGCATCATGCTGCACGCTCCCCTTTACACGCGACGTCCAATAGGGCCGCAATGTCTGCGATCGTTGTGTCCAACGCGATTCGTGGCGTGAATTGAATGGCACTGCGAATGCGTTCCAAATTTGGTTGCCGCACCTGTAGATCTTCAAACCCTTTTCCAAAAATTTTCTCGTGCGGCACGTTCAGCATGCGCGAAGAAGACCCGGTCACGCGAATCACGTGTTGCGCCAAAGACTGCATTGAAATCATTTGATCGGATCCAATGTTGAACACTCTCCCTAAACATTCATCGGCCGCGAGTAATTTCACAAGCGCAGGCGCGATATCCCGCACATCGCAAAAACAGCGCTGCTGCGTGCCATCGCCGTGCACTTCAAGGGGCTTGCCCGCCAGCGCCGCTTGAATAAATCTTGGCAAGACCATGCCCCAATCTCCTTTTTGGCGTGGACCAACCGTATTAAAAAAACGAATTATCACGGCTTTCAAATTCGATTCTTTTATGGCCGCAAACGTTAGGAATTCATCGAGCGCCTTGGAGTATCCATAACTCCACCGAGAAGAAGTTGTCGGCCCAAACACAACATCATCGGACTCTGAAAATGGAATACGAACGCCTTTGCCATACACCTCGCTGCTCGAAGCCACCAAAAACTTCGCCTGATCCCGTACCGCCCACTGAATTGCGGCGCTGGTCTCAAGCACGTTGGTTTCAATTGATTGGCTTGCTCGCTCCACAATCAATCGCACTCCAACAGCGGCGGCCAAGTGATATATCTCTGCAAAGCGTGGAAGTTTAGATGATTGAGACGCCGCAGAAACTGTGGCGTGAACAAATTCCAATCGATCAGCAAACAGACGCTTGGCATGTTCTAAATTTGCCAAGGCTCCGGTCGACAAGTCGTCGACCACCGTAACGCGGTCTCCGCGCAGCAGTAATTGCTCCACTAAATGGCTTCCAATGAATCCCGCTCCACCCGTTACAAGAATGTGTTGCGGGTTTGTATTCATGGATCTCTTTATGTTGCGCTCGGTTTCGCACTATCACCTGGCAATAATTTATCTTTCGCCACGCCGCTTGCTGACATCTGAAATGCGGATGTGGAAATGGCGTATTGCGCGATCGCTTCGGCGTTCTTTTTAAAGTATCCACCCGCCGTGTTCTTGGGTCTATTTAAAATTGTTCCCAAGAAAATACATTTGCATTCCATTAATTGATACGCCAACTTTGCGACCAATCCTTTTTGATCTTGCCAAGCTCGAACCACAAGAATTGCGGCATCAACTTTGTTGGCAAGGGCCAAGCCTTCACCGGCCACAACGCTTGGCGGCGTATCTAAAAACACGCGGTCATAATTCTGATGGCACCAATCAAGAAACGCGTCCATTTTATCCGTGTTTAGAAGTTGGAATGAACGATTGGACGGCACACCCGCTCCAATAAAGTGCAAGCCATTTCCAATATCAACCACTGTGTCAGCAGGATTTGTGCCATTTAAAATATCACCTAGGCCAGGCAGTAATGGATTCAACCCTAGCGCCTTGGCCAAACCAGGTCTGCGAAGATTTGCGCCAACGATCAAAGTCTTTCGCCCCACGGAAGCTTCACATGCGGCCAAGTTGATGACAATCGCAGTGGTGCCAGAATCAGGCATGGGGCTGATCACCAGAACAATTTTTGCATTGGTTGGAGCGAGCCCCTTGGCAATCAAGGCGCTGGCTTGCCTAAAATTCTCCGCGGTCATTGAATGCGGTTCTTCAAGCACAACCGACTCCGCCCGCTTTGGCTTGGTTGGATCATCGGCAATATCAGGGATGACGCCAAGAATCCTTCCCGGCAACCCGACTAAATCACCAGGGTATTTGACGCGCTGGTCCAACAATTCACGAATAAACAAGATGAGCACATATAAACCGCAGACAATAACGGCAGTTCCGGGAATCATGAACTTTAATTGCGGGAAAGAGATTTCGCGGGGCTTGATGGCTTTCTGAATAAATTCAACACGACGAGATTCGTCTCTTAAGCGGGCGAGTTCGAGATTATTGATGGTTTGACCGACTTCTTTCCGCTGGGCTTCGATCTGGCTCAACTGCTCGCGCAGGGTTCCAAGTTCGGCCATGTTGGCGGTGAATTCCTCTGTCTTTTTTGAGTCCGAATTAAACTCCTCAACTTGCTTTTTCAGCAAGCTCTTCAAAGACTCGACTCTATTGATGGCGCCACGTAAATCTGAAAGTTTATTGCGGCTAATCACTTCGTCTCGCTTGTTGTTGCGTTGAGTCACAATCGAATCACGGGCCGCTTTTAATTGCAACACCTCCGCGTGCGTGTCCTCAAACTGAAGTTTGGCGGCTTCATAGCGACGCGACAGATCCTCTAAATCGCGATTTAAATTAACCATCACCGTGTCATTATCCGCCTCACGCAAATCTTCTTCCGACAAACTTTCGGCGCTGCTTTGTTTTTTCTTCGCCTGATCAAGGCGGGACTCAGCTACGGAAAGCTCGCTGGTGGTGCTGGCAATACCATCCCTCATTTTTTCCAGGGCTCTTGAATTTTCACTGGATACTTCATTGAGGCTTGTCATTCCCTTCTGCTTTACAAAGTCTTGGATTTCAAGTTTTTTTGCCATTGTTTGCTTATATAAGGCCTCTTCATTATTTTTAAACACATTCAACGTCGCCGCAAACCGACTATTTTCGCTATTGCGTGTTTGTTTAATATAAGAATCCGCGATCGCATTCAACACCACAGGCACATCCTCAGGGGCATGCGCGGTCCAATTAATGTAAAAAATCTGGGTTCCACGCTTGTGCCCGGCGCGTAAGTCTTTTTCAAGTTGAGTGGCGGCTTCATCAATATTAAATAAATTATTCTCGTCCCGATACCACGAAGATTGGCTCCATTGTGTCTTTTGCACATCGGTATTTTCCAGGGCCTTCTTCAGATTCTCCCGGCTCATCATTCTTGCCACTTCGGTTTGAGCCAATCGAATCACTGATTCTTCCGTACCCAGTTCCTTGGCGTTTAAATCCGACGCGGACTCCAATTGGCTTCGAATTTCCAAATAAGCCGTACCGCTCCAAATGGGATACACATAAAGAAATACATAATTTAAAATCACGCCAAGAATCGCACCTCCAAATAAGGTAATAACAATCCCAATCGTATTTTGCCGTATCAGGCGAATCGGATCTATTGATATGGCCGCCGCACGCTGCCGTGGTTGGGCGGCAGTGGGCTTTGCGGGTGTGTTCGGCGTGGGAGATGCGGCTCGACTCATAGAATTTGTCTTTCAACTCAGTTCAATTTTAATTCCAACACTTTAATTTCTTCCAATTGCTCATCCGTGACTTTTTGTTTTTTGGCTTTCTCCAAATACTCTTTCGCGTCCGTGGGTCGCTTGAGTTCAATAAATACCTCCGCTAAATGAATCATTGAACTCGGCTTCTGCCCAATCAAGATTGCTTTTTGCAAAGAATCCATTGCCTCTGCTGGCTTGCCCGCCCGCAGAAGCGCGAACCCCAAGGTGTCTAGAAAGTCATCGGTGCTGGGGCTGATTTCAACGCACTTGCGCGCCAAATCCACCGCCCGTTGGGAATTGCCGCCAGATTGGGCGATTATAAACGCGGCATTATTCATGGCGCCTGCATTATTAGGGGCAAGCTCTATAGCCCGCTCAAATAGTGAAATGGATTTTGGAAAATTTTTACTTACATACAAAAGATTGCCCGCCTGTAGAAGGGCCGCGGCCTGCAATTGGTTTGAATCTTTTGCTCCTGAACTCTTGGCCAATTCCACGGCTTTTTCCAATATATCCACCGCCGCGGCAACGCCCGCCTCGCCTTGAAGCGTGTACAAATTTGCCAAGCCAAGGCAATTCCAGTAATCAAATTGATTGTTGGTCGCGAGCGACTTTATGAAAGCCTCGGCTTCTTGGGGCTTTTTCTCAAAGCAACTATTAAGACCCGTGTACCACATACCCCACTCATCTGTGGAGAGGGTGCCTGCGGCGATTCCATCTTGAATATTCTTATAGTTATTTCGCATTGCTAAAAGACCCGAATCCCGTTGGCCGTTGTTGACCAAGGCAACCGCCAATAAAATTTGCAGCTTGATTGACGTTGCGACAATTTTGGCATTCGTTCGTAAAAGCTGCATGGCGGTATCCCAATCTTTTTTGTCTGAACGAATGCGCTGCATGACAGCGGCAAGCAATTGAGTCGCATCGGGCTGAATAATAAACGCCGCGTCAAACGCCGCTGTTGCATTCGGCAGATCATTTTTACGGGAATATAAGTTGCCCATAAGCGTTTGCCATTCCGCCTCGCGGGGATTTAAGCGCGCGCCGTCCTGCGCAACTTCGATCGCTCTTGGCAAATTGCTCGCCCGCATAAGCAATTCAATCAACTCTTTGCGGGCGTCTAAGTTTTTGGGGGCCAAAGACAAGTACCGGTCGACCAAAGCGATGGCATCGTTCATTTTGTCTTGCTCTAAATACACCAACTCTTTATTTCGAATTCCGGGCCAATAGCCCACCGAAATTTCAATCACGCGATCCGCGGCCTGCTCAGCGGCAACAAGCCGCTTGGGATCGTGGGTGCGTTGATACATCCGTCTTTCAAAATCTGAAAGCGATACCCACGCCAACGGTGAGGCTGGAAGAATTTCAGTTGCCCGCTGAAGCGCGGCTCTTGATGCGTCAAAATCTTTTTCGCTCTGAGCAACATCGCCTTTCACAACGGCAAATTCTCCGCGTCCCTGAAGATTCATTGCCCGCAACATTTCAATTGTGGCCAAGGTTTCCGGAGTTGCGCCCGCGCTCTCCGCCTTGGACAGGCAATTTTCAGCCGCATCATAATCCCGCAAACGATTACAGATTTCAGACAACCTCATCCAACCTGAGGCGTTGAACACCAATCCAGCCTTGTTCGCGTCCTCCAAGGCTTCGCGCGCCTTGGCCCATTCGGATTTTGAAAACCAATCATCCGCAATCTGTATGTTCGAGAACATGGTTTTCGGATCTTGATTTTTCTTTGCCTCATTAAACGCAATCTGCGCGGCTTCTGGTTTGCCGCATTCATCCAAATACACGCCAAGAGAAATCCATAGCCCAGCGCATTTTTCGGGTGGTAGACGGGCAATATCCCTGCGAAGCGCGGCTTCACCTTCTTTCACTGATTTATATTTCTTCAACGCCCTGGCGTTCATAAGAGAAAGAACAGAGTCATTCGGGGCGGTCTCTTGCAAAAATTTAATTATTTCCAATCCCTCATCCACATTGGCGGTGGCGGCAATTCCAAGGGCCTGTTGCATCTTTGGTGTATTCGCATCTCGAAGATCTTGATCTGAGAATTTCCTCAGGCCCTTGCTATCGATCATTAAATTTGGGTCGCCGGGTGTATCTAAAAGCATCTGCGCCAAAGCGAATGAATTTTTACTTAAGGCTGGATTTTGCTTATAAAGTTGCTTACGTATTCCGAATGCTTTTGTCCGCTCACCCACATCGCTTTCAAGCTCCAGCAAAGACAGTAAAAGTTCGCGATTTTCTGGATTGACAGCGGCCGCTTGCTGAAGGATTTGCAAAGCCTTCTTTCGATCGCCAGATTGCTGTAGAAACTGCGCATAAATGGTTGCAGTCGTCACGTCATTGGGCCGACGGTCGTAACTTTCACGAATCAATTCCAAGGCGGCCTCCATGTTGCCGATCTTTTGCATCAGCATTCCAAGCTGTCGAAGCATGATTGGATTCTGTTCGCCATTTTGACGAGCGGCTTGCAACAAGGCGATGGCTTCCTGGAATTTTTCCTGCTCGACAAGAATTCGCGATTGGATTGTGAGCGCCAAGCCCGGTTCTCCGGCGGATTGAATTGCTTGCACATATTTCTGCGCGCCGGCGTAATCCTTTCGCATAGTGGCGTTTGCCGCGGCTATTTCAAGAACCTTCACGTTGTTCGGATTCATCGCCATCGCAGCCTCAAAGGCTGAATCCATCAACTTTTCACAACGCTCAATTTGGGCTTTGGATTCGGGTTGAATTTGATCCGCTGGAATTTGCGCGTTCGCTTGGCGCAGTTGGTCAAGCGTGGCTGCGAGTCCCAAGTACATTTGCACAGGCTGTTCCTTGGGGTCCGGATACATTGAACGAATTGCATCTAATACACGGTCAATTGGATCGGAATTATTCAGAAGAACTTTGAGCCGCAAGCATTCCTCATTGTTTGGATCAAGGGCGAGAGCCTTATTGAGAAAAACCATCGCCGAAGCGGTGTCATTTTTTAAATAATAAATTTGGGCGAGAGCTTGAATAATTAAAACCGTGTTTGGGTTTGCCGCCAAGTCTTTCGCGAGCACTGCGATTGCCCCGTCATAATCCTTCTTCATCATCGCCCGCTCCGCCACGCCGATCACGGTGGTGATTCTGGCAAATTCCAATTCGCGGGCGTCTTTTGTTTTATTATTCGTTCCCCCGCTTAATCGCTCAAGAGAGTCCTTGGCGGTTTGGTCATCTGGATTCAATTCCAACAACTTCGCCAGGGATTTGCGGGCATCGTCCAATTTTCCAATACCTTCGCTTAATCTTGCGCTGAGATTGATGAGTGGCGGGTAATTTGGATAGCGCTCAAGACCACGGTTCACAAGTGACAGGGCCGTGCCAGGTTGATTGCGTAAAATATTCGCGAACGCGGCGTAAAAATACAACTCTTGAGTTGGATCTGGATTCTTTTTGAGCAGCGCTTCAAAGCGCAATGCGGCGTCATTGGCGTTGCCTTGAGCGAGGGCCGTGCGCGCCTCGATGTCTTCAACCATCAAGGGAAGAGCTTGCGTGTTGAAAAACTTGACCACCTTCTCGCGCATCTGAAGAACAACCGCAAGCTTGTCTTTTTTTTCCGTTTCATCGATCGCCTTGCGCCAGTCTTCAAAGGCAAGCGTGTATAACAAATCGGCCGCGGCTTCACGGGCGCCCTGCTGCGACAATGATTCAATTGAGGTTGGCAAATTAGGTTGAATAAAAACTGTTTCCGCCAATTCTCTACCAATTCCCGTAGACATGCTTCGCGCGAGATTCAAATAGATCTGCTGCGTGACCGCATCGTTTGGAAATTTCTTGAGATAATCGTCAATTAATTTCATGGCCTGCATATTGGATTCAAACGACGCCCCGCTAAACATTGCGCCCGCGGCGGCAATGGTTAATTTTCGATCGTTTGTGATGCGGGGAGCCGCATCCAATATATTTTTATACGCGGCGTCCAAGTCGGCCTTGTTCACTTTGCCTTCACGGCTCACCATCATCTCCTTGAGTCGTTTCACCAACGCAACAGACGCGGCTATTCCATCGGGATTCGCTTTTTTGCTCTCCACCAAGGCGTTGTCGAATTGGCGGTAGGTTTCACCCGCCAAAACTTTTTGATTGCCGCGCTCTTGCGACTGCGCCTTGTTCAGGAGATAATCAAAGTACGCAATCCACATCCGATCACTCGTAGGTAGTAATTGAGTAACCTCTACAAATTGCTTGTCGAGTGCTTGTTGCTCCTCGATTGTCAATGTGGAAAATCGCTCCGAGGCGCCAAGCGCGCTCCAAAATTTCGCCAATGCGCGGGCGGGATCTTCGGGAGAAAGCGCTTTATCCATTTGGTCCGCGGTGCTGGAAAATTCGCGCCACAACACCTCCGAATTTGCAAGTTCGCAGCGATCCCGCAAGGTTTCCATTGCCTCGATCCAAACCGCGGGATCGGTTTTAGTCGCACGCGTTCTCGCAAGCCGAAGCGTGAGCAGTTTGCCGTAATTTTCGTTCGCTTCGCTTTCGGATTTAGGAACGAGTTTGGTCAATGCTTTATTCATGGCATTGAGATATGTGATGTTGTTGGGTTTCTTGGAAACGGCGCGTCCGTAGTAACTGACTGCTTTCTCAGTATTTCCAGATTCCATATATTGATTTGCGGTATTAAAATTACGCTCAGGACCAAGAATAATTTGGTAATAGTAAATACCGCCAATAAATAGCGATCCGAAAACAGCGACCGACATAAAGAGCAGGAAAAATTTAGAGTTGAATTTGCGCTTTGCCATGATTATAAATTTGCCGTGACTGGGATTGAGGTTTTATTCTCAAGCGAAGGCCAATCTGGAAGACTTCGCATGAGTTGTGGAATAAGTGACTGAAGCAAATCACTCGAAAGCTGATCGAACATCGCAATCGCTTTTTGAGGTTCCTCATTCACCCTGTAAGAAAACTGCACCTTGCAATAGTATGCGTAACGATCCGTGAGTCTGAAGGATAAATTACGCACAGCCAAGGCCGATGGCGTAAGCGAACCATTTGCGATGAAGAAATAACCGCCAATAAATGTCATATTAGGTTTTTTAGGATCTTGAAAACATGTCGTAGTCATGACGATGTCGCCAAGCGGAAGATTCACTTTCACCTCCCGGCGCGTCACGGGTTCTTTGACCGTGACCTGTGGATATCTTGCGCCACTGGCGGGCTGAGTTGGACCGTTTTGTAAGTCCCATTTTGAAGTGTTTAGTTTCTGAGGGCGCAGTTCCGGCTCTCCCCAGATGACTAATCCAGCCGCCCCCCAGCAGCGCTCCGGCACGTGCGGAACCGTGTCGATCATTCCCGTGTAGTACGCGATGTGAACTTGCATCACTCCATTATTGATATTGTTTTGATAGACGTAATTGCGATCAAGAAATTGACTCGTCCCCAATTCCTCTATTATCGCATCCGAAAATTGCTGATCCTTTCCAGCCTGCTTCCAATCCCCAAGAGTGCTCGGCAATTCATCAATTGGCGCTCGCAGCGCGACTGGCTCTTTTTGCAAATACACTTTGAGTTCGGCCATCGCCATTCTGAAACCCAAGCCACCGATGACCAGGCACAAGCAGGCCGCGACGAATGCTTTTTTCTCTTTCACTTCAACTCGCATGAATCTTGCCTTTCATTGGATCCTCTTCCACAAGAAACTTGGAAAGAATCCACAACACGGCCAGGTACGAGAAAAATGCCGGGAGCAACCAGACCAAGCCAATCATGTGATGGAATTCTCCAGACATGAAATTCTGATCAAACATTCCTAAAATACCCAAGGAAGACACGCGCAGCACATTTACAAATATGGAAATGGGAATACCCAACGCAACCAATAGAATTTGCTGCCACAACTTTGGCAACGACAGGTACGCCATTGCGACGCCGAGGGCCAAGAAAGCCACCAACATGCGCATGCCACTGCATGCCTCGGCCACATTCAATTGCATTGGATTACCGTCTTTGAAAATGGTCAGCACATTTCCAGAAAGATCTGTCTCAATTCCGATCAGATTAAGAAAGACATACGCGCCCTTGGCGGAAATATCCTGCATGCGGTAGGTCACGATATTCATCAGACGCTCGCTGACGGTCTGGAAAAAAGCCAACATATAAAAAAGTGGAAACCAAACATATTTCATCCCCGCCCAACCCAAAAGCAACACGCCAATTCCAACAAGTGTGATCCCGAAACCAGACGCCCTGATGTTGTGGTGGGCCAGCGCGGATGGACCCAAATTACAAATCATGTACCAAGCGATTCCTAAAATCATGATGGCCAAACCCCACCAAGACGGCCGAAGTGGTTTGGCCAAAATTAATTCTCGTTTCATCCACACAAAGTAGCCACTGGCCAATGGAATAATGAGCGTGTGTCCCCAATCGGAAGGTTCTCGAAATGCCCACGCCACTTGGTGGACAATCCATTCCCAAAAAACTCCGCTGATGAGAATCAACAGCACGCCACCCGCGATCACCAAAGTCTTTCGAGACACTTCGACCACGCCTTGCGCGCCCGCCAACAGGGTTGTGTTTGGAATCGAAGTCATAGTTTGAATCACGCAATGAAAGGCAGCTACTTCATCCAATAATTAATTGATATTCACGCCAGTCGGCGGAGCTCCAAAGACGTCGTTTCCAAAGTTGCGATCCAGTTGAAAGCCGACCGAATTTGGGAAGGACAAATCGCGACGGAAACGCGCCAACGGCAAGGCCCAAAAGTTGGTTCCAACAATGATGTGGTCGTCTGGCTTTAGAAAAAGATCGGGCTCGGCGCGGTTGCGAATAGCAGCCAAACTAATGCGAACGCAGGCTTCTTTGTCACTTCCAAGTCGGCGAATTAAATCGCATCGCTCAGGAATTGCAAGTTCGCTTACGCCACCCGCCGCAGCAACCAAGCGGCTTAAAGTCAATCTTCCGGATGTTGGCAAATTATAAACTCCGGGGCGACTGATTTCACCGTCGATATACACCACTCCAACTTGTCCCGAATCACAATAAA
>SXGQ01373157.1_pt1 | contig 16159 bp, 15 predicted proteins | sample 3178371 | NCBI WGS metagenome assembly SXGQ01 (sample SAMN11356859, study PRJNA531348) | freshwater metagenome | isolation source: freshwater sample F1-20 | place: China: Fuxian Lake, Yuxi | collected 2017-12-25
GCGACCTCGACCGTCTGCTGATGGAAGAGACCGGCCTGCCGGTTCATGTGGCCGAAGATCCGCTGACCTGCGTGGTGCGCGGTTGCGGCATGGCGCTTGAGCGGATGGACAAGTTGGGAACCATTTTCACCAGCGAGTAACTCAAAGGGATGGAGTACATTCCGCCACCCTTGTTCAAGCAGGGCCCGTCCGCACTGGCGCGCCTTGCTTTCTTCGTGCTGCTCTCGGCAGCCGTGTTCATGCTCGACGTGCGCTATCAGGCCTCCGGCCTGTTGCGCAACGCAGCCACCTACGTGCTCTATCCGGTACAGGTGGTTGTCAGCCTCCCTGCTTACCTGTTTGGCGGTATGGGGCAGCATTTCACCGACAATGCCGGCCTGCGCGAAGAAAACCTGCGTCTGCAAAAGCAGCACCTTACCGACATGCAGGCGCTGCACCAACTGTCGCAACTGCAAGCCGAAAACCTGCATCTGCGCCGCATGATGTCGGCGGCCGAGACGTCCAGCGTCAAGGGGCAGTTGGCTGAAATCAAATACGAGGCCAAAGATCCATACTCGCGCAAGGTCATCATCGACAAGGGCAGTGCCACGGGCGTACAGGCCGGACAGCCGGTGATCGACGATGCCGGCGTGCTGGGGCAGATCACGCGCGTGTTTTCCCATCAGTCCGAAGTCACGCTGCTGACCGACAAGAACCAGACCGTCCCGATACAGAACCTGCGCACCGGCTTGCGTGGTGTTGCGTACGGAGGGCAGGAAGGCGGCATGCTCGAATTGCGTTTCGTTGCTGCCAACGCGGACGTGCAGGCCGGTGACGAATTGGCCACTTCCGGCATTGACGGCATTTATCCAGCGGGTTTGCCGGTGGCCAAGGTGCTCAAGGTAGAGCGCAATTCGTCCTATGCATTTGCCCGCATCATCTGCGAACCATTGGCGGGTATTGATCGCAACCGTTTCGTGCTGGTGCTGTCAGTGGACAACCCCTTCCCGCCGCCGCCAACAGACCCCGCGGATGGCAAATCCGCTGGCCGCAAGGGCAGGAGATAAGGCTATGGCCATCAATGCCCATGCCCAGGCCATCCTCAGACCTGCGAGTCCGTTGTTCATCGCCGCGTCTCTTGCGTTGGCATTTGCATTCAACCTCGTGGCCTGGCCCCGCGAATGGCCCATGCCGGACCTGCTGGCGCTTGTGCTGGTGTTCTGGAACATCCGTCAGCCGCGTCGCGTGGGTATCGGTCTGGCATGGATATTCGGTTTGTTGATGGATGTTCACCGTGCTGGCGTGTTGGGCGAGATTGCTCTGGCCTACACGCTCATGTCCTACCTGGCCATTTCAATCCATCGCCGCGTGCTGTGGTTTTCAGTCTGGGGTCAGGCCGTGCATGTGCTCATGCTGTTTTTCATGGCGCAGGTGGTGGCCGCCGGTTTGCGGGGTCTGATGGGCGGCGTCATGCCGCACCCCAGTTTCCTGCTGTCGCCGGTGTTCACGGCCTTGTTGTGGCCCTTTGCCACAGCAGTCCTAATGGCACCGCAGCGCCGGCCGCTTGATCCCGACGAGAACCGGCCCCTATGAAGGTGCAGGAATTCAGGCACCCTGAGCAGGTGCTCTCCGAGTTCAGGTTTCGCCTGTCGGTGGCCAGCATGTTCGTGCTGGTTTTCTTCGGTGTTCTGGTGGTCAGGCTGCTGTGGCTGCAGGTCATACAGCATGACAAATACAGCGCGCAGGCAGAGGACAACCGCATCACCATCATGCCCATCGTGCCCAACCGCGGTGTCATCACCGACCGCAACGGTGTGGTGCTGGCTCGCAACTATTCAGCCTACACGCTCGAGATCACACCCAACCGCGTTGACGATCTGGAGTTCACGCTGGACGAACTGGCCAAGATCGTCGACATACAGCCACGCGACCGAAAACGCTTCCGCAAGCTGATGGACGAGAGTAAAAATTTTGACTCCGTACCGGTGCGCACGCGTCTGACCGATGAAGAGGTGGCACGGTTTGCCGTGCACCGGTACCGGTTTCCGGGTGTTGAGCTGAAAGCCCGCCTGTTCCGGCAATATCCGCAGGGCGAGTCTGCATCGCATGTGGTGGGTTATATCGGACGCATTTCCAAAAAAGATGCGGAGCTCATCAGCGAAATGGATGATGCCGAAAATTATCGTGGCACGCAGTACATCGGCAAAGAGGGCATTGAAAAACGCTATGAGCGTGAGCTGCACGGTCAGACGGGTTTTGAGCAGGTCGAAACTGCTGCTGGCGGACGGGCTGTGCGGACCCTGTCGCGGTCCAACCCCACGCCCGGCAACAACCTGATTCTGTCCATCGATTTCCGTCTGCAGCAGGCCGTCGAAAAAGCGTTTGGTGACCGGCGCGGCGCATTGGTCGCCATCGATCCGGCCACCGGCGACGTACTGGCCTGGGTGAGCAAACCCACCTACGACCCCAACCTGTTCGTCGATGGGATCGACCCGGACAACTGGAAGCTGCTCAACGAGTCGCTGGACCGCCCTTTGCTCAACCGGCCACTGACCGGCACGTACCCGCCCGGGTCCACTTTCAAGCCTTTCATGTCGCTGGCCGCGCTCGAGTTGGGCAAGCGCAAAACCTGGCAGGCCATCTCCGACCCGGGCTCTTTTGTGTTTGGCGGACACCGCTTCATGGATGACAAGGTCGGTGGTCACGGCACCGTCGACATGTACAAATCCATCGTGGTGTCATGCAATACCTACTATTACCAGCTTGCCAACGACCTGGGCATCGATGCGATCGCCGGTTTCATGGAGCCGATGGGTTTCGGACGACTGACGGGCATCGACCTGGACGGGGAACGCAAGGGGACGCTGCCATCGACCGCCTGGAAGAAAAAAGCATACAAACGGCCCGAGTTGCAAAAGTGGTATGGCGGCGAAACGGTGTCGGTGGCTATCGGGCAGGGCTACAACGCGTTCACGCCCGTGCAACTGGCCCATGCGATGACCGTGCTGGTTAATGACGGTGTGGTGTTCAAGCCCCATCTGGTCAAGGCCGTGCAGGATGTCGGCACCGGCGAAAAACGGCCCGTTGTCAGGGGGCCAACCGGGCGCGTCCCCTTGAACCCTGAAAACACCGATTTCATCCGCAAGGCCATGGTGGGCGTCAACCTTGAGGGTACGTCGTCCAAGGTGTTTGCCAACGCGCCATTCACATCGGGCGGCAAAACCGGAACGGCGCAGGTGTTCTCGCTTCGGGGTAACGAAAAGTACGATGCCAAGCGACTGGCTGAACGCATGCGCGACCATGCATGGTTCGTCGCATTTGCCCCGGCAGAAAACCCCACCATTGCATTGGCCGTGATTGTGGAGAACGCCGGTTTTGGTGCCCAGTCGGCAGCCCCGATCGCAAAAACTGCCATCAGCACATGGCTGTCGGGACAGGGCCAGCAGGCGGGTCAGCAGCAGGAGGCCGGACCATGAAGTGGCAGGAACAATGGCCGCGCATCAAGGCGCAGTTTGCGGTGCTGGACCCCGGCTTGCTGCTGGTGATTGCCTGTATTTCCCTGGTGTCTTTTGCCGTGCAGTATTCGGCCGCATTCGATTATCCGGGGCGCATGGCAGACCATCTGCGCAACTTTTTCATTGCATTTACCGTGATGTGGCTCATGGCCAAGGTGCCACCGCATACCCTGCTCAAATTTGCCTTGCCGTTTTATGTCGGGGGTGTGCTGTTGCTCATTGGTGTGGCATTGTTTGGTGATGTCAGCAAGGGTGCGCGAAGGTGGTTGAGCATCGGCGGCATCCGGATGCAGCCATCCGAATTGCTCAAAATCGGTCTGCCTCTGATGCTGGCCTGGTACTTCCAGCAACGCGAAGCGGTGTTGAACTGGCGAGACTACATCGTGGCCGCTGTGATCCTGGCCATTCCGACTGCACTCATCTTGAAGCAGCCCGATCTCGGTACGGCTACGCTGGTGTTTTCGAGCGGTTTCTTTGTCATTTTTTTTGCAGGGCTGTCGTGGAAAGTCATCTTCGCCGGACTGACAGGCTTTCTGGCCAGCCTGCCGCTGGTGTGGACGCTGATGCACGACTATCAGCGGCAACGGGTGCTCACCTTGCTTGACCCGACCACCGACCCGCTGGGAAAAGGTTTTCACATCATCCAGTCCGTGATTGCAATCGGGTCCGGAGGGGTGACCGGAAAAGGGTGGTTCAACGGTACGCAAACGCACCTCGAGTTCATACCGGAGCGCACCACCGATTTCATTTTTTCTGCCTACACCGAAGAGTTCGGCCTGATGGGCGCCCTGGTGTTGATGGCGCTTTATCTCGTACTGATCAACCGCGGTCTGGCCATCGCGTCCAGCGCACCCACGCTGTTTGCGCGTCTGTTGGCTGGCGCACTGACCATGATTTTTTTCATGTACGCATTCGTCAATATGGGCATGGTCATCGGCATTTTGCCGGTGGTTGGTGTGCCGCTTCCTTTCATGAGCTATGGCGGCACCGCACTGCTGACGCTCGGTGTGGCCAGCGGCATGCTGATGAGCATTCAGCGTAACCGCAAACTGGTGCCGACTTAAACCGCCTTCATATCGTAGGCAACCGTCAGCGGCGCGTGGTCTGAAAAGCGTTGTGCCTTGTAGATGCTGGCGGACCTCGCCCGCACGCCCGTCTCCGGCGTGGCAATCTGATAGTCGATACGCCAGCCGACATTCTTGGCATACGCTTGCCCCCGGTTGGACCACCAGGTGTAGCACTCATCGGTCGTGTCGGGATGCAGGTGACGATACGCATCCACCCAGCCTTCCTGCTGCAGACGCTGGGTCATCCACGCACGCTCCTCCGGCAGAAAGCCCGAATTCTTCAGATTGCCTTTCCAGTTTTTCAGGTCGATTTCCTGATGGGCAATATTCCAGTCACCGCAGAGGATGAATTCGCGACCGGTATCTTTCAATGCCTGCATGTGCGGTACAAACGCATCGAGAAAGCGGAATTTTGCTTCCTGACGTTCTGGCGCACTCGAACCGGAAGGCAGGTACAGCGATACCACCGACAACTCTTTGAAGTCCATGCGTACATAACGGCCTTCCGCATCAAACTCGTCCGACCCGAAGCCAATGTAAACCTGCTCGGGCGCATGACGGCTGTAGATACCCACGCCGCTGTAGCCTTTTTTATCCGCATACTGGAATGCACTGTGCCAACCGGCCGGGCGCAGCAACCCATCCGACAGATCGGCTTGTTGCGCCTTTAGTTCCTGCACGCACACCACATCGGCAGGCTGCTCGTTCATCCATTGAAAAAAGCCTTTGTTGGCGGCCGAGCGGATGCCATTGAGGTTGGCCGAAATGACCGTGAACATGTCGATGCCTTTCAGTGCTGCGTTATTTGAGATAATAGCGATTCTCAGGAAAAAGATTGCCACCATGACCGCTGCTCCCGACCTTTCTGCATCATCCTCCGCACCTGTTGCAGGCACACAGATCCCTTTGTCGCCCGACGCATTCCTGCAGTTTGCGCTGTCGCAGCAGGTGCTGCGTTTCGGCGAATTCAAGACCAAGGCCGGACGTCTGTCGCCGTATTTTTTCAATGCGGGGCTGTTCAATACCGGTGGCGCACTTAATTCCCTGTGTGCATTTTATGCGCAGGCACTGCTGCAGCAGTCGCAGGCGCGCGGCATTGCATTTGACATGCTGTTTGGCCCCGCTTACAAGGGCATTCCGTTGGCGGCGGGTACTGCCATGCAACTGGCACAGATGGGGCGCGATATCCCGTATGCATTCAACCGCAAAGAGGCCAAAGACCATGGCGAAGGAGGCACCATCGTCGGTGCACCATTGCAGGGTCGGGTGGTCATCATTGATGACGTGATCACGGCGGGCACATCGGTGCGCGAATCGGTGGACATCATCCGCGCAGCGGGTGCTACTCCAGCAGCGGTGTTGATTGCGTTAGACCGCATGGAAAAAGGTGTGCGTGACGGTCAACTCACTGCACATTCAGCCGTGCAGGAAGTGGAGGCCACGTATGGCATGCCGGTGTTTGCCATTGCCAACCTGTCTGACCTGATGCAATTCCTGCAATCGGATGCAGCGGCTGTCAGCGGTGCGTCGGCCTATCGTGACCAGGTGGCTGCATATCGGCAGCAGTACGGGGTTTGATCACCTGACCGACGTCTGCCGTTCAGAGAACCACAGACACCAGCGGGTGTGACGTCAGTGCCCGATAGATGTCATCAAGCTGCGCTTGCGATGTTGCCGCCACCGTGCAGGTCAGCGAAATATAGTTGCCGCCCGAGCTGGCCCGCATTTCGATGCTGGCCGCATCAAAGTCAGGCGCATGCCGGCTGATCACCGCCGCAATGTCCTGCGCAAAATGATCCACACGCTTTCCCATCACCTTGATCGGAAAGTCGCACGGAAATGTCAGCAGGCTGGTACGTTCTTCAGGTGCGCTCATGGTGTCCAGTGTATCGCTTGTTTCCGGGGTTCGGGCGTGCTGCGAGGGGCGGGTGTGCCTTCCGTCGATGGCACACCCGCGTCTTCATGTCACTGCGCTGCGGCAGGCGCTGGCGCTGGTGTTTGCGCCGGTGCTTGTGCCGGTGTTTGCGTGTTTGCGCTTTGGCGTGCCTTCCACCACAGCTTTCCCGAGTCCACCAGACGGCCCACCAGACCTGAAGTGTCCAGATCTTCCAGTGCCACCATCGGTGTTTCAAGCAGCACCTTGCCATCCAGCGTCACCTGCAGCTGGCCCACGGGTTGCCCGGCCTTGACCGGTGCGATCAGCGGATCGACTTTCTGGAAACTGGCTTGCAGTTTGCCTGCGGCGCCGCGCGGCACTGAAATGATGACATTGCGCTGAAAACCGGTTTTGAGTGTCGGACGCACGCCCTTGAAGATATCGGGTGTTGCAACCACCTGGTTTTCGCCATAAAGCTTGACGGTTTCAAACATCTGGAAACCGTAGTTCAGCAGTTTCAGGCTTTCTTGTGCGCGGACATTGTCAGACGGAGCGCCCAGCACGACCGATACCAGACGGCGGTCTACACCATTGGGCAGCGTGCGCTTGGCAGAAGACACCAGGCAATAACCGGCATTTTCGGTATAGCCGGTTTTCATGCCGTCGACGGTTGAATCGATGGTCAGCAGCTTGTTGCGGTTGGGTTGGCGAATGCCGTTGTAGGTGTATTCGCGTTCCGAATAGAACTTGTAAAAATCGGGATGGTCGCGCACCAGTGCGGAGGCCAGCAGGGTCAGGTCCTGTGCAGTGCTGTAGTGCTGGGGGTCGGGCAGTCCGGTGGCATTGCGGAACTGCGTGTTCTTCATGCCAAGACGGTTGGCTTCGCGGTTCATCAGGGTTGCAAACTGCGTTTCGTCTCCGGCAATGGCTTCGGCCAGTGCGACTGATGCGTCGTTGCCGGACTGGATGATCATGCCGCGCACCAGCTCACCCACTGTCACCGGTTTGTTCGGCTCGATGAACATGCGCGAGCCGGTGGCTTTCCAGGCGCGCTGGGAGACAGCGACGGTCTGCTCCAGCGTCAGCTGTTTTTCACGCAGGGCATTGAATGTCAGATAGGCCGTCATCAGCTTGGTCAGCGATGCGGGCTCGACACGCATGTCCGGGTCTTGTGCGGCCAGACGTTGGCCGGTGGACATGTCCAGCAATGCAAAAGCGCGGGCTGCAACAGCGGGCGGAGGTACTTCACCGGTCATGCCGGTGGTGACGGGTGCATTGCCGGTGGGTGTGACCGCAGAGGCCTTGGGCGCTGCGTTGGCCTGCAGGTTAAGCGATGCAAGCAGAGCCAGCGCAAAGAGTGACCGGGACAGGTGTGCGTGGCTCAAACCGGGGCGGGAAAAAACAGAAGACATGTTCATGAATGAAGATACCGTGGCAAAGAGGGATCAGATCGAAAAGCGGTGGTCAAACGGATGACTTGGGTGAATCGGGTCAGGCAGGATACATGCGCACTATAAGCTCTTTCAGCAAGGGTAATTTTCCGTGGAAAAAGTGTTCTACTCCCGGTAACACCATGACCGGCAGGGTTTGCGGACGTGCCCATTGCAGCACACTGTCCAGCGGCACCGTGTCGTCTGCGTCGCCGTGTATCACCAGTGTGTTGGCCGGAACGGGGGCCACATCAAAACGGCTGCAGGCGGTGCCCACCAGCACCTGTTTTTCAACCTGAACCCCTTCGGTGGCCAGTTGTGCGGCTGCATGTGTGGTCACAAACGCACCAAAAGAAAATCCGGCCATGGCCAGACGCGTACTGCCGGCCGGCATCAGTGTCTGCAGTGCATGACGTGCAATCGCCAGATGGTCTGCTGTTTCGGCCCGGCCGTTATCGTGTTCGCCCGCACTCTGTCCCACACCCCGAAAATTGGGTCGCACGGTTACAAAACCCATTTGCAGGAATGCGCGTGCGATGGTCTGCACCACTTTGTTGTCTTTGGTGCCGCCAAACAGCGGATGCGGATGCGCAATCACAGCCAGACCGACGGCGGTGCCGTCTGGCCGGTCGATCGATACCTCGATGGCTGTTCGACCCGTGCCGGCGCCCGCGATGTCGGGGGCGCCTTGCCACAGTTCATGCAGTGTGCGGGGGTTCATGATCCACTTTGAGTCGCTCAACCGGACGGCCATTGACCAGATGTTCGCTGATGATTTCGTCGATATCGGATTCGTCCATGAAGGTGTACCACGTTTCTTCCGGATAGATGACCAGTATCGGACCGAGTTCACAGCGGTCAAGGCAGCCTGCCTTGTTCATGCGGATGCGGCCGGCACCGTTCAGGCCCATGGATGCGATTTTCTGTTTCGCATAGGCGTGCAGTTCGGCAGCGCGGTGGTTGGCGCAACAGTTCTCACCGTTGGTGCGCTGGTTGGTGCAGAAAAAAACATGGTGCTGGTAATACGACATGACGCCTCCGGCGATACCTTCCCCTCCATTATCGCCGATTTCAGGATGCGTTTCGGGACAGACGCCAGGCCACCAGCATACCGAGTGCCGGCCAGATTGCGCCGATCCAGTCCGCAGCGGCCATCAACTGTTCCACGGTACGTTGCGCGGCCACCGATTGCGGGCGCAGTGCCATCTGGCTGTAACCGGGCAGGAATGCAGTGCAGGCCAATGCCACAAACAGGGCTGCAACGCTGATCAGGGCCAGTCGTCGGGCGGGCCAGTCCGACAGTGCCAGGCACAGTGACATGAGCATGGCAGCCGATACACAGAGCAGTCCGGTGTCTCCCCAGACAAAAGCAGGCGTGTGAAGTTCGCTCCCCTGCATCAGGGGCAGGATCTGTGGCGCCAGCCAGCCGGTCAGACCTGCAAATGTCAGCAGCACGGCAAACAGTGGCAGGCGTTGCGGCCCCGGTCGTGTCTGCGCCAGTCCCAGACACAAGGCCCCGGTGAGCCCGGCGGTGCTGGCCAGTATCTGCGCTGTCGTTTCCCAGTCAGCCAGCCACTCCATGGATGGCAGCAGGTCGTCCCCCATGTCGCCTTCCACAAAGAACAGCCAGATATCGCCCAGCCACGGCCCCATCACATAGGGTAATGGCAGGGGCGATAGCAGACAGAAAAGCCAAAGACCCATGGTGAATGTGGATTCCCAGTTGGCATCGGCGAGCAGGCCGGGCACAGTTGGTGTGACAGCGCTGCGGATGCGCTGCAGCAGCGACAGGACGCTTCTGGCCAGCACAACGCCCAGCGCCGCCCCTGCGCTGTTGCACAGCCAGTCCATTTTGGAAGGAACCCGGGCGGGCAAAAAAGTCTGTACCGCTTCCAGACCCGCCGACAGCAGGCTGCAGGCTGCAAAGACTACGATGCCTGCGGATACAAAGCGGCGCCAATGTTGGGGCAGGCTGACCAGCAACAGGCTGCCCAGTGGCACGTAGGCCAGCACATTCATGGCGGCATCCACCGGCAAAAACCGCTGCTGCGGAGGTATCCAGGGCGTGAACCAGTATTCCCACGCACCCACGCCCAGGTCGCGCCAGTTGCTGTAGGGGTAGAGGCTCAGATGAACGATCAGCAGGGCATAGAAGGCCGTGAAGGCTCTCAGGTGGGCCTGGGCTGAGCGACCCGCGGGTTCAACCGCGGTGTCTGGCCTGTAGGGGCGAAAGCGCCGGAAAGCGGTCATTCGCGAGGCCCGGGGTCGTGGCACAATGAAGCCATGAGCAAACACGGTCTGACAGATTCGATGCCTTCAGTGTATGTGACTGACCCCGGCGGGGCAAACCGTCTGTTGCCCCTTGTCCACATCATGGAGGTTGATTCCACCAATACCGCGTGCATGAGTCGCCTGCGGGATGATGCGGCAGGTGCTTTTGCGCCCACTGCTTCTCCCGGCGGTTCCGATGCATGGTGCGCCCTCTGGACGGACAAGCAGACAGCAGGGCGAGGCCGTCAGGGACGGGTCTGGCACAGTCAGCCGGGCGCATCCCTGTGCCTGAGTGTCGGTCGTCGATTGCCGACCGGGCAGCAGGCCCATCCGGCGCTGACGGTTGCTTTGGGTGCTGCGGTGGTGCGCGTACTCGGACAGTTGGGATGCGCGGCGATGCTCAAGTGGCCCAACGACATTGTGCTGGCTCTCGACGACACACATCAATCGTCCGGCGCTGCGCCGCTTGCTGGCGGCGGTGGCGGTGGCCGCGAGGAGGCCAACAATCCGGCTCCGGTTCGCTTCGGGAAACTCGGCGGCATCCTGTGCGAAGCCAGCAGCGCGGGTGCAGGAGCGCAGACCCTGCTGGTGGCCGGTGTGGGTATCAACCTCAAGCCGTTTGACCTTGCCAGCGAAATGGCGACGACCGAAACTGCAAGGGCAGACGCAGGGTCGGCCAACGCCCTTCCCCGTGTCAGTCTTCAGGATTCCGGTGTTACGGTTGCTGCCTCGTCAGATACGCATTCATCGGTACAGTCTCTGGCGCTTGCACTGGCTCAGGCTTTGACCGATATCCTTGCTATTGCTAGCGACGGATCGGCTCTGTCTGCCTGGTGTGAACAGGCCGGAGAACTGGATGCCTGGAAAGGCAGGGCGCTGTGTGTCCATGAGCGCGGCGGCATTGTGTTGGAGGGGGTCTCCGAGGGTGTTGCGCCAGACGGTCAGTATCGGCTGCGCACAGATCAGGGGCCGACCCTGCTGTCCATCGGCGAGTTGTCCCTGCGCTTGCCGCGTTCACAGGCAGCGGGCGTTCTTTTGATTGATATCGGCAACACGCGGCTGAAGTGGTGTGTTGCGGATGCGGATGGAAACTTCCTCACCGAGCCCGGACATGTGTCCTCGCATGCGCATTCAGATGCCGTTGAGGCCGATCATCTGTTCACCCGCATCGCTGACACCATCGGCCGACTGCGCATCGAGAAGATCTGTGATGTCACCTCCATCCGTCTGGCACGGGTGGGGCCGCAACAGTGGCTCGCCCTTTTCAGCGAGTTTGCGCAGGTCCAATCCCTCGGCCTGCAAGTGATTCAATCCACCGGCTGTCATGGTCCTTTGCGCAATGCGTACGACGAGCCCGCGCAACTGGGTGTGGACCGGTTTCTGGGTGCGCTGGCCGTGGCGCATTCATTTTCCGGTCGTGCTGCCGTTATCGTCAGTGCCGGCACGGCAACGACTGTGGATGCAGTGGATGCTGAGGGTTGTTTCAGGGGTGGATACATCTTGCCCGGCCCGCAGATGATGGCCACATCGCTGCATCAGAACACGGCACAGTTGCCGCAGGTCGGTCCGCAGTGGGCGCTGTTTCCGCAGAATACTCCGCAGGCCATTGCCTCCGGTATCGTGCAGGCGCAAGCGGGCGCAGTTCGTGGCATGCTGTCGGCATTGCATGGGCAGAGTGGAGAAGAACCGCTGCTTGTTTTGACGGGCGGTGCGCGACAGTGGTTGCGTCCCGTTTTTGAAAGCGCCCGAGAGCGCGAATGGCTGGTGCTGGAAGGGCTTTCGGTCTGGGGACGATACACGGGGTCTTAAGCCGTATCGAACTCATCAAACCGGCAAACCGGGGAAAGAGGGTAATGGACAAACAGTGGCGAACCAATACAGTTCTGGTTCTGCGCGGCGTCAAAGCGCTGCTGACGCTACCGCAGAATCGCGGCTGGTCGCGTTCGCTGGTGTCGCTGTTTGTACTGAACCTGCTGGTGTTCATCTTGTGGCGTTCATCTGCATGGGTTGGCGGGCAGGGCGGCATCAAGGAGGCCACCGATCCGGTTCAACCGCAGTGGCTGGCAGTCCATGCGCCGTGGCAGGCTTCGCAGGGTGAGGGCCATGCAGACTCAGCCCACGAGGGTTCATTCAAGACGGTGCGATGCCGCCGCTGGGGGCCATTCAATGCCATCGATTTGCGCCGGGTCGATCAACTGCTCGGCGACTGGGGTGGACAGCGCAAACTCATCACGGAGACCGAGCCCATCGGTTATCAGGTTTATTGGCCGGCATCGGCCAAGGACACGGCAGCTTTCATGAAAGAGCTGCGTATCAAGGGTTTTGCAGATGCCATGGTCAGCAACAGCGAAGATGTGACCCGCGGGCATGTGGTCTATGGCACCTTCAGAAGCCGCGGTCAGGCCAAAGCCAAAATCGAATATCTGGACGGAAAAGGGTTTCCGGGTGCGACCATCTACACCCGCATGGGACCATCCAAGACCGTGTATGAGTTGCGCGGCAACGAAGAACAGATTGAAGAGCTGATGGAAATTCGGGCCAAGTTCGATTTCGGTCAGTTGACCGGATGCAACCTCGACGCTGCGAAGTCAGACGGACATTGACCGTGTCTACAACTGCCGGCTGCGATCAATCTGCGCCAGTGTCCGCGTCAGTGCCCAGTTATCCGGATTGACGCCGCGGCACCACGCCATCACCTTGAACAGTTCACCCATCTCGGACGGGTTGACCAGCATTTGAACGGCTTGTCGTCTGGCCGGTGAAAAGCTGGCATCCAGTTTGTCCAGCAGGCCGTTGTGCAGCAGAAACGCAGCCTGACTGGTGTAGCCCAGCAGTTCACCGCCTGCTGCATGTTGCGCCTCAAACAGGGCAGAAAAATCGACATGCGCCGTGATGTCCTGCTCGCCCGGTCGATCCAGCACCTCATCGCTCATCTTGTGGCGGTGGTGCGCCACCAGCGTACCGGTGCTGCGTTGTGGATGATAGAACTCGCACGCACCGAAACCATAATCGACAAACAGTGCGATGCCTTTGAGCGACTGCGTGATGGTGCGCACAAATGCGATGGCCTGCTCTGGCCATTCAGACACATAGTCATCCGGCCACGGGCCGTGAGTCCGGTGCAAGGACTCGACGGCATGGCGCAGTTCATCGTCCGCCGGCAGGTCTTGCCATGCCAACGTGCGTTGCGCAGCGTCGCTCAAACCCACGAATCGCTCGCATACCGTACCTGCATTCCATGCGAACAGCCTGACGGGCATGGCGTCGAGCACTTCATTTCCGATGAGCACGCCTTCGAGCGTGTCGGGCAATTGTGTCTCCCAGCGCACGCGGGCATCTGTGTCGATGCCGCCGGCCTGCAAGGTTTCGCGCTGCAGGGTTTGCAGCGCGCCAGACACATCGACGATGTGGTAACACGCGACCTCATCACCCAACTCGGTCAGAATGTCACGCGCCAGCAGGCCTCGACCTGCGCCAAACTCCCAGATGTGCCCGCCGCAGTCCTTGATGGCCTCGCGCAGCGCGCAGGCCAGCGTTCTGCCAAACAGCGAAGACAGCTCGGGTGCGGTGACAAAATCACCTTCCGGTCCGAACACCCGGTCTGCGCGGCTGTAGTAGCCATGCACCGGGTCGTAAAGGGCTGCCTGCATGAAGCGGTCAAACCGGACAAGATTCTGATTCGCCGACAAAAAATTGCCCATCCAGTCGGGTGTTTCGGGGTTCACGGGTGGCAGTCTGCTGTAAAATTGGAAGTTTACGATGTCTGTCCCGTCGGCGCTTGGGCGCCGCAGCGCTGCCCACATGGAACACACCCTACATTTTATCGAGCCCGAATTCGCCGGGCGCCAGGCGCAAAAAGCCGCTTTCGAAAACAACAAGCTGGAAAAGCGTCTGTGCCGTCTGGTGGGCAAAGCCATCGGCGACTTTAACATGATCGAGCAGGGCGACCGTGTCATGGTGTGCCTGTCCGGCGGCAAGGACAGTTACGGCCTGCTCGATGTCCTGCTGATGCTGCGCGAGCGTGCGCCGATCGACTTTTCCATCGTGGCGGTCAACCTCGATCAAAAGCAGCCCGGTTTCCCTGAGGACGTGTTGCCAGCGTATCTGAAGGCGCGGGGCATCGAGTATCACATCGAAGAGCAGGACACCTATTCCATCGTCAAGCGCCTCATCCCCGAGGGCAAAACCACCTGTTCACTGTGCTCGCGGCTGCGCCGCGGCATTCTCTACCGGGTGGCCGGTGAGCTGGGTGCCACCAAGATTGCGCTGGGTCATCACATGGATGACATCCTGCAGACCCTCATGCTCAATCTGCTGTACGGCGGCCGCATGAAAGCCATGCCGCCCAAACTGGTCAGCGACGATGGCCGTCACACCGTCATACGCCCGCTGGCCTATGTGCGTGAACGCGATCTGGAGCGTTGGGCGCAACAACAGCAATTCCCCATCATTCCGTGCAATCTGTGCGGCAGTCAGGACAATCTCAAGCGCAAGGAAATGAAGGCAATGCTGGCCCAATGGGAAAAACACAATCCGCGCTGGGTGGCCAACCTGTTCACATCATTGTCCAATGTGGCCCCCAGCCATCTGATGGACCGACAGCTATTTCCGTTTGAAACCATCAAGCCCGGTGGCGAGCCCTTGGCGCAGGGCGACATCGCATTCGATGCCGACCCGTGCGACGAGGCCTGAGACAAAGGGCCGAACAGTCTGACAGACTGACAGATTTCAACCCAAAAAAAGCTTGTACACCGGGTTGTCGGTCACGTCTTCGTGCTTGTAGCCCAGCGTGGTCAAAAATTGCCGGAATGTCTTGTTGTCCTGTGAGGGCAGTTGAATGCCCACCAAGATGCGGCCATAGTCTGCACCGTGGTTGCGGTAATGAAACAGGCTGATGTTCCATCCCGGGTTCATTTCCGTCAAAAACTTCATCAATGCGCCTGGGCGTTCCGGAAATTCGAAACGGAACACCCGTTCATCGCTGGCCAGCGATGAGCGTCCGCCCACCATGTGCCGGACATGGGTCTTGGCGACCTCATCATCGGTCAGGTCCAGCGTGCGAAAACCCAGCGAATTGAAGTGGGCTGCGATATCGGCTGCCTGCGTTCGTCCGGCAATCTGGATGCCCACAAACAGGTGTGCTTCGTTCGAGTCTGAGATGCGGTAGTTGAATTCCGTCACATTCCGCGGCCCGACGGCTTCACAGAAACGGCGGAAACTGCCGCGCTCCTCCGGTATCGTGATGGCAAAAATGGCTTCCCGCTGTTCTCCCACTTCGGCGCGTTCTGCCACAAAACGCAGACGGTCAAAATTCATGTTGGCACCACAGGCCACTGAAATCAGGGCACCGCTGCGATCCGGGTGGGCTGCCGCATATTCTTTCAGACCCGCCATGGCCAGTGCGCCGGCCGGTTCCAGAATACCGCGCGTTTCCTGGAATACGTCCTTGATGGCTGCGCACACCGCATCGGTATCCACCAGGATGATGTCATCCAGATACTCTTTACACAGGCGGAAGGTCTCTTTGCCCACATACTTCACCGCCGTGCCGTCCGAAAACAGTCCCACGTCGTTCAGTTGTACCCGGCGGCCCGCCTGTATGCTGCGCGCCATGGCATCCGAATCCACGGTCTGCACCCCAATGACGCGGATGTCGGGGCGGACCTGCTTGATATACGTTGCAACGCCGGCAGCCAGTCCGCCGCCGCCGATAGCCACAAACACCGCATCAATCGGGCCGGTCAGTTGCCGCAGCAGTTCCATGCCGATGGTGCCCTGGCCTGCAATCACGTCCGGGTCGTCAAAGGGATGAACAAAGGTATAGCCCTCGGATGCTTCCAGTTCGGCTGCATGTCCGGCCGCATCGCTGTAGCTCTCGCCATGCAGCACGATGTTGACCCATTCGCCACCAAAGCGGCGCACTGCGTCAATCTTGACCTGCGGGGTGGTCAGCGGCATGACGATGGTGGCTTTCACTTTCAGGCGCTGTGCGCCCACTGCCACGCCTTGCGCATGGTTGCC
>SXGQ01401259.1_pt1 | contig 16157 bp, 17 predicted proteins | sample 3178371 | NCBI WGS metagenome assembly SXGQ01 (sample SAMN11356859, study PRJNA531348) | freshwater metagenome | isolation source: freshwater sample F1-20 | place: China: Fuxian Lake, Yuxi | collected 2017-12-25
ACCCGGGCGTGGGGGACCTCGTGGTTGGCGGCCGACCCGGTCTGGACCTCGATGCAGAGGTCCGCTTCGGAGGCCTCCAGCACGGCCACGGCGATGCGCTCCGCCGGGGAGCCGTTCGCCGCCCCGGGAAAGGCCTCGTTGAGGTCCCGATCGTCGAAGGGCCATCGTTTGCGCGAGGACTCGGCGCCGAAGAGGTTGACGCAGGGGAGGAGGTGGACGGTGCCCGAAACCCGCTGCAGCCGCAACATCGAGGCGATGAGGTTCAGCGAGTAGATGCCGTTGACCTCGTCGCCGTGCACGCCGGCGACGAGCGCGGTGACGGGAGCACCGCTGCCGAAACTCAGGCGGTGGAGGCGGTACTCGCCGCGGGAGGGGGATTCAAGGCGGAAGAAGACGCTCATCGGGCCACCAGCCGGGCGACGAGGTTGCCGGGGTAGACGACCGGCTCGGCGCGCAGGGCGAGCACGCGACCTGCGTCGGCGGCGACGATCTGCTCGCGGCTTTCGCCCGTCATCGGGTCGATGATCTCGCCGAGGGCCTCGCCGGCCTCCACCTCCTCCCAGGTGCGGGTGGCGGGGATGAAGAGGCCGCTCCGGCTGCAGCGGTGGTCGCGCAGGAGCGCGTCCTCGCAGCGGATCGGACGCTGGATGGCGGCCCAGTGGAAGGGCAGCTCGGACTCGGGGAATACGCCGGCGAGGACCAGCAGGTTCAGCACGCCGTCGGCCAGCTCGAGCCCCACGCTCTCGGTGAGGCGGTTTCCGGAGCCCCCTTCCAGCATGATCAGCTCGGGGACGGACTCCTCGAGCGAGCCCGGGGGGCAGGGGGTGGACTGAAGACGCAGGCAGCGTACGTTGGCGCTCGTGGCCAGCTCGGCGGCGCGGGTGGAGGTGGCCAGCACGCGAGCCTGGGGGACCTGGCGAAAGGCGGGGTGGGCCGCGCGCAGCTCCACGACGATGTCGGCGGCGCGCAGCTCGCTGAGCAGCACGTGGGCGAGCCGATCGGGGGCGTGGCCGTCGGCGCGTCCCGGAAAACGTCGGGCGAGGTCGATGTCGAGCCCCGGCCAGTGGCGCGCGCCTTGATCGGCCGCGAGTGGATTGAGGCACGGGTAGAGGTGGACGGTGCCGGTGAGCGCTGGATCCACCCGGAGGAGCTGCTTGCCGACCTCGTGGAGGACCCGGGCCCCCTCGGGGGTATCCCCCCGAACGCCGGCGAGGAGCGCGACCGTGGGCCCCTCCGCACCGCCGAAGCTACGCCGAGTGATGCGCACCGTTTCGCCGGTCGGCATCTCCACGTCGAACAGGGACTCAAGCCGGTAGGCCACGCTGGTTGGATGCTACCACGGCTTCCCGATTCAGCCGTGTTTGCCGCGGTGGACGACCTGGCGGGCGGTGCGGCCCTCCCACAGGTTCCGCTCGGCGAGCAGGGCGACGACCTCCGCCAGATCGGTCTGCACGCCCTCGATGCGGGCGGCCTCGAGTTGGGCGCGCACCTGCACGAGCGCGGCGTGGCGCGTGGGGGCGTGGACCCGCAGCCGGGCGAGCACCGCATGGTGCGCCGGGTCCACCCGCTGGCCCTCGGACACGATGGTGTCGACGAGATCGCGGTTGGGGAAACTGAAGGACTTCAACCGACCGCGACCGCGGAGCGCGATGGACACCTCCGCGGCAGCACCCTTCGGCGCGATGTCGTCCTGGTCCCAGCCGAGGTCCTCGCCGGCGGCGAGGGAGACCTGCGCACCCACGAGGTCGGTGCCGTAGACCATGTCGTGCAGCGCGAAGCCCTCGGGGAGGCCGGGGTCGACGTCGAGGAACCAGGGGAGGCCATCTGGACCGATGAGGAAGTGGACGGAGGCGGCGCCGAAGTAACGCCAGGCGGCGACGAAATCGCTCGCGGACTGACCGAGCTTGGCGCGAAGCGTCGGGTCCAGCCCGGCGGAGGGGCACTCGCGTAGACGCACGCCCGCCGGACCGATGACCGAAGCCTCATGCTCGCCAAGATGCACGGCGTCGCCCGCGCCGTCGCCGACCACGATCACCGCGACGTGACGGGCCTCGGCGAGCGCCCGCTCCACGAAGGCGCCGACCTCCCCGGCCGCGGCGAGCGCGCGCTTGGCGGAGGGCAGGTCGTGGGCCACCGCAGAGCGGGCAGCGCCGCGCACCCCAGGCCGGATGACCACCGGGAAGCCGAACCGTTCGCACCAGAGCACCACGTCGGCTTCGAGGAAGAGGAGCGGGCTGGAGGGGAGCAGCTCGAGGCCGGCATCCCGGGCGCGGGCGCGGGCGCGGGCGCGGTCGAGCGTCCAGGCCAGATCGTCGATGCGGGGGCCGAGCCAGGTGAGGCCGACATTGTGGACGGTACGCGCGAAAACTTCGCTGCGGGCGAGGCCGCGGAAGCCGGGGTGGACGGCATCGGCCCCGCTGTCGAGCGCGGCAGTGACCAGTCCGTCGGCGTCGAGGTAGGGGTCGCCCACGCCGGCGTAGGGGATGTGGACCGCGTAGGCCGCCTCGTCGAGGTAGGGCGCATCGGCATCGGCGTCGGAGAAGACCGCCACGCTCTCCAGCCCGGCGGCCTCGACGGCCCGTACGAGCCGCGCGCCCACCTCGCCACGGTCAGCCACCAGTACCCGCGAGATCGTTCGAGTGTCGGTCATCGTCGGGAGTGTAACGGTGCGCGACCGGGACCGCGCGCCGCGGTGCGCCCGGCGGCGGGATAGGTCGGGGGGGATGGCCGACGCACTCTCGGTGGTGGTGGTGGGGCCCGGCCGTCTCGGTCGGCACGTTGCCGCCGCGCTCGGCGCGGTCGGCCACCACGTTCGCCTCCTCGGGCGCGGAGAGGCGTTGCCCCCGGCCGACCTCACGTGGTTCACCGTCCCGGACGACGCCCTGCGGTCGCTCCCGCCGGGGCCCGGTGCCCGCTTGCACAGTGCGGGGGCCCTGGGGCCTGAGCTGCTTGGCCCGACCGGCGCCGTGCTCCACCCGCTGATGACCTTTCCGCCCCCCGCCGGCGCATCGGTTGCGGCCACTCTCGACGGGCATCCCGTGCCGGTGGCCCTCGCCCGCCGCCTCGCCCTCGACCTCGGCTGGACGGTGATCGGCGGGGTGCACGACCGCGCGCGCTACCACGCCGCCGCCGCGATGGCGTCCGGCCACACGGCTGCCCTCTTTCTCGATGCCGTGGCCCTGCTCGCGTCGGCAACCGGCGCGGATCAGGGCGCTGCGGCGACGGCCCTTCTCTCGTTGGCGCAGGCGAGCCTCCAGAACGCGGCCTCCGGCGGGGCGGCGGTCCTCACCGGCCCCGCGGCCCGGGGCGATCTTGCCACGATCGACGCCCATCGCCGTGTGCTCCCCGCCGAGGCCCTCCCGGCGTACGATGCGCTCACGGAACGGATCCGCGCGCTCAGGCGTTGAAGTGATGAAGATTGCGTGCCACGGTCAAGAGCCGTGGCTATGATGACGATGAGACTCCAAGGGGGTTTACTTGCTCGACGCGTTCATCATCGACCGCATCCAGCGGGAGCGGGAATCGGCGCGAGGTTCGTTCATCCCCCTGCGGGTGGAAGTTCCGCCGCCGCCGCCGCGGGCGGAGCCGCTGGTGCCGGCGCCCGAGGAGGGATCGGAGCGCGGCGTGGCGGAGATCGACTTCAGCGTCTGAACCGGGCCAGCCTCAGACCGGCTGGCCCACGGTGAAGATCATGTCGCCCGGGCGCACGAAGCGCCGGCCGAGGCGCTGGATGAGCCAACCGCCGTCGGGTGCACGGATGGCGATACGTTCGCCCGGGCGTTCGAGGGGGATCAACTCGCCCACGACGTCGTCGCGGTGCAGGAGGCCACCGAGGGCGGCGAGGGGCTCGAAGATGCCGGCGCCGGGGGCACGGACGAGGTGACGGCGCACGTCCACGCGGTTCCGGCGGGGCGGGCGCTCGATGTCGTCGAGGCAGCCGAGGAGGGCGGCGATGCGGAGGAGGCCCGCGAGGGCGCGGGCGAGGAGCGGCTCGTCGAGCTCGGGGAGGTCCGACATCTCCATCGCGAGCACGTGGGGGCCGCGTCGTTCGATGGCGGCGTCGAGGCTGCCGGCGAAGATGCGTTCGTCGTTCGGGGAGTTGCCGAAGACCCAGACGACATGCGGGTCGAGCGCGGCGAGCAGCCGCTCGTGCCGGGCGCGGTGGGCGGGGTCGGCCACAGGCGGTTGTATGGCGAGCAGCGGCGTGCGCATGACGAAGTTGTGGAGGTTGATGACCACCTGGGCGCCTTCGCAAGCCCCGACGACCGCTCCCGCCAGCCGGCGGGTGAGGGCCGGTCCGCCGTCGCCGTCTCCAATCCGGTTCATGTCCTCGTCGTCCCAGCTGCTCCAGCGGTTGCGCTGGAGAAGCGCGGGCACGTTCGCGGCGGCCACCACACGGATCCCCGCTCGGAGCTCGCGCTGGCGAAGGGCGATGACGAGCCGGTCGACGAGCACCAGTGGGGAGGGCTCGTCGCCGTGGATGCCCGCCACCACCACGAGTCGGGCAGGCTGCGGACCAAGGTCGACGATGGGGAGGTGAAGCTCCATCCCACCCGCGTCGAAGACCGGCAGGCGGTGGTAGTGCGGCTGCATCGGGCCGCCTTATCCGTGTGCGGCGTCCCACACCGCCCACGCCGCGTCCATCGCGCGACGAACGACCTTCTCGGCGCGGTCGGCGGGAGGCAGGGCCAGCTCGAGTGTGAGACCCTGGGGGTCGAAGCTCACCCGGCTGGCGCCGGCAAAGTCGAAGAAGGCGTCGAGCGCCACGATGAGGCGGGCGTTCTCGATGAGCCCGATCACGCTGATGCGGACCTCGGCGTACATCACCCAGCCGGCGCCCTTGGTGATCTCCACCCAGTGGGCGCGGTCCGGCTCGATCGCATCGCCCTGACGGAGCACGAGCAGGCCATGACGGGAGGCCAGCCGGCTGGTGAGCCGCATGCGGCGATCCACCGGCTGCAGGAGCACGCGGAAACGGGGCCCGCCGTGGATGGTGTCGAACCAGACACCGATTTCGGGGTCGCTCTGAACGATCTGGCCGTGCTCGGCGGCAAGACGGGTGAGGTTCTCGGCCCAGGGTTTGCCGGGATCGGCCACCACCCCTGCGCGGACGAGCCAGGGCCACAGCGCCAGCGGGGTACCGCCCAGGATCGCGGCGGCGCCGAGGCCGACGCGAACGAGGTTGAGCGAGCCGGAGGGGTCCGCCCAGACCGGGGAGACGGCCCAGGTACCCACCACGGCCATGACCATACCTACGGCGGAGGCGAACGGCAGGGCGTTGACCTGTTGCTCGGACATGCAGCACCCGGAGTGTAGCGCGGTCGGCGGCGAACGAGAAACTTGCGCCGAGGCGCGGGGGGAGCTAAGCGCGCCGCCCCATCGATTTGAGAGGACTCTCATGGCCCGCCGTTGCGACCTCACCGGAAAGCGCGCGAATGTTGCCAACAACGTTTCGCACTCGAACATCAAGACGAAGAAGCGCCAGCTTCCGAACCTCCAGGTCAAGAAGATCTGGTGGGCCGAAGAGGAGCGCTTCGTCACGCTGAAGATCTCCACCAGCGCGATGCGTACCCTCCGTAAGATGACCCTCGGCCAGTTCCTGCGCGAGCAGGGCCTCGCCGCCGGATAGTCCGGCTGCCGGGGGGCTCCCGGCTCGTGTCGTCTCTCTGGCGCCTCCGAGGCGCTGACCGCCCGCGGCGATTTCGCCAGCGGGCGTTGCCGGTTGTCTCTAACCCGGCGTAGCCGGAAGCAAAGCGGAGGGGCTGGGCTTCGGGCTTCGGGCTTCGGGCTTCGGATCCGCCGGGCTACGGTCTCGGAGGCGGTGAAGCTCGTGGAGGAGTGCGCGCGTTGGCCGAGCAGGGAGTAGCTCCTTTTTCCGGGGCATCGGCGTCGGCTCTGCCTCCGAGGCGAGGTACCTCCTGGAACTGGTCCGTGGTCTGCAGAAGCTCATCGCGGTGCTGAAGTCGCGGGGGCCGTAGCCGGGGGGCGGGAACCTGCGGGATGATGGAGGGCGTCATCCCCAACTGGTCCATCCTTCAGATCGCCGGAATTGTGCTTCCAAGACGGCGCTTCGCCGGCTTGGTCAGCAGTAATTCGTTGTTAGGCCCACTGCCGGTGGCGAGGAGCATGGAAGCCACCTGCTCGCCGTCTCGATCGCGTCCCGACCACCGCCCGCTCGACCGGCGAATCGGGTGCCGGGCGGACCCGGGGCAGCCGGCGAACATCGGAGCGTACTCGCTGCACATGGACCCGTACCCGCGTAGATCCCGGGGACGAGACCGAGGTAGACGAAATACTCGCCGAGTACGACCTCCACGGGCGATTGCTCTACACGCGCGTCCTCGACGTGGACGGCCGGGCGGAGGTGACGAACAGTTGGCACGACGACTGCCTCACCCGGCAGGAACTCCGGTACGATGAAGTCGCGTGGGATGAGGATCGGAGTTTCCAGTGCGACGAGCACGGGCACGCATGGCAACGCACCTCCACGTACGCTTCCGCCGACGAGGAGGGCGAGCGCTTCGAGACCTTCGGCACCGACGAAGACACCTACGAGTTGTCGTACTCGGGCGCCGACTGGATAGCCGGAAAAGTCCGACAGACGGCTTGTCCTACGAACTGGATTTCGTCGGCACGCACCTGCAATCTGCGTCATGGGACGACTACAGGATGTCCAGTGAGGGCAGTTCCACCTACACCTGTGAGCACGGCCGCCTCGTGGGGTGGGACCATACTGACGCTGACACTGAGTACGACTTTACGTGGGGCTACCACACCACCTGGAGGTACGCCGAGGCGGGTCGCCTCCTGTCCCGGGACGTTGACGGTCGGACGAGTGCCTGGACGTACGCAGGCGACGACCCCTAGTCCCAGCGGGAGACGCACTGGACCGGCGTCCGCTACGCGTCCAGCTTCGACTGCGGGTAAGAAGCCAAGCGCCGGCGTGCAGCACGATTGCCCCGCCCCGCCACCGCTTCATCACCCCCTTCCTCGCCTAACGCGTACTCCACCGATGTGCGGAGAGCGTCCACAGGCTCGCTCCGCTGAAGAAGCCCATCTACAGCCTCGGCGACCTCCGCGGCTTGATGGCCGCCGCGTTGGGCTCACCGGCCCGTAGCCTGTAGCCCGTAGCCCTCCGAACTCCCGCCAGACCTGGGCAAGATCTCGGCGGTTGGAGACGACCGAGGGGCCGCGGCACGCCGTCGGTTGATCAGAGCTCGACGCACACCGCGGAGCCCACGACCTGCACCTTGTAGGTGCGCACCTTGGCGGAGGGCTGCGTGGTGCAGGTGCCGGTGGTGACGTCGAACTTCCACCCATGGTACGGGCAGGTCACGATCGTGCCGCTGAGCTTGCCATCCCCCAGCGGGCCGCCGGCGTGCGGGCAGGTGTTGGCCAGCGCGTAGTGCACGCCGCCAGTCTTGGCTACGGCGATGGCGGTGCCCCCGATGATGATCTCGATGATCTGGCCCTCGGGCAGCGCGTCCTTGTGGAGCACGACTTCGTAGCCATCGGGCGGGTTGACGTCCTTGGGGGCCTCGTGATCGAGGCCCAGGGCCTTCTCCGCGGCTTCGGGAGCCGAGGCCGGGTTCGCCACCATACCGGAGGCCGAAGGAGGCGGCGAGGCCGGCGAAGCGGGATTGGCGCCGCGCAGCTTGGCGCGGAAGCCGTCGGGTCGGCCGTGCAGGAGGGTCTTCAGGAGCGACATGGCCCCCAGCTAACCGGGGCGGCCGCAGAAGGAACGTGGAGGTCTCGATCGGGTCTGGGGGCTCGTTCGTACCTTCTCTCAACACCTAGGTTACAATGCGTCCATGTTCACCCTTGCGCTAACGACTTTGGCGTGCGCGCCGCCGCCCTACACCCCGCCCGACGCCGGCGCCGAAGGCGATGACGCCGACGGCATCGGCATCGGCATCGAAATCACCTGGCCGCCCACCGAGACCCAGGTCACCAACTGCAGCTTCATCGTCACGGAAATGCGCGGTGTCGACCACGCGCCGGTGGCCATGCCGGGCAACGACCCGGTCGAGGGCCAGGGCCACTACCACCTGCTCTGGGGCGCGGGGTACACGCCGTGCGATCGTCCCTACTGCCTGATCTCCTTCAAGGAGTCCGCCGCCATCCAGCTCACTGCGCAGCTGGTCCAGAACAACCACACGCCGTACCAGGACGAGAACGAGGGCTTCTACGAGGACACCTTGCTGCTGAACGTCACCGTGGATGGCACGGGCACCTGCGATCTGGGTACCCCCAACGTCCAGTACGTCCCCGAACCCGATACCGGCGGCTCGGATGACGCTGGCGACACCGGTGAATGAGACGGGCACGGTCAGCACCGGACGTCGCTTCGAGCTGCTGCGCACCCTGGGCATTGGTACCTTCGGCACCGTCTACCTCGCGGAGATGGAGAGCTCGGGAGGCTTTCGTCGCCGGGTCGCGTTGAAGCTGCTGAACCCCACATGGGACCAGGCGAGCGACGCAAGCACCCGGTTGCGCGACGAGGCCCGTCTCCTCGGCCGCCTGCAACACCGCCACATCGTGCGCGTCGACGACCTGATGCGGTTGGACGGGCGATGGGCGCTGCTGATGGAGTACGTCGAGGGCGTCGACCTCGAGTGCGTGGTCGCCCCTCCCGGCGAGGTGTCGCTTCCGAGGTTTTCCCCGCGGGCGGCGCTGGAGGTCGTCCAGGCGGTGGCGGCGGCGCTCTGGGCCGCTTCGGAAACCCCCGGTGCCGACAACCGCCCGCTGGCGGTCGTGCATCGGGACATCAAGCCCTCGAACATCCGCGTCACTCCGCAGGGCGACCTGAAGGTGTTGGACTTCGGCGTGGCACGCGCGGACTTCGTGGGCCGCGAAGCCCGCACCGAGCGCGTCCGCTACGGCTCGATCGGATACATGAGCCCCGAGCGCCTGCTTGGCGGGGCTGAGACGAGCGCGGGAGACGTGTACGCCCTGGGGGTGGTGCTCTTCGAGCTGGTGATCGGTCGGAGCTTCGGCCGGTGCGAGTTGGCGCCGGCCGCGCAGGGAGCGCAGGTCGAGGCCGCGGCGCAGGAGCTCGGCGAGGCGGCGGGCGCCGCGGCCGCGGAACTGTTCACGCGCATGCTGGCCTATGAGCCGGACGACCGCCCCTCGGCCCGCGAGGTGGAGGGCTTCGCCCGCACCCTCGCGGCCGGTCGAACCGAGGAGACCCTGGCGGGCTGGTGTGCCGAGGCCCTTCCCCGGCTGCGGCGCGACGACGGCCAGGAACCCGAAGTCTCGGGGCGTGTGCTCGCTGAGAGCGACGTCACCGGCCGGCCAATCGTCAATTCGGCCACGATGGTCATCTCCGATGACGACCTCGCGTCGGGGCCCTCGGGGGCGGGCGTGGTCCGGGCGAGGACCGAGTCGCTCGCCACCGAGCTGGAGTCCGACGTCCCCCAGGTGGGCGGTCCCAAGCGGATGGCGTGGATCGCGGGGGTACTCACGCTCCTCGGCCTCGTGGCCGGTATCGCCTGGGTTGTCACCCACCCCGAGGAGGGCGGTGCCCTCCCCGGCTCCCGCCGCGTGGCGCCTCCGCCAAGGCCCGCGCCCGTAGCCGCGATCGCCGCCCCCGCGGAGGCTCCCGTGGGAACACCCGCACCGGTCGAAGCGCCGCCCGCCGCGATTGCGCCCGTGGAGCCGGCGCTGCCGCCCCCCCCGGGGGGATCCGGCACGCCCGCCCGCCGCCCCTCCGCCACCGAGGCGGTGGTCGAAGCGGCTCCGTCGGAGCCCACAGGTCCGGAGCCCGTCGAGTTGCTGCGCACCGCCAAGTTCGTGCTCACAGGTAGCGACGAGCGGCTCGACGTGAGCTGCGGCGCGGTGAAGGCGGGCGGCAGTGGCAACGCCCTGCTCAACAACTTCCCTGCGGGGACGTGCACCGTGCGCGTGGGCGCGGCGACCACTGCCGTCAGCGTCCAAGAGCCTCGCAAGGTCGAGTGCACGCTGGTCGAAGGAACCCTCTCATGTCGTTGATCCTCGCCCTCGTCTCCCTCGCCCTCGCGGATCGGGTCTACTGGGTGGAAGCTCCCGCTCCCGCCGATATGGAGGCGGTGCGGCGCACGCTGCCGGGCGCCAAGGCGCTCCCGCTCGACTCCCTCGTTTCGCCCGGCGAAGTGGGCAACCCGGAGGAGGCCATCGAGGCAGTACGAAACGAGCTGGCGGCGGTGCGCCCCCTGCTGGCCGAGTTCGACGGCGAGCTGCAAATCATGGCGCGGCTCCAGAAGGCCACCGCCGACGTCACCGTGAGTCGCTCGGAGGCCGACGCCGACCTGCTGTTCGCGGCGGACGGTGGCCTCGGCAACGCGGTGCACCGCTACTTCGGGGAGCGGCTAGGCAGCGATCCCGGAGCTGCGCCCTACCGCGCGGTGCTCGGGCCGGCCGTCGTGCCGGCCGCCTGGGTGGATGCGGTGGCGTTGCGCGGTACCGCCAATCCGGCGGCCGAGGACGTGGCGGAGAAGCCCCAGCGCCTCGGCTACGACGGCGTTCGCGCGTTGGTGGGGGCGATGCCCGCAGCCAGCTTCGAAATCGGCACCCTCGCCGAGGGCGCCGAGGTGGTGCTTGACGGCAAGATGGTCGCCGTGAAGAGCGGCAGCCGCACCCTCCTCGTGCCGGGCCGGCACTTCTTCACCGTCCGCGTGGGCGGCGTGAACCTGCTCAGCGGGGATGCGGTCCTCGCGGAAGGGGCCACCATGCGCGCGGAGGCGCCCTTCGGTCCGAAGGAGCAGGAGCAGCTCGTCAAGCTCGCCAGCGGCGCGCCGGGTTGGGCCGTGCCGGCCCCCGCGCAGCTCCCCATCAGCGGCGCCAACGAGCCGGTCTACGTGGCCGTGCCCGGGTCGGGCCGGCCCCGCATCACCCGGGTGGACCGCGGAACCGGCGAGGCCGTGGCCCTGGTGGCACCGCCGAAGTCGGAGGACTCGCCCTTGTCGGTGCACGTCTCGGCAGGCGCCGGTTGGATGTCCACGGGCGACTGGTTCCTCCAGAACGTCGACAACGGCGCCCCCTACGAGGAGAGCACGGTGAACGCGGTCACGCCGGCGCTCGCCGCCGATGCGCAGTACCGAGCCGGCCTCGTCGCGGTGAGCGCGGGCTTGAGCGGCCAGATCGCCACGGGCGACCACCATGAGCTCCCGACCGGCACCGAGTCCACGCGCACCTTCCTCTACCCCCACGTGGGTGTGGGCGTGCCCTGGGTGCAGGCCACCGTCGGGCCGCTCTTCCCCTGGTACCTCGGCGTCGGCCTCAAGGGCCGGGTCCCGGTCACTGCCGGTCTCGAGGTCGTCGCGAGCGCCCTGTACGGTGTGGGCCTCACGGTGCCGCGGGCGGACGGCGAGCCGGACTTCGAGCCCCTGCCGGTGATTTCGGCCTGGGGCGGCGCGGGTTGGCGGTTCGACTGAGCGCGGGGCGCCGGGCTACGTGCCCGGATGTTCCTCCTCCTGATCGCCTGCAGCGCGCCTGACTCCATCCCGGCGACGGCCCCGACGGCTCCGGCGCTGCGGCCGGTGGTGATCGCGCTCAACTGGTACGCCGAGCCCGAGTTCGGCGGCTTCTACGACGCCGCGTTGCGGGGCCTCTACCGCGAGGCGGGCCTCGAGGTCACCATTCTCCCCGGGGGGCCCGGAGCCCCCGTTCTCGAGCTCCTCGCCGGTGGGCGCGCCGACGTCGCCATCACCGGGGCCGACGACCTCCTCGTGCGTCGCGCCCGCGGCCTCGACGCGGTGGCGGTGTACGCGGGCTTCCAGGACTCGCCGGTCGGCCTCCTCGTGCACGTCCCTGGTCCCCAGACCTGGGCCGAGGTGAAGGGGCCGGTGGCCACTGAAGCCGGCTCCCCCTTCCAGCAGTTCGTCTGGAGCCGCTTCGGCTGGGAAGGGAAGGTGGAGCTGCTGCCCACCACCGGTACGATCGCCCCCTTCCGTTCCAACCCCGAGATGGCGCAGCAGGCCTACATCACCAGCGAACCCTGCATCGCGGAGGAGCAGGGCGAGACCGTCAATTTCCTGCCCAGCCGGGACGCCGGTTGGAACCCCTACGCCTCGCTGGCGGTGGTGGGTGGCAAGCAGGTCTCTGAACCCTGGGTGACCGCCTTCGTCAGCGCCACCCACCGCGGTTGGGAGCACTATCTGGAAGACCCGTCGATGGCGAACGCGGAAATCAGCAAGATCAACCCAGAGATGACGGCGGCCCGCCTGACGTGCATCACCAAGCGGCAGGACAGCTTCGTCCGAGGGAGCGCCGGAGTTGGCCGCATCGAGGCCGCTCGCTTCACCGAACTGGCTACGGCGCTCGGATCGGTCGGGCAAGTGGTGAGCGCGGAGGGTGCCTACATCGTGCGTTAGGCGGCCGAGCGCCTACCTACGCAGGGCGTAGCGGCAGTAGAGCTCGGACCCCACGCGGTGGGCGTGAAGGAGCTCCAGGCGCGGCGCGCCCGCGTAGTCGAAGCCGACGCCATCGACGAGAGACGGGGCCCCCCGGCCGCCGAGCACCATCGGGCAGACGGTGACGAACAGCTCATCGACGAGGCCGGCGGCGAGCCACTGGCTGAGCAGGTCGCCGCCGCACTCGAGGAGCAGGGTTCGCACGCCGCGCGCGGTGAGGTCGGCGGCCACGGTGGCGGGGTCCGCGGGCCCGAGAACCACGCCGGAGCCCTCGACGGTACCGGAGCTGTAGACCAGCGGGTGAATGCGGGGGTCGTCCCAGAAACGGGCGGGGCGGGGCAGCTCGCCGCCGCGCGTGACCACGACGTTCAGCCAGGTGCGGCCGTCCAGCGCGGGGGCATCGGTGTCGGGGAAGCCGGACGCGCGCAGGGCCGTGATCGCCGCCGGATCGGGGACCATGGGGATGGGCCAGTTGCGGAAGGTCCGCCCACCGACGAGGACCGCGTCGCTCCGCGCGCGCAGCACACTCATGTAGGCGCGGTCGAGCGGGGTGCCCAGCGCGTAGTGGTCGTAGTGCGCCGTTGCGATGCGTCCGTCGAGCGAGATGGCGGTGTTGCTGACGACCCGCATTTTCACTCGAAGTCGGCGCGCGCTCGGATGCACTCCACGGCCACGCTTCCGACGTTCGGCATGTCGAACGGGGCTTTGGTGACACGGACGCGGACGCGCTGGATGGGGAACTCCCGGATGAGCAGGCCCGCCACCTCTTCCGCAACCGCCTCGATCAGACGGTACTCCTTGCCTTGGATGAGCTCGGCGATCTTCAGGTTGGCTTCGTAGTAGTCGACGATGCCTCGGGCGCGGTCCGTTCGGGCCGCCTCCCGCCAGTCCGTGTCGGCCTCGAAGTCGATCACGATGCGCTGCCGGATGTGCCGCTCGTACTCGTGGAAGCCGATGCGAACGTCGTAGGAGAAGGCCGTCCCGAGGACCCGATCGTGCATCCGCTCGCTTATCTCGCAGGCCCGCTCACGCGAGGGGCGAATGTTCGTTGACGGGGTGACGGGGGCGCGGGTATCAGCGTCCACTGGAGGTGGTGTGCGCATCCTCGTCTGTTATCCCCCGATCGAATCGGCGAAGGGCAGCCCGATGCTCACCCAGAACCGTCAGTTCCAGTGGTTCACCGAGCCGAGTTACCTCTACCCCTGCATTCCGGCCTCCGCGGCCACCCTGCTCGCGAGCATGGGCCACGAGGTGATGTGGGTGGACTGCATCGCGGAGCGCAAGAGCTGGTCCCAGTTCGACCGGTTGGTACGCGACTTCCAGCCCGATCTCGTGGCGATGGAGACGAAGTCGCCGGTGGTCCGGGTGCACTGGAAGATCGTCGACCGCATCAAGGCGATCGCCAACCGCGCGCAGGTCGTGCTCTTCGGAGATCACATCGCCGGCAACCCGGGCGAAACGCTCGAGTCCTCGAACACCGACTTCTGCATCACCGGTGGTGACTACGACTTCTCGCTGCGCAGCATCGTCTGGCACCTCACCGAGGGGAAGGCCCTCGAGAGTGGCATCTGGTGGAAGGACAGTGACGGTCAGCTCCAGAACTCCGGTCCCTACGAGAGCCAGTACTCGTTGGAGTCGCTCCCCTACATGGACCGTGACCTCACCAACGCGCACCTCTACTTCGAGAAGTGGAAGTACCGGTTGCCCTTCATGTGGACGATGGCGGGGCGGGACTGTCCCTACGGCCGCTGCACCTTCTGCTCGTGGACCGTCACCTACCCCAAGTTCAGCACCGTCTCGCCCGAGCATCTCGCCACCGAGATGGAGATGCTCATCCAGCGCTACGGCGCGAAGAACATCTTCGACGACACGGGGGCCCTGCCCACCGGCAACTGGCTCACGCGCCTCTGCAACGAGATGATCGACCGGAAGATCAACGAGAAGGTCGTCTTCGACTGCAACTTCCGCTTCGACTACTTCACCGAGAAGAACGTCCACCTCATGAAGAAGGCGGGCTTTCGGAAACTCATCCTCGGTATCGAAAGCGCGAGTGAGCGCACCATCGACATCCTCGACAAGTCTCTCACCCGCGAGCAGATCATCGAGGGCTGTAAGATGGCGAGCGCGGCCGGGCTCCAGCCCCACCTCACGATGATGGTGGGCTACCCCTGGGAGACGAAGGAAGACGCCTACGAGACGCTTCGCCTCGCGAAGTACCTCATGCACGAGGGCTACGCGCACCACCTCCAAGCCACGGTGGTCATGCCCTACCCGGGCACGCCGCTGTTCAAGCTCTGCCAGGACATGGGGTGGATCCGCTTCAACCCCACCGACTACGATCGTTACGACATGACCGAGCCGGCCTGTGTCCTCACCGACATGAACCAGGAAGAGGTCGTGCAGATGGCGGGGCAGTTCTACAAGCTCTACGTGCACCCCAAGTTCCTGAGCCACCAGCTGCGGAACCTGCACTCGATCGACGACCTCGACTACATGCGTCGTGGCGTGTCGGCCATCTGGGGGCACATCAAGGACTTCGCCGAAATCCGCGCCGACCACGGCCAGCACCAGCTCGCCGCCAAGTAGGGCGGCCCGGGCCTACTCGATCGAACGGATGGCGGCGAGGCGCATGCCGCGCGTGTCGGGGCTGTCGAGGCTGAAGCTGCGCATGTCGCCCAGCTGGTCGCGAACGAAGGCTTCGCAGCGGACGGCAGCGGCCTTCACGGCGGCGCTGGCCGGACGGAAGGTGCGCCAAGCGAGCTCTTCGCGCTGGGCGTCGTAGTCCCAGACGCCGATGATGCGCCCGCGGTCCACGATGGCCTGGTTGGAGAGGTCGCTGAGCGCGCCGCCGGCCTGCAAGCCCTTCTCGCTGAGGATCGAGCGCTTGTGGTCGTCGGTGTGGAGCAGCATCGAGATTTCCCGACGCGGCAGGAGGAGGCCGTCCATGTTGCCGATGAAGTGGACCTGCTGCTCCGTGGGAACGCGGACGGCCGCGAGGGCGTCCGCATCCTCGGGGAGGATGAAGCGTTCGTCATCGACCGGCACTGCGGAGATGGCGGCGAAGGCGTGCTTGGCGCTCTTCACGCCGAGCCCGCTCCAGGTGGCGAACTGCGTCATGCGCACCGGACCGGCCCAACGGAGGTACCGGGAAGCCAGCGCCGTGGCGAGCTCGGTGGGGGAGAGGTGGCTTTCGATCGGGCAGGGGCGCCAGAGGGCGTAAGCGTACCGAAGCCGGTCCAGCCGCCCTTCCAAGGGGATGCGGCGGATGAGGCCGCGGGACTGCAGCCAGCCCAGGGCGAGGGGCAGCGTGGTGGCGATACCGCGCTTCTTGCCCTCGTGGCCGAGCGAGCGGACCGCCGGGCCGAGCTTGTCCTTGATCGAGCGCGGGTCGAGCGGGCCGGCCTCGAGGGCCCCCTGCACGTCCTCGCGGAGGCGGGCAAGCTCATCGTCGGTGACCCCAAGGTACTTCTTGGCGATCTGCAGCTCGGACTCGTCGCCAAAACCCTGCCCGGCCTGGAGACCGAGGGCGTAGGCGGAAGCGGGCAGCACGTACGTGCAGCCGCGGGCGCTGGGGAGCTCTTGGATCTCGCCCGCCGCGCGCGCGGCCTCCACGTCGACGCGGGAAAGTCCAGCTCGGACATACATCCCCACGTAGGGACCGGCGCCGCCGACGGACCGCATCCAACCGGCGCGCTCCAGAATGGTCGCGGGCGTGGAACCCTGGAGCGAGCCGTCGAGCCCCTGCCGGGCCCACCACCACGCCCTCAG
>SXGQ01177347.1_pt1 | contig 16155 bp, 9 predicted proteins | sample 3178371 | NCBI WGS metagenome assembly SXGQ01 (sample SAMN11356859, study PRJNA531348) | freshwater metagenome | isolation source: freshwater sample F1-20 | place: China: Fuxian Lake, Yuxi | collected 2017-12-25
GGACAAATTGCAAGACGCTCTCCCAAAGAATCCACAAGATTTAATGCTGATTGTGATCGGTCACCAAGCTTCTCGCATAGTGATCTAAATTTATCAAAATTCGCAGCAATTTCTTCAGGAGTTAGTTGTCTCTGTTTCATTTTCTTGATTATCATCAGAATCTTTTAATTTGTTCAAAAGATTTTTCCTACGCGTTTCCCAACCCTTTTCTACTCTTTTTGTGTATTCTTCTTTCGTAACTTTTTTGTTAGCTTCTCTAATCGATTCAATCCATTTTCCATTAGCAGATCTATTCTCTGCTATTTTTTTTGCTCTTTGCTTAACTTTTTCTTTGTTTTCTTCACACCACGTAGAAACTGCTTCACTTACTTTTTCGCAATAATCTTGTTTAAAATTTTCATCTTCTAATTTTTTTAAAAAAGCTTGACCACCCTTGTTCGCTTTTTCAAGTTGCATTTTTTTGAATGCTTCATTATATTCTTCATCTTCAAGACATTTTTTCTTAATCGTCTCCCATGATGAATGATTTATTCTCTTTCCTAGTTCAGGATCATCTTCATGTCTTTTTTTTGCCAAATTTGAAAGATGATCTTTAGCAGCTTGGGTAAAGCTATTGTGAGAATAATATTGTTTTAACGATATGCTCAAATTTTCTTTAGCCTGTTGAGACATTTTATAACGTCCTTTTTTTCGACCCCCTTTCCCACCAGCGTCGAAATTCATTCCGCCAAATGAAATGTCTGTTTTCATTTCTTGAATTAAAAAAATTTCTCCATCATTCATCTCTTCTTCGGTGAGAAATGTTTTCAACTCTCTAATATGACAATTTTCAATTCCATGTTTGGCAAGAAAATAATCGAATTTAATATCTTTGGGCTTACCTTCACCCGATAAAATTCTTTTAGCACATTTTACGTGACCTTTGTGCCTATTTTCTAATCCATACTTTGACTTACCAACATAAATGTCTTTACCCAGACACTTTTCGCAATGGCAACTATAACAGTATACGACATATTTTACTTCCATGATGGATTAAACCTCCAGGAAATAAATATTTCTTGGTTATAAAAAATTAGAAATATTACGATACGGTTTTTTACCTAGAAATTTCTTCAATTTTTATGGGAAATGCCTGATCATATCCAGGGACATTTACCTTGGATATATCAGCAACATCTTGTAATCTATCTGGATGCACATCTAGGATCAATGCATCATGAAGCACAAATATAGGTCTTATACCGTTCGTTCCTAATTGATCTAGGATCTTCCCAAACCCAATTAGGGATACATCAACTCCTGTAGATTGTGCATAGTAGTTGATGAAGATGTTGTCTTGGATTCGATCAAGATTGATCTTCCTTCCGAATCTATTCGTGATGAATCCTTCTTGTTTGTGTTGTTGTTTTAGCCTTTTCAACAAAGATTTTGTATTGATGTAATCTTCGATCTGTTGGGTCAAAACGGATATTTTTTCTTCAGTCGTTCCTAGATGCAATGCTACCATTGCCTTGGATGAACCGTACAGAACAGATAGCACTGCTGCCTTGACCATCGCCCTAGATAGGCCTCCGAACTGTCTCGCAAGCATTTCATATAAGTCAAATTCTTCGCAGTTTTTACCGGATTCATACAACAATATCCTAGCCTCCAGCGAAGAGAAATCCAACGAAATGATTCGCCCATCTGGATGTGAAGGCTTAATGATTTGTCTATAATCCTTTTTTAACAATAAAATGTTCGGACCTGATTCAACGATCAATCTTCCCGTCACGGTTCCAAACCGATCATATGAAACAGGCTGGGCATATCCTCCGCCACGTGAGCGGAAAGATTCAACAACTTGAGAATTTACTGCAGATGATCCACAAATTTCATTGATCTTACCTGTATCCGTCTTCGCAGGCTTTATTGAGTTTAAGACCTTATTTCCATGGACAAATGCGTCGGTATAGTAATTTGTAGAAATATCTCTATTATGTTTTACGAAAGATATGACGTCGTCAAAAAAAGATTTATACTCATGCCTAGGAAGAATCATCGACCATGGTGGAATTCCTTCCATGAGGATCGACATGGATTTTTTGTATTTCTCTGGGATGCATGGAACTTTCGTAATGTTTTGCAGGCGAATCGCGGTATCAAAGCATCGATCATACGATTGCTTTATCTCTCCTGAAAAACGCCAAATATCATTTTGAACCTTGTCTGTCCAGGTCGCACCATCAAGAGAAAGTAACAAATTCTTCTTTGAACCTAACAATGAAGAACCAATTGCAATGTCCATAACAACCTACAACATAACAAAAATTTCAGTCGTTTTACACGAAATAATTTATAAATTATCCATTCTATTTTTTAGCAGGTGCAGGTTTATTAGCAGGAAATTGCGGACGTTGCTGGATTACTTCTGACTGTTTAGCTTTTTCTCGTATTACTTTTGCGATGGATGTTACTTGTGAAAGATAATTCTGCGCACTCTCATATTTTCCGTAAGCATCTGCAAATGTAAATTGTATATCCGTCTTAAAGGATCCAGGCGAAATATTGTGAGTTAATCCAGTTATATTATAGAGATTATCTATCGTCGTCCCAGTGTTTAAATCTATAAAAAATTGTTGCATGTAATCCAACAACGGACAACCTGCAGTCGTCATCGACAACTTTCCAGGTACGACTCTTAAAGGAAGATCGCCGACAGCTGATCCATTGGGAAGAGACGGATTTTCTGTTGGCGAAGTATTTCTAAGCATCATAATCGTCGATAACATTGCATCTTGTTCTGAACTATAGTTCACACTTTGCACCATAGTTCCATTTGTTCCGATGCTTATCGTTGGAACAAATCTAGCGATCTCTCTTTTTACAAGATTGAATCTTGCGTTTCCGTTAGCATCTTTAAAAGAAGTTGACCGAATATTCGCTGAAATAGTTGAACTTTCGGTTACTTCTATTCCAGCAGGATACGTTATGTCGATTTGATCTTCTGATGTTTTTGCTGAGACTTGTTTTTGGGTGTCATTATATGAGTTAACGTCAGCAGTTTTTTGTCGAGGATTGTTTTTATTTTTTGTGTTGATTGTTTGTAGGATTTTTCTTTGAGCAGCAGAATATTCTTTTTGCCAAGAATTTTCAATCTCTAAATATCCTCCTGCGTCATCACGAACTAAGTCATATGCAGCTTTATGAGGTATAGATGCTTTATCATAGATGTGAATTCTAACAATTTTTGTATATCCATCAGGCTTTGTTCCTGAAGATGATAACGCTGCTCCAACTTCATATGTAACCAATAAATCTTGAATTCTATTATCTGAAGATGAATTTGAAGTTTCTACATAAAAATCAACAGCAGGAGGAACGAATGTTGAACTTAAACCGCTGTTTTGAATTTGGCGTTTTAACAATTCATCCGTATGTTGTGTCTTTAACTCTCCCTTTTCATCATATAAATCGCTAAACCCAAAAGCTTTGTGTTTTTGATTTCCAAATTGTGAACTTCTTACAATTTCTAAAAAGTTCAAAATATTCATCTTTTCGCCTTTTTGCTTCGTAACATATTCACTGTATGCTTTTATCAACACATCCATATCAATAGGAAATTCTGCTATGTTCACATTTGCGACTGGCCCAGCGAACTGATTAAAGTTGTAAAATATAATTTGATATTCATCTATTTCAGGAACAGTCCCTTCATCGCCGATTGATCTCACTGCAGAAGTGAAAAAAGTAGCAAACAGCCTTGCAAAAGAAACATCACCGAATCTTCCAAAGACTCCTTTGTCAGTAGGTTGTCCATTTTTACTAACAGTTATTTCTTTTTGTGCCAAAAGCTTATGCATCGACAATAGCGGATGAGAAGACTCTTGAGAATTTACGTCGAATTTGGAATTATTCGTCTGGCTAGAAATAATCGACCATACGTCCAAATTCGATGTGCTCTTTAACTTATCAAATCTATTCAACGCAGCCACTTGTGCAGCGGTTTCGAGCGTCTCGGCAGCTGATGATTTTGTTCCCCCCGCAGCTGTTGAATATAATTCTTTAGCTAATCTTGAAAATTCTGCTGCGTCAGGATTGGAGCTATCTTTAAACGCTCGTTCTAACACTCCTAACTCATCTGCCAAGGCTCTTGAATCTAAAGAAGGTAAAGACCCCCCTAATGCAGATTGAATTAACGTTCCTCCGCGTATATCTTTTGCTCCTGAATTTGCGAATCCTAAACTTTCAGCAAGTTCTCTAATTCTAGACAATTTGTTTTGTAACTGTCGTTGTTCATGATCATATACTGCAGAACCTTCTATAGGAGTTATTTGAGACAATTCTTGTGCAAATCTCATACATAAGTTTAAAGTAACCGTCGCGGTCCCATCATCGCCTATAGAAATTGATGTATTTATAATTCCATATGCTTCTTTTTTTAGCATATATTCATTTATAAACGCAGAATATTCATTTCTTTCAAGACCTGTAATGGGTTGGACTCCTGGCGCTCTCCATCCATACGTTATCCACAACGTAGCTTGACCATACAACTTTGGATTTAAAAAGTCAGCAATTTCTACAAGCCTAGAACGATCAAATATTTTTAACGTTAACGTCGCCGTCTTGTAAGAAAAAACTCCATATCCTGCTGAAGTTACGTTAACATTTAAGTTAAGTATAGTTCCAAATGGCAATGTAGAGTTTAAAACCTCGTTATATCTTGGAACATTTTCTTGATCATAGTCCATGTTAATTAATGTTTGAGGCATCAAAAACATTTCCATTCCAACAGTCGTAGTTTCATCTCTAGATTGTTTGCCAGGTTTTGTTGTTATTTTTGTAAAATCAACTTCAATTGTTTTTTGTTTTTTTGCTTTGGCACGCGAAACACCAGTTTCTATTGTACGTTGCGTTAAAGCTTCATTAGCAAGTTGAATGTTTTCTCTTACAACACTTGTCGTATAAGCATCATACATAAGAGCATCTGCAGAATCAGGAACTATTTGTTGAGATCCTAACAAAAACTTCAATGGAGACATTACGGTTTGTGGTCTAGTTTTTTCATTACCTGCCCCACCAGATCTTCGTAATGTAAATTTAACATCTAAATATGGAACCATTTGAGATGCCATGATTCCAGGCATGTAATTGATGAACGTCGACGCGATGTCAGCATTTCTAAGTTTTAAATCTATAGCTGGCGTATCAACTAAAATCATGGTTAACTTAGAATTTAAACTTGTTTGAACAGTTGTCATGCCGTTCGAAGCATTTAATAATTTTCTTAACCCATTATCTTTGTTATCATTTGCATATTCAAGTTTACCTTCTTTAAGCTTCGGAGAAGTATACGCAGAAGGTCTATTTTTGTTATAAAACTCTGCGATTCCTGTTTCAGCCGCTAAATCTCCGTAATGATATATCCTAATTTTTTTTGCTATGAATTTTGATAAAGCATCTTTTTTGCTTGAATCAGCTGAATTAGTTAACTCTTCTATTTTGTTCCAAAGTTTTTTTCCGTCTAGAAATCCAGCGGGAGATTTTGGAAACAATAGGTCCAATAGAGTTTTATAATTGTCATTTGTAAATGAGCCGTTCGAGTCTTTTTCAAATTGAGATATTGCAATTTCTTCTGATGAAGTAAAATCAGCATAGATATCTTGCAATCTACCAGTTCCATCTTGCCTAAAAATACTTAAAAAATCTTTCGTTGACATAAAAAACAAACGTTATGTAATAATTGCAGCAACAACATTAATGTCTGGTATGTTTATTATAGTCCCGGGAGGAACTTGTAATCCCCACCCTACGTCAGAAGCTGCAGCTAATACCCACCAAAATCTAGAATCTTTATAATAAATTGATGCTAGGTGATCAAGGCGCTGATTTTCTGACAACGTTATACTTTCTACAATTGGAACTATCCCATTAGTTATTGCTAAACGTAGTGTTGAAATTGTTCTAGACGTGCCATATTGTGATCCGAATCCAAGCTTTGGAACGTTTCTATAACGACTAAATATTGCCATTGGTTATTTCACCTTTCCATTCATTGCATTTCCTACAGGATAAATTGGAGCTCTATTATAACCCATATGATCGATTCCAGGTGTAATATCATGTATCGGTGAAAATGATAAAGTTACTTTACACATTTTAGGAGCTGTATACCCAGGAGCAATTTCCCAAGTCGTCTGATTATACCAATCAAAATTCATTGATTCAATGACTCCAGCTAGACCTTTTCCTCCAGCTGATTCAAAAGATTTAACGATAGAGTTTGCTTCTGGAGACATGAATGCGCCGAGCGCATCAAAAAAAGTTGGCATTTCTGCCAAGAGGTTTTCTGAAAGTCCTGTCAACTGATCTAGTGAAGCCTTCGTTAGCACCATATTTCTTCCCATCCTATTTCCAGCTTTAATATCCGCAACTCCGTCAAAAATTTCTGATGGCCCTGGTGCTGTGGCTCCATTTTCACCTCTAGTAGGAGTTCCGTCTTTTTTGTATTTAAATTCTACTTCATAAGTTTTCTTATCTTTATCTATGGCTACTATTTTTGGATCATTTACTCCATCCATGATGATACTTTGTACATTTATCTTTTGATTTAAGGGAGATGGTAAGTTTCTAATTTGAACTGTTTTATCTATGAAGTCTTCCGTGCCATCTTCTCCTGGGAACTTATTATGAAATTGCACTTCATAATCTATTGCAGAACTACTTTTTTTTCTTTTTTTGATGTCATATGATTCAGATTCAGCGACTGGGTTTCCTTCTTTATCTAGTATCTTCATGCTTGAAGAGCCTGCGCCAAACAGCCTAGACAATCCAAATCTTGAATAATTTGAGTGCAATAGATCTCCTAGCCTAATTCTTACCAAGGGTGAGGAACCGATCATTTGGCTGAATGGAGCTTTTAATTGAAAATTAGTCCCGATTAAATCCCTACCGGACGTGTACTGTGGATATGCTAAAGTAACTAACTTGTTGATCTTGAACCACATGTGTTGAAAGTCGTCTTCGCTCGTCGCGGCAATTGTAAAACCAATTCCTATTTTTCTTTGAGTTCCTTTGTAAATCTTAACAGGTTCTACTCTTCCAAACCCGTCTATTGACTCATAATTCGTTGTATAGTCATCTGATAAAGCGTTTAAAAATGCATGAAATGAAATTATTTCATTCGTTCTAACATCATGAAAATAAAATGGAACGTATTCAGCATCTAAAGTTTCTTCTAACTTTGCTCTTAAATCGGATGGCAATCTATTTGTTTCAGAAGGATTGCTGTAAGATTTATTAGACGCCCATTTATCCTCTAAACTGGGTTTAGTCAAGACTCTAGTCCCCGCAAACCCTCTTAGTCCAGCAGAATCTTCAGTTTCTTTCTGAAATTCAGAAAGAGTACCTGGGATGAGATACAAAGAAGGCGCCCTCTTTGTCGACCACGATAATTCTCTGTTGTATTGTAAAACAGCTTTTTCTTTTCCAGGTTCTCCAACATTTTCGTAGAAAGACAATCTGTTTTTTCTGATGGTGGAATGATATTCTTTAGGAGATATGGAATCAATCCCAGTTCCAGGTATAGACATTCCTCTTCCATCTGGGCCTTGTATATCGACGTATTGCCTGCTTAAAAGAGCATCTCCTAATTGAGCAAATACGTTGATAGCAGATACGATTTTTGAAGTTCTAAGAATCCTGTTTATTCCTCCGATGACTGACAACGCTGCAGCAGGATTATTAGACATTGCTTTTGTAATTCTGTCAATATACTCTGCGATAATAAGCCCTGAACGAATTATCGTACGTGCAACCGTAATGTTTGCGCCTACAGTACCTTGCCCCATTATGCTACTTCCAAATGTCGTCTGGGCCGCTGCTATTACTAATTCTGCAGCTGTAATGTTTGCATTTGATACACCTAAGAAAAATGCTTTAGAACCCGTTCCAACACAAGTTATAAAATCGTTGTCCGTAGTCTTAAATAATCCTTCTTTACTGTTGGGAGTTGATTCAAACTTAAACACGCCTAGCGTTAACTTACCACCTGGACCGTATATTTGATCTCTGTCATTATCTGTAGATGCGAATAGCCCTATCAACAATCCTATTGCGATGATTAATAAAAACGTTGTTAAAACAAGACCAATGTTGCTTGGATCATCAAACATTTCATTCGGGGTAGTTAAAGTTCCCCATGATTGCCCTCCTATTGGAGCAATTGACGTCAAAACTTCTTCTGCAATAGCTTCAGTTTCGTCACTAATCTCACCATTCTCAGAGACTCCGGACAAAGAATTTAAAACATCTTGAGCTTCAAGGGTAAGATTGTCAGCTTTTAAAGCCCCTAATTGAACTACAGAAGGTAATAACGCGCCTAATTCAGATGAAAGTCCATTAGGGTTAAATTTAGATTGAGCGTCAGATCCTCTGGCAGGTATTTCCCCAGCGGCTCTTTGCAATAGCCCAGTACCTACCTGAGCAAGTTTTAAATGAGATACAGCTCTACCATCTGCAAGCTTTAAAGCAGGATTAAATCCAGCACCAGGCCTTGCTGAATTTATCCATCTATTGTTTCCTAATCCTAAGACAGTTGACCCTCTACCACCAACGTAATTATGAAGAGGATTAGACTCGTTTATACCTGGGACTCCTCCTGGTACGTCTTTTAATAATTCATTACCATTTATTAGGTTAGCGGATTCTTTTCCTTTTGAGAAATTTTGTATGCTAGGATCACGAGACAAAGGCTTTATGTCTTCTCGCTTTACGTAAGAATCATTGTTGTTTTGTACAAGAGGAAGCGGAAGAGAAGTCGAAGGATCATTGGTAGGAATTAAAATATCAAATGGTCCACCTACGGGAGGATCGACAGAGTATTGATTTACTTGAGTTACCTCGGAAGCTTTCTTTCTTTGATCGATTAAGTTCCACTGCGTTTTTAAAGATTCTTTTCCAGAATACTTTCCAAAAGATGTTCCAATGTTTATGATGGGTTCAAAAGACCGCGGCGGGGATGATACGTCAATCTGCTTCGACAAAAAAGCTTTTTCATTTGAGTCTTTTGATAAACCAGAATTTGAAATATCAGGATAAAAGAAATTAACTACAGCAACGTTCTCAAAATAATTTCGTAAAGATGGATTTAGTTTAGTAAATCCAAAAGAATCTGTGATGATGCTTTTGGACAACAAAGCATGCCCGTCTACCCCGAGTGCGTTTTGCTTGCCTTTCTTAAATTGACCAGAAACACTGTCAAATTCTGCAGAATAAGATGAAGGCAAGTTGTCATTAAAAACAAACGCGTTTTTATTCGTTCCAACAGACAATGGAGACGGAACCCCATCAGTCGTTATCGGATATAAACTATCTGCAGAAAACTTATCAGGTGCAGGTGCAGAAACAGGATAAACATTTTTTGCAGAAGTTGTTAATGAAATAAAATCTTTATCTGGATTTGTTAGCTTTGAAGCAAAATTGAAAACACTAGAAAGGGTTAATTTTAAATCGCTGGGTTTAACGGCTTCATCTTTAGGTTCAACCTTTTGTAAAGAGCTATAATCTATTAGCTTGTAATCAAACTTACCAGAAGGAGACAATATGTCTTCAGTCGTAAATTGTCCTGCTGTATTTCTATAGTTCGGGGATATTGCGGAATTTGTATAAGTTTTTAAAAAGTCTAATCCAGTTCCAGCTTTTATACTCGTACCTTCAATTACGATCTTTGATAAAAATGAATTTCCACTGGGCTTTGGGGTTGTGAGATCTATCGAAAGTACAGTTTTGCCTTTTTGCAATCCGTCCGTATTATTGACGCTTAGATCCGTATAATCATCAGTGTAAGAACCCCTTAAATTGCTAGCAAATACGTTCGTATTTTGACTTTCAGCTTTTGCTAGAGTAGGCGGAACCCCATTCTCTGTTATCGATTTAAGATCTGCTAGGTTCGTACCCAAACTACCATTTGCTAAAACAGGGAAAAAGTTTTTTCCTGTTAATCCTGATGCAAAATTAAAAATTGTAGTATCAGTATTGATAACTTTGTCTAATCGCAAACTAAGATTTAAGATTGCGACTGTAGTAGAACCAGGATCTGGTGCAAATGAAATTTTCGTATAATTTAACAGAGCTGGATTAAAACTTTTTGATGGATTTAAAATGTCCTCAGTCGTGTATTTTGTTCCTACGGTCCTGTAACTAGGAACAAAAGCCTTGTTTTGGTATTGTTGAACAGGGGAATCCGGATCTGTTACAGGAGTTACTGATTTTAATAAAACATGACCGTCTTGTCCATCTCTAGCAGATAAACCCTTTATTATTTTTTTATTTGTAGAAACCCCTTGATGGTCAGAAAAATCTTTTGATAATGATGAAGGTAAATAAGAATTAAATTTTGAAGTATTTCCTGATTGACCTGGTGTCAATCCTGCAGGATATCCAGAATCTCGTAATGATGATTCTATCGACGCTTCAGTCGATGCATCAATCGGGTATTTGTTCGGTTTTGTCGCAGCACCAACCTCACCTTTTGTGGCCTTGCTGAGATAAGTTCCTAGAGTTATCTTCGTTTTTTTATTTACGTCTTTGACAGTCTGATCAACCGTCATGTCACCGGGATCATACGTCGTGGAAACTTCGTCAGCATTACCGTTAGGATCAACGGTGTAGACTTTTCCGTCGGCTGGATTAACGAATCCTTTGTTTCCTGTCTTTATCCCTGACATTAGATTTACTTCTCTTTCGGCTCAATCGGCGCGCCGTCGCTTTCCTTAATTATGCCGTCACCAGTTTTCAATGCCTGAGATATTTTTTCTGCTGCTTCAGGATTTTCATTTGAAGATATTTTAGACATTGTGAAAGCTTCAAACAAACTACCGATGATATATTCTACGGTATTAATCGCTTTTTTTCTTTCAGCTGCATCAGGAATTCCTTTCAAGATAGAAAGATATTCTTTATTTGATCTTAATTGTTTGAAGTATTCTTGCTTTGTTGGAATTTTCATGAACCTGTTCTCTTTTCATTTCTTTTCAAGCATAATTTTTTGTCCTTGTAGGGGATAAGCATGTTTTCCAGAATCAAACGCTAGCGTATTCAATGCTTCAACGACGATTGAACCCTGACGGGTATTGATTGCTGAGTCTAACGACTTTGCGTCCATCGTGATTTCAAAATTAAGAGTTACGTTTAACCCTGTAGGGGTTTGAATTTTACTTGGACTAGCCTTAGCTGGAACAGCTCCGCCGTCCGACCTCGGAGCTCCGGCTTCAACTTTAACATTTTGACCAAAATATTGGTTTTGCATCATGGAATCTAATTGCCCTTTTAACTCAGACAATGACTCAACCCTTTTACTAAGGCTATCAATTGGACTGAGACTATTGTCCATTTCTTGTAACGCTTGGCCTATGTCTCTAAACATCATTTTTGCAAAAGTCGTCCAAGATTTCACGAGCGAGAATGTAGGATGAAGATCTGCTGTTTGTCCTAAATAACTAAGAACCCCATTTGGACCCATAAAAGTTCCTATGGTTTTTAACCCAGTAGCAAAATCAGTAGAAAGGACTCCTCCTGGTGAAGTGGCAGCCCCCATTGCCGTAGCAAGGTCACTGCTATTTAACGCTTTAACGTTCGTTGCGACCTGGTCAAGAAGATTTTTAGCCTTTGAAAATGCCAAAGCAAACCCTCCTTGTTCTCCGGCGGCGCTCTTAACTCCATGCTCAAACAAATAGACAAACGTATCTTTTTCTGCAATTGTGTCGCCTGCAGTATTTGTACCGCCTATGATTTGTGCGACTATATCTGTTAATGAATCGCGAACTGAAATCAATCCGTTAACAACTCTAGAAGAAATAGAATCCACATCGACTGAAGACCCTAACCCTGCAGCTATTTTACCCATTTGGTCCATTTCTGCAACCATTTTATTGATAGCAGTAAAAAATGTTTGCACGAAAGCAACTTGACCTACCATTTGCCTAAACTTTTGTTCTGATCCGCTTTGCGCATCAAACAACACGAAATTTTCTGCGTAATATTTAAGCTCACCTTTGATCTTTTCCATCGATTTAATAAAATCGCCTCTTCCAGCGGTGAGCTTATCTCCGATCTCAATGATCTTCTTTATTCTTTCCTCAACGTTGTCGACAGTTGTAATTCCTAGTGAGTCTAATGTCTCTTGTTGGAGTCTTTTACCTTCTAATTCATTCTTCTTTGCTAACATTGCTGCTTCTCTAGCTGCTTTGTTAGATGGCAATTCATCTTTTTGAGCTTCATCGAGGCGATCTTTTATTCGTCTAGTTCTTCGAAGCGTTTTATAATATGCCTTTTGAACATCATTGAGACCTTTTTCTTCAAGTTGAGATGGAGCTAAATAAACTCCTATCGTCTGTTTTTCGAGTTCTTCAACTTGAAGTTTTGCTGCTGATGTAAGGCCTTCAAAAGTTCCAGAACCGCCTTGGGCGTCATGCATCGAGGCTTCATGCTGCCGTAGAAGTTCTTTAACGCGATCTGAATCTAGCGTAGGAAGCATCGTGTCGAAGTATTCTTCTATTGCAGCATTTTGCTGCTCTATAACATCAGGATCTGTATTCCATATGCTGGTTACTTCTCTATTTTGACGAGCAAGCTGCTGATCAATTCTTGCATAAAGATCTCCAAATACAGCATCAGCTTTTGATTTATCACCGCTTGCAGATGCCTCTTTGAATCCTTTTTTCATTTCAAGGATATTCGCGGTTCTTTTTTCAATTTCTTCTGCTGAAGGAAGCTTTGTTACAAGCATGTCATCTAATGCATTATCAAAAGCAATTGAATATGCAACGCCTAACGTTGCTCCAACAGCAGCACCAATAGCTGTTCCGACGCCAGGAATAATAGAACCGATCATGGCACCTGTACCACCAAACTCTAGAGCGCGGGAACCCATTTGCATTCCGCCGCCGAGGCCTTGTTGACCTTTTTCTTTTGCATAATCTGCTGCAAAGCCCAAAGCTACTCCACCAAGAGCAGCTGCACCACCCATTTTTGCACCTTTTGGCATTTTTTTAAGAAAACGGCCTATTCCACCACGACCACCCATTCCACCAGGCGTCATAGTTGAAGTTTCAGAAAAATCCTTTCCGAAAACCGTTTTCGTTATAATTTCAGATGAAGTTTCAGAAAATTTCTTTCCGAAAAGTTTTCCTAAAAGCTGTCCTGCAGATACAACGGTAGAAGCCATTGATAAAACTTTTCCAATTCCAAGAATGGCTAAAAACTTTGCAGTTCCTGGATTTTTTTGGATAGCTTCAAGCAAATCAAACTTGCTCCACCATTCTTCTATTCTCTTTCTAGTTTTCGTCCACCATGCATCTAATCTTTGGCTTATTTGATTAAAAACTTTATCCCAAGCTGGGCCTATCTTTTCTAACGCTTTTTCAAATGAAGATGAAATTGGTGAAAATTCTTTTTTTATAGCACCTACACCTTTACCTGCAGCTTTTGATAAAGAACCAAGCCCCGAGATTTTTCTTTCTCCAGATAATAAATCTGCGATATAATTTAATCCGTCCGCAATTAAATCACCTACTGCTAACATAGCAGTCGCAATAATCTGCTTAACAGCGCCCCAAAATTCTGATACGCCACTTAAAAATTCTTGACCTGCAGATCCTTGTTTCATGAAATAACTTTTTATATTATTGAATAAATCTTTGAATAAATCCTTGACATCGCCGGTACCATTCCTCAAATTCTTAAAGAACTTTTCAAATGATGTTGTAAAGCCGCCGAACAGATCTCCGATCTTCGTCGGATCGAAGAATTTAGCCAACGAATTTAACATCTTTTCCAATCCAGGAAAAGTTTTCACAATAATCATGCCTAATTGTTTTCCTGCCATGAACACAGCGTCCAAAGCCATCGCAAGATTTGCAAGAACTTTTTGAAACGGACCAGATAGAAAAATTCCTTCTGCAATTCCATCTAAAAACACATCGAAGAACCCTGTCGATTGTCTTTCAATTTTTTTCAACGTCATGGCAACGCCCGCCATGGCTTCATTCATGATATCAGTTGTCGAACGCGTCTGCTTGGCTGTTGCTGCAGAAGCATTCTTGATGTCATCAAGAGAATTTGCTTGATTCTTATTGGAAAGAACATTCTTTAACGTCGCTTCATCTGTTCCAATCAAACTCGCAGCATAGCTTAATTCTCTGCGGCTTAAGCTATCCAACGATTTTCCTGCAGCATTAAACGAATCTTTCAGCATTTCGATTCGTTCTTCAGTGGTGTCTGCTTCGACTAACTTCATCGTATCAAGGTTCACGCCGAACGCTTGAGACAACTTCGATACGTTGTTGGCGGCATCTTCAAATGTGTCAAACTTGTCAAGAACTCCAACGATCTTATCAAGAGATACACCCATTCTTGTAGCATAAGCAGCTGATTCCGCCATCGATTGCACGGTCGCTTTGCCGAAATGCTTAACGTCTTTTGCTGCAAGCAATAAGTTTTTCGATAAAACTTTAACGTTTAAATTCAGGCGATTTCCAATGCCTTGAGAAAACTTCAACATGGATTCTTGAATGTTGTCGATGCTCTCTCCAGTTGTATATGCCATGTCCATTACTGCTTTAAAGTCTTCAGTCGTCTGTCCAAGGCCTTTCGCAAACATTGCAATTTTTGTAGCATTATTATCAAGCTGATCGCTTAATAAAGAAGCCATTTCAGCGGAACTCGAAGCAAGACCAAGGGCGTAGTCAGCTGCTTCAGTAATGCTTCCGAATATTTGTCTCACAGCTCCTGGGTTGTACATGCCCATCACTTTTTTGACGAATCCTGATATTTGTTTTCCTGAACCTTTTTCTAGATTTCCGAAAGTTTCTTTTACTTTTTCAATGGCTTGAGCAGCCTCAAACATTCTATCTTTTACTTGATCAGACATGCTGACCATCGTCTCAAATGCGTTTGAAGCAAGGTCGATTACTCCACCGATAATAGACTTTATAGCTCCTACCGCTGTAGATAATACGTCAAATATCCCACCGATGATTGACCCGACACCTTTTATAGCTTTTCCTAATAAATTGAATGCTCCTCCGAGAGCTATAACTCCAGCTTTTGCAACTTTTGAAGATTTACCTAATTGTTCAAATACGTTATTCTTTCCGTCACCACCCTTTTTAAATCCAGCTTCTTTATTGGCTTTTTCAAAAGCTTTTCCTTGTTTCGCTATTGCTCCAGTTAATGAACTTATATTTTGCGAAGTTGTCGCTGAAGAATCACTAACATTTTTCATTTCAGAAGCTGCTTTAGAAGCACCTTCTGCTGCAAGCTGAAAGAAAGCGCTGGATTGTTGCGTGATGTTTTGCAACTCTTGGGACATCTTTGTATTAGCAGCGATGAACTCTTCAAGAGTTACCGTGGCTCCACTCATGATTTCTTGGAACTCTTTAGCTTTTTTTGATCCTTCGCCAAGAGGGTCTAGTTTAGACTTAGCCATTTATCTCTCCACTCTCAAAGAATCCAAGAAATTCCAAAAGTTTTTTCAAAAGCCTCTGCAGCAACATGCTTCATGGAAAGCTTATCAAAAACACCGTCTAAGTTTGTTTGATCATGGAATAGCTCATCTTGAAACTTTTTTGTCTCAAGCATTACGTCCTTAATGATCTTAATTTGATCATTTGTTCCAACGAGATCGATGTTTAATTTTTTGCCTCTTGAAACCCAAGAAGCCACCGATTCAAATAACACTTTTTGTGTATGAGGATCATTTCCAAGGGTGTTTAAAAAAACCTTTAAATTCTCGTTGTGGTTTACCATGCATATATTTACACATTAAAAAGAAGATACACCCCTGAAGATGACAAAAATTACGTAAATCTTCTAAGCCTTGAAGGAGTTTCAGTTCTAGCGTTACCTAATAAGGCTCGTGTATCAGGGGCATTATCGTGCAAGGCCCTAGATTGAGTATGTCCTTGTTCGCTTGTTCTAGATAATTCTCTGCTTATCCTCTGAATAAACCAATTTTTGTATGAGACTGGCATATTATAGGCTTCTTTGTACGTAAAGCCACCATAATACATCAATACAAATATTGGTTCTAAGATGATATCAGACTTGTCTTCAGGTCGTAGGCCAAAGAAAGCTAACACCAAGCGGCATGTTCACCTCCTCGGAATGTCC
>SXGQ01648046.1_pt1 | contig 16155 bp, 11 predicted proteins | sample 3178371 | NCBI WGS metagenome assembly SXGQ01 (sample SAMN11356859, study PRJNA531348) | freshwater metagenome | isolation source: freshwater sample F1-20 | place: China: Fuxian Lake, Yuxi | collected 2017-12-25
GCCTGAATGCCTCGCTCTACGTAAGAGCCGCGGTGAAAAAACATCCAATCATCCTCCAAATGAATCCAGTAGGTCGGCTTTACTTGGGTAAGTTTTTCCCAAATAATATTCATACTCTGTCGATGTCCACGCTCGGCTTGCCCCTTCATATGATACTCAAAAAAAGGGAATTCGCTGCACATCACCTCTCGGTCTTCTTCCGATGAATTGTCATCCACACAGAAAAATGCGTCTATGTGGTTTAGATCCGTCCATGTATTCAAAATAGAGTTGACGGTTTTACGAAAGAGTGTGAGGCGCTTACATGTGGTCATCGTGAGCATCACGCGCGGCGCAACCGGTTTAAGAAGGTTAAAGGAATTTGCGGCGCACAAGACCGGTGTATAGCCCTCCACGATTTTCGTGAGAATCGCATTGTGTTTTGGCTCCAAGTAGATTTTACGGGCTCGAAGGTCGTTCACATAATCGAACATTTTCCCAAGAAAGTCCACCGTCTTCGGAAAGGCGTGATAACAGAATTGCGCGTTCGTGAAAAGATTATCAATCCACCATTTCGTCGTGCCTGTGAAACGTTTCGTGAAAATGATTTCGTACATCTTGGCGGCGATCTCGTGGCGTTTCAGCCTATCGGCTACAATAATCATATAATAGGGCAAGTAGAAATCGTATTCGTCCATGTTTGCAAAGAGTCGCTCACGTCCACCCGTTTCTCCGATATACTCGGACTCAAAATAGGTCTGAATGAGTCCGTAGTAGGCCATGGCAACTTCGGGGAGGCCCTTGATGCAATAGTATTTTACGAGGCGATAAATACATTCCACGCGAGTTCGGTCATATTTGAACGACTCCACTAGATAGGCGAGACCCTCTTGCTCTTTTCCAAGAGTCGTGAGATGATTATAAAGAGAAAGGCAACTCATGTATTTTTCTTGGGCCCAACTCTCTAGTGTGAGGACAACCCTATAGAATTCGACGGCCTTTTCAAATATATTTGCCGACGCGTAACTCTGTGCGCAATAAAAAGCATAGCGACAATGAATGGGGTCCTTTTCCTCTATGGCCTTCTTATAGCCGGCTTCCAGGATACGTGCGTCGTCCTGGTATTTCAGTGGGTTCTTATTGCGTGCACCAGACCGTCCTGATACGAAATAATAGTCGCCTGTAACTTCGGTGGGACTTCCACAGGCCTCCTTACAGGCCGGATATTCATGAAGAACGCCCACATATTTCCACCCCTTTCGGCTACTGAAGAGTTGGCAACGAGAATAGCGAAATCCGCCCTTATGGCCGAATTTGAATTTATACCAGTCAGCTTCGAGGTTCGTCGGAAAAACAAAATTTCCCTCTATACTATCATCTGCATCCCAAACAAACATGTAGTCCGCTTGGCTGGTGGCGGCGGCCATATCAAACGCAATAGTACGATTGTAACCAAAATCCTTCCATTCTGTCTCGTGTATCTGACCAGGAATCTCGCGTTCTGAAAAAAACTGAAGAATATGCTCTTTCGTAGAATCGGTGGAGCCAGTGTCACAAATACTCCACGTGTCTATGGGCACATACTTTAAAAGGTGGCGCAAAGTATCTTTGATAATATGCGCCTCATTTTTTACAATCATTACAAGACATACGGACGGCATTTCTCGTTTCAGGAAATATTTTAATAGGTGAAACGAGGCGCAGCCAACCCATCACGGAGTTTTGGGTAAGTAGGGAGGAGTATCATCTTCGGTTGAAATTGGTACTATTATATTGATAAATTTCGGCTTAGAGTGTCCAGCATTCAGCTTGAAGCCCGCACCTCTGTAGGAAAAAGGGAGTAGTTTCTTCGGAGTACTATTGTTTGTCGTTTTCTGAAATATGCTCGGAATCTCTTTCATAGAATGGGGTGTTCCAAATAGACTCCCGCTTATATCTTTGAGTCCGTTCCGCCAATTTACCACTTTACCTTGTGCCTGTAGCTGTGCCTCTGTCAAGAATAAAGGAGCCGCTTCCCTTTCGGACATTCTTCTCTCCTTATAGAAAAATTGCGAGAACTTTAGCCCATAATATATAAACAAAATGACATCGGTCTTAATCGTAGAATCACCGGCGAAATGCTCCAAGATTCAGGGATTTCTTGGGTCCAGTTGGAAAGTGGTTGCAACTATGGGACACATTCGTACACTCGATGACACATTGGATGCCGTTGGGTTGGAGAGGGACTTTGAAGCAAAGTACGTTTTTATAAAAGAAAAGGCGAAAGCGATTCAACAAATTAAAGATGTTACACGTGGTGCGTCGGTCTTTCTTGCGTCAGACGATGACCGGGAGGGTGAGGCAATATCGTATTCGGTAGCAGTCCTGTTGGGTCTAGACGTCGCCACAACGCCTCGCATTGTCTTTCACGAAATCACTAAGGAGGCCATAACGAACGCCCTGAAATTTCCAAAAAGGATTGCGATGGACCGCGTCAATGCGCAACAGGCGCGGGCGATTCTGGACAAAATGGTCGGCTATACTATTTCCCCCCTTTTGTGGAAATTCGTTGGACAGGGACTTTCTGCAGGACGATGTCAGACCCCGGCTTTGCGTCTCGTCGTAGAGCGAGAGAATACGATTGCGTCATTTCAATCGGAAACCACGTGGTCCATAAAGGGGTCATGGAAGACAAAGACATCCGTAGAGTTTTCGGCGGGTCTTGTGTCAGCTCTAGAGGATGAGGAATCCGCTCTGAACTACATGGAAAACGTAAATGACGACCCAAACGGGCTCGTAAAAGCGGCCGATACGAAGCCCACCAGTACGACGGCTCCGAAACCGCTCATTACCTCGACACTTCAGCAAGAAGCATCGGCTCTTTACGGTTCTCAGCCAAAAAACACGATGCGCATTGCGCAGAAGTTGTACGAGGCTGGCCATATTACTTATATGCGCACGGACCATCCTGTGCTTTCAGAGGAAGCAGTGGCGGAAGCGAAGACCTACATTCGGGAAACATTTGGAGAGGAATACGTCATAGCTGGAGAGGCCAAGAGGACAAAAAAGGTCGTGACAACGAATGCTCAAGAGGCTCATGAAGCTATTCGCCCCACGCATATTTCCACGGTGGAACTTCCTGCAAGTGAGGACTGGTCTGCGCCCGAGCGGAAGTTATATAAACTTATCTGGAATCGGACGCTTCAGAGTGTGATGCCTGCGTGCAGAGGTGAGGACCGCAATGTCTTTATTGTTTGCTTAGGTGACCCTAGCGAAATGGAATGGAAGGCCACATGGCATCGGACCACATTTCCAGGATGGAAACGAGTAGGTCAGGCGCTTGCAAATTTGGATGAAGACGATGAGAAAGATGATACTGAAAACGCGGCATGGACACTTGGCCAAATGCTTCATACGGGCGACTGTATTCAGTGGACTGCAATGGAAGCAGCACCTAAGGAAACACGAGCGAATCCAAGATTCACGGAGGCCACACTTGTTCGGGAATTGGAGCGCTGCGGAATCGGGCGGCCGTCCACATTTGCGCCACTTGTCGACACGATTTTGGAGAAGAAATATGTGGACAAGGTCGACATGGAAGCAAAACAAGTGGCTTTTACGACATATAAGGTGGGTGCGCCCCTTTCGTGGCCGCCTGTAAAAATGAGCGAAATAAGAAGGGTTGGTGCGGAAAAGAATAAACTTGTCCCAACGGCACTCGGGCGTTCTGCGCTAGAATTCTGCATACGGGAATTTAGTGAACTCTTTGAATACGGATTTACGAAGCAGATGGAGGAGCGGCTTGACTTGATTGCTTCAGGTAAGGCCGCGTGGAAGGACCTGTGTCGCGATACATGGGCAGCCTATAGGTCCAAATATGAAGAAATGAAAACTGCGCCGGCCTCTGTTGTACAGACGGGACGCCAGAAGTTATTTGCAGGTGGAATCAAGGCTGTTCAATCCAAAAAACGACCACTTCTTCTTATTGAGGGGTCTACGCCTGAAGAAACTGTATTTTATGGCTGGCCTGGTGCGTCTATTGCATTTTCCGCTATAACAGAAGAGCAGGCTGTAGAGCACGTAGCGGCATGTAAACGAGAGAGGGCACAAGAGGCACTCGGTGATTACGAGGGGACGCCTATGGTGCGCCGAATGGGGCCCTATGGGGCTTATGTGCTGTGTGGGTCCGCTCAAGTTCCTTGGACAGATGTAGACACTGCGGACACGATTCGGGCTAAACTCAAGGCGAAACAGGAGAGTGTTCTACACATACTTGGCCCGTTTGAGTTCCGTAGAGGGCCTTACGGTATCTATATGTTCAAAAAGGATATCGTTGGAAAGGGGCGAAAATTCGTGGGTCTTCCATCAGCAGTAGACCCGAAGGTACTCACACTCCAGGCGGCCACTTCACTCTACCAGGCGGGTTTACAGCAAAAAGCAAAAGCAAAGGCTTACGGCTCTGCCGCAATAAATAAAAACCGGATAAATCAATAGAGGATGTCGTCTAGAAGGGCGAGCGTTTCCAGTATAGGTGGTAAAGAAAAGGATGTGTCAGGGAATTTGGCTTCGATTCCGGGCCCGAAGAAATTTTTAAACGGTTGGACACCTGAACAGGAGCGTCTTATGGGAAAATGGGCGGACGTTGCAGGGTGCTATCGGTGGCTACACGATCGCTCAGAAAAGAAATACACAAAACTCAATATGTACATAACAATTCCCGTAATTATTTTGAGTACTCTTACAGGAACCGCAAATTTTGCGCTAGACAGTTTCATAGAGAGGGACAATTATTCAGCAAAGACCTATGCTCAGGCCACTATTGGTGGCATTAGCATTTTCGCAGGAATTCTAACAACACTTGGTAATTTTTTGCGATTTGCGCAAGGCTCAGAGGCGCATCGCGTTTCTTCTGTAGCCTGGGGCAAATTTCAGCGTCAAATCACCGTTGAAATTTCTATACATCCTAACGACCGTATGGATTGTATGGACTTTCTCCATATTTGTCGACAGGACTTGGACCGCCTAATAGAGCAATCCCCCCCAATATCCGATGACGTGATTGAGATGTTTGAAAAGGAATTCAAGGATGTTGAGAATCTCAATAGGCCCGATATATGCCATGGTCTGGAGCATACGGTTCCTTTCAATTCCACAAAACCCCGTTTGATGAAAATGGTTGCAGATGCAACAATATATTTGAAGCAGCGTAAGAAATTATTGCGGGACGATATTTTACCGGATATTTCAGATAAAATTGCGCTAAATGTGAAAACAGAGGTAGAGGTGGCCCTACAGAAAAAATGGGAAGAATTTGAGAAAAAACATCATGTCGAGCCCCCGCCAACCGAAGAATTTGACAAAAGTACACCCTTCAACTTCAGTGGAAATTGGCGACGTCTTATTGGAATCAATCAACCGGAGCAGACAGCAACAGTAACTCCACAATCGCCGGTGGCCGCGATGAACGAAGTTTCTATGAATGAAATTATAACGAGCACCTCCCCGAAAGATATTGTAATTACAATGAAAGTCACTCCAGAAGAACCTTCTGCACCGCAATTACCGTCAGCAACGGTAGTCTCACATACAGCGACGTTTGATTGAAGATGTTTGGTGTCTAACGGAGTGTAGCGTTATGTGCTGAATTAACGGGATGTGTCGTTAATCTATTCTATCCCCAATTTTTGTAATATCCTCTAAAAAATCGGGACTAATTGTTGCATTTGCAATAGTGCTATCTAGCGGTACAAGTGTTAGGTGTGTTATTTCTGGTGGAGAGCCTGTAGGGATTATTCGGTTCAATAAGAGTTTACATATAGTATCCGGAAATGTTTTATACAGAGAACTTCTTTTTACACTTTTACTTTTATGTGTGAAGTCGAGTAATTTTTCTAAATCACTATAACTGTATATAACCGTTATGTATATTCCCCAGTCTTCAACTTCCATAAAGATTACATCCCTAGGACGCAAGAATTTTGTTAATTTTTCTAGAAAAACGGGGTCAATATCTTCGATATCAAAGAGTTCTTCAATTGTTTCTCTGAGTGCAGTTTCCATGAATGTTTCTTCACCTTGGCGACTTCCTCCCAGACCGCTTATGATAGATTTTCCCTTTTTTTTTTGATATCCGGCAAGCAAGGTTGTTCCATTTGTAAACATACATCCTGCACCTTTGAAATCGTTTCCTTCAGGGGAGGCCCTTTTACTTTTGCTAGTTCTGGGAGGATTGCGTGGTGTAGATACATCATTACCCATTCTACTTTATGGCGCAATATTTTATATTTTAAAATTATTACCGGCTCGGCATGTGCCAAAGTTAGGTACATACTCGGTATGACCTAACTTTGGAATATGCCTAAATTACGGTAAGTAGTTTATGCTAAAATTCTTATATGAATGTAGATGGACGATGGAAATTATGATCCAACAGAAGAAGTAAATGGAACATGTGAAGTATTAAAGGCATTACTACCTCCAGAAAAGGCTAATTTTGTACTTAGTATGTTAAAGTCATGTAGACAATTCATAACACAAGGTGTTTCGGAAATAACACAGTGTAATAATACAATTGGTAAAGTAAATCCGTATTCGTTTGAAAAAAATAATTTAGAAAGTTGTACAAAATGCTATATTTGTGGTTTGCCTATTCTGCATGAGAAAATTGGTGGAATGGCTGCTGAATGTGAGCACGTACTTCCTGTTATTGTAGCCGCAATATATCTTTCATTATATAAAAAAAAGGCCAATAGAGGTTCAGATGAAATAAAACTAGTATATCAATGGGCACATGAAACTTGTAATCAAGAAAAGGGGGCTATATCGCCGTTGTATATGGAACGTCTAGATCTGCCGCCAACGGGAGGCGCAAAGGCCAAAGAGGTGCAAAAGAGGTTGGCCTTTGCGCCTAGAAAATTCTTAAAGACAAAATCATCTGTTTTAAAGAAAAAACCACCTCCAATGAAAAAACCACCTCCGACCGTTTTAGAAATCAAGCAGTTAGAAATGAATGATATTCCATTAAATTTCAGTGAGCAAGAAAAAAAAAAGAATGAGTCTATTCATTTTGATGGAGATGGTTTTAAAGGAGATGTTTTTAAAGTAAATTCTGAAAAAATTAAAGATTTGCTAAGAAGGATATGGCATACACAACGGAAAAATTCTATCTATTTCAAAACACAACTTCAAAGAATTTTTATTAAAGAGGAAACTTTTATTCGAATGCGTGCTCCTTATTTGCAGAATATTTTTCAGGAAATTGCAAATTTTTTGAATGAACGTGCGGCGAATGATGGTTTCGTATTTGGACGTTTGTATGACCTGGCTGGAAAGGCACTTATTGCAGCAGAGGGCTATAATCCAGCAGTCAACGCCCAATTTAATAAACAAATTCCAACATTGAATACGACTATGACTAATACTACAGGATTACAAAAATTGATTGATGCAGCTGAAATTCTATATAGGGAATTTAAAACGATTAGATCAACACAAACTGTTAGTAGGAAAGTGTCGAAGAGCCCCCAGAGTCGGACCACGACCGCGAGGAAATCAAGGGAAAGGGGATCGCTGAATTGGTTGCGGTTCCAGCTAGAAGGAAAAAAACGAGAAGAAAAAGCTGAGAAAAATTTAGCGGAATTTAATAATTTACACGAGTCTACCGCAAACTCAGAAAATAACTCGTTATAATTCAAACGCTAAATGAATTTCAATGATTCTTAATAATAGCACACGCCGTTACAATACCCAAAGTAAATCCAAGAAGCATTCCTTGTGTAAATGCCATGTCTTTTTGGTACATCATCATTAAGATAATCTTCTCGCGCATATTTACGTAAGAAGATTCTCCTTTCTGAAGAATAGGTGGAAAATCCTCTGTATCTGCCATGAGGTGTAAGATTCCCACTCCACCGCTTCAATTTTTAGTAATGCCAAGTACTTAATTTAAGTACTTGGAGGTACTTAACTTAAGCACATCATGGTACATACCGTTAGAAAATTCCTGGCCACGGTCCACTTGGAACTTGCGCAGCAGGTATCGTCGGTTGATTATAGACATGTAGATACAATCCATTTGTTGAAAGCGTGTTATTCAAATAGGACAGGCTAGAAATTCTTACAGTTCCCCCACTAGGAGATGCGTTATCTATTTGATGGTACATAGCGAGATTGACAGTTGGATTGATAGCAATACTTGTGGAAAGTTGATACGAACTAATATTCATGCGAACCGTATCAGTAAATACATTAGACATCGTTCTCGGATAGGAAGTAGTACTTACTTGCTGTGATGTGATATACCGAACATTACTTGTTTCCGGGTAGATTCTATCCGCTTGAATGTACGAGGTTATCTTCTTAATAGATGACATCGGGTCTATAGTATCCGAATCATGTGCCATGTGAGAAAACACGTAATTCGGGTAATACTCTAGAGAAATTTTCGTGTTGAGGTTGGACATATTGATATATTTTGCAATATGTCCTCCTTCAAATTGTATAGAACTCATATGTAGATTTGCACCGGATGTCGACATCTCGTTTCCATCAGATAATGTAAAGGGAATTGAACTCACAAATGATATATTCTGGGGAGAGCAGAATACTGTGGAAAAACTGCTCACAGATAATTTCGCATTATTACGCATTTCTCCGTCTAGAGTGGAATATCCAGCCGCGGAAAATGTACTAATTCCTACAAAAATGGACTGCTTTGTATTTACAGTAGAAAATATGATATCTCTTGCGCCGTAAAATTTTACGGTCGACTGTAAAGATACTGCGCTCATAGCATTTGAATTTGGAATTGAATCTGTATCGGATATCTGCGCTAAACTCCCACCATTCACAACCAGTGGCGGAAATTGGAGTGAGAGCATGAGCGAACTTGTTGTTGGATCCACGTAGGCTCCAAAAGTACTCGGAATAGCCATTGTGCTTACGAGCAGTGTATTATAATTTACATCAGCAGAAAAAGTGGAGGTAAGGTTATTTCCACCAAGAACCGTTTTGAAAGATGACACAGGAAAAATAGAACTTACGGAGTTCCATGTTGTCCCACCCTGTCCGTTCGCTATAAGTATATGATTTCGGGTGATATTTTCATTGTTTGTCTTTTTTACAAATAGACTTTTAATTGATAGGCGTGAAAAACTAGCTGACTGAGATGCCATTCTTATTAAAGAATAGAACTTGTTCCGTATGCTAAAGACGCAAGTGCGAAAAATAAGAGTCTATAAAACCGAAAACGCCAACAGATGTCTTCCTTCCCAGTCAAAATTGTCCTTCTTACAATGGTAAAAAACGAAGAGCGAAATATTCAGCGCCTGTTTTCTTCCGTCGGTTCCTGGATTGACGGTATTGTTCTCTGTGATACAGGCTCTACGGACGGAACGGTACAACTCGCAAAAACGCTTATAGAGGAAATGAAACTGCCCGGAAGAATATATCAGTTTCCGTGGGAGAATTTCGGAAAAAGTCGCACAAATAGTTTCCAGTGTTTTCAGGCGTGGGTAAATAAATACACGAAGTGGGATCCGACAAGGGTATTTTGTCTTCTCTTGGACGGCGATATGGTTCTTCCCAATGAAGAGGGTCTTCATGCAACACTGGGAGAGTTAAATACAAGTTACGGAGGCGTAAATCTACAGCAAAAAAACGGTGGAATCATCTATTATAATACACGTCTTCTTCGTTGCTCCGAGAAATGGCGGTGTATCGGGTCCACGCACGAGTACTGGGAGTGTGAAGCAAAGGCTGTGGAGAATATAAATAAACCGATTATTACGGACATTGGTGACGGAGGGTGTAAGGACAATAAATTCACCCGTGACGCAGCATTACTGGAAGCTGACCTAGTTACTGACCCAACAAATGTACGCACGCATTTCTATCTAGGACAGACCTATATGTCGACCGGGCAACACGAAAAGGCCATACATATTCTCGGACGCCGTATTGAATTGGGGGGCTGGGATGAAGAGCGGTATATAGCACATATATATCGGGGCGACTGTATGAAAACACTCGGGCGACCTCTGGAGTCTGTGGAAGAATGGCTGAAGGCCTGGCAACTCCGTCCGCACCGCACAGAGGCTGCGCTCAGACTCATTACACACTACCGGCAGCAACCAAATATGAATTTTGCGGCGTATATGTACATCGAAAAACTTTTGCAGTTTCAACTTGGGCAGACCGTCGAGGGCAATACTATCTGGAAGCCGCTTGTAAACAATGATATACTATTTGTGAGTCATACGGATATGCGCTTCCAGATTTGGGAAGAAATTGGCATTGTCTCCTTTTACGTGAAAAAAATAGAAGCAGCGCAGTACCGTTTGGACCTGCGCATAATATGTTCCGAAAATGATTTTCAGGAGCGCAATCGCCTTCTAGATTTGTATCAGTGGTATAAATGGCAGATACCATTCGTTCAGCGGGTTCGTCTAGAACTAACAGCGGAGCATGTGCCTTGGCTTGGAGAGGGTACGTGGCGCGCGTTTAATCCGACAATTCGGAAAGAGGGTGACAGATATGTCATGAATCTTCGGCATGCAAATTATCAGACCACGGATGCAAATGTATACACTTATAGAGCGCATCACGGCTCTATTATAACTCGGAACATCGTAGCAGATTTTGGGGCCAAATTCCAAGTCTTGGAGGACCGGCGTAAACCGATAGACCTCGTGATACCGGACCAATACGTTATTAATCGGGGAACGAATATTCACGGAATAGAGGATTGTCGGTGGATGGGCGATTCATCACTCATTGGAACCACGCGACAGTTTCACGAGTCTGATATGAATCGAATGATTCGCGTAGACCTGGACTATAATTCGAGGGGGATTATACGACTGAAGCCACTGGCTGCACCAATTGCTCGAGAAGATCACGACTGCCAGAAGAATTGGTTACCCTTTGTATGGAAGGGGCGCGAATGTTTTGTATACCGAATCAATCCGTTCCAGATCTATACCATGGAGGGTCAGAGAGTATTAGAGTGGAAACCGAAGAGTCCGATTACATTTGATAATTTGCGTGGGTCGGCTGCGCCGGTTCCTTGGAAGTCGGTGGCGTATCCTGGCGAGGAGTGGCTGATGGTTGCGCACTTTTCCTATTATGGAGGCGGTTCCGCGAGTGGTGGTGGGCGGAAATACTATCATCGATTCATAACGCTCGGGGCAGATTTGGTGCCGTCGCGCATTTCCAAGATATTCTGCTTGGGCGATGCGCATATCCAGTATGTGGCGGGCATGTGCGAGTCTTTGACTGCAGGGAATTACGTACTGACAATGGGTGTAAATGACTCAGAGGCGTGGGCTACGGAGGTGGCGGGGTCCGTGGTGGAGGATGCGCTGTTCCAGGAACTTTCTTAAGGATACCGTGATGTGCATAAAATAAGTAACGGCATGTGCCAAAGTTAGGTACACCCAAAGGGTGTACCTAACTTAGCCTACATTCCTACAGTAGCGATGTAGGCACAATATAAGTACCCCCAAAGGGGGTACTTAAGTTCCGCACATCGCGGTACCCCTAAAGGGTGTACTTAACTTTGGGACATCACGTTATTGCGTTTAAGAGGTATTTGAACCGATTATAAGTCGGAATTATAACGCTCACGAGATCCATTTATAGGGGAATATATTGTGTAGACGATAAAAATACGGAATAAATAGGGATGAGTACGCACGACACCGATGGAGGCGGGCCGCTACAGTGGGATTCTAATATAGACCTTTTTCTCGCGGGATGCTGCGACAATGCCAAATGTTATGAGTGGATGCACACGGAGGCCCACTCCATTTTTGAGAGTCGGGCCAAGCATTATATGATTATTATGAATTGTCTGACGGCGGTGGCGGGACTGAGTAATATTATTACAGGCGGGGCGCAGATTGGCACTTTCCAAATCGCCTGGGTTTTCGGTGGAATTTCCGTGCTGGTTTCTACGCTCAATGTCATTCAAGATAAATTAGGATATCAACAGGCAAGCGCCTTGCATAAAAAGAGTGCAAATGAATGGGCGACGATTCGGGCGAAAATCACGGAGGTTCTGACAATTCCTTATGCGGGCCGAAAGGATTGTAAGACATTTTTGCGGTACATTAAGACGGATATACAGCAGGCGACGTTGGAGGGGAATTCCAATATACCGAAAGAATTGCGTGCGGCGTGTTATAATCGGTTTAAGATGATTCCAGAATTTGAAATTCCGGAGATTTGTGGGCAGATGGAGCACACGAAGATTTTTATTCGGGAAAGCCATGTAACGACCCCGCTCTTAGAGGAGCATTCGTGAATCCGCATGGACACATGCCGGTATCCTATACCGTGATCTGCATAAAATAAGTCTCCCATTTAGGGGTACCTATTTTAGACCAATGGGCATTTCAAACCGGCACTTAGGCGAAGAGATTTTTACATGTTGGTTAAATAGCCGGTTTGAAAAACCCTACAGTGTAATTAACTTTAATACTGGGCAATAGACAAAAAAACGGAACAGGTGAGACTTTAACCCACGACCCTTACCCATAACTGACAACGCACGGCCTTCTGTGCTTCTGTCCCCAAATAATAAATAACAACTAAAGTTCTTTCAATTTTTACATTAAAAATTGAAAGAATTTATCTGTTTAACTAGGCTTTAGAATAGATAAAATGACTGCTCAGGAACAGGTGCAAATAGAAACTATCCAAATAGTCGTTAGTAAGAAACAACAAGAAAAGCCTCTAGCCATCCAAATTTTACAGATTGGCAACCAAATATCGAATCTGTTATACGGAAAATCACTTGAGCAATGCTTGGGAAAAAAGCAGAAAATCAGTTCTGTATCCTCTGACTACCATAAACACAGACATTTCTGTATTAAAATGCCGTGTAATCTTGAAGATATAAAAGGCGACAAAAAATCTATAGAAAACTATACCTATATTATAAATATGATAAAACATGGGAAGCAAGAGAAGTTTTCTATAGATATAATCTAATAATTAAACCTCCAGCATATTACTAAGTACGTGCCCGTTTGAAATGTTCAGCGGTCTAAGCCCACATCACTACTTTAGGCGTGTAGGCTAAGTTAGGTACACCCTTTGGGTGTACCTAACTTTGGCACATGCCGTTAGGTGTGTACCTAAGTTTGACACATGCCTGTACATCTACTATGTGGAGACTCCATTACTCCGCATTCGCTGCAGGCTTCTCAGCCGCTACATCCACAACTACCACATCATCCACCTTCTTCAGTAGCTTATCTGAGTATTTTGTTGCCTCCACGAGATACGCATGGTCCTTTGGAAGAAGAGCCTTGACGGCAGACAAGCATGCGGGTAGACAGGCTCTCCAATGTGCGGGCTTTCTCAGATCCAGTTTCCCAGACGCAGCAGAAAGAAGCAGATCCACCGATACGGATACGGCGGACATAACACTTTCCTCAAATGCCCTCTTCGTTTCTGCATCGGCTAATCCAGTCAAAGTGTCTAGTCCACCAGAAGCATCTAGACCCTTCTTGAGTGTCAGAAGGAGCATGGCCTTCTTCTCGGAGCCGGATAGACCGACCAACTTCTGGATCTTCACAACGAGTGTCGTAGCAATCTGAATGACCTCACCGGCGTCCAGAACACCGTCCGCTTTCGCAATAATAAACGCATTACGGGTTTCTTTCACGAGCTCCTCGAGGGGGGTTAGCGACATTTCTATACGATGGATAGTTTTTGTTCCTTAGATGGCTACTTTAAAAGTGTATACGTAGATGCTCATATTCAAGGAATAGCACTCGTGCGCAGAGTAGAGACAGCAGCAGCGATGCGATCTATGGCGGCTGTGAGAGTTCTCGGTATAGGGGCAACCCAGTTTCCAGATGTTGCGGGCATATAAGAGATTGCGGCTGTGTTTATATAGGCATTTGTACCAACTATAGGGGGAATAGAACGATTACCAAATATATATGGAGCTGAATTTGCTGAAGGTAATACAGATGTAATTATTGTGTTATTTGTCCAATTAATTCCATCTCTTGATATTGCAACCACATAATTCAAATAATCTCCTCCTGCAATAAAGATAGAACCATTCCATACAATACTTGCTACACTATTACTAAATAAAGTATTTGCGCTAGATGATGCCGTCCAATTAATTCCATCCGTGGAATATATAATACGATTTGCGGAATAACTCCCAACAACCCAAATTGAGCCGTTCCAAACTATACAATTTACGCCTGCTGGATAAGCAAGCACACCTTGTGTGAGTAGGGCTGCTGCACGAACTGTCCATGTAGTTCCATTGGAAGACGAATAAAGACTTGTACCATTTCCAGCAGATCCTAAAAGTATGATTTGTCCATTTGAAGCAAGTTTACTTGAAACAGAGGGAGAAGGGTCTAAAAGTGTTAACCAAGTAATTCCATCTGTTGAATATATTAATTTAGTAAGATAACCAGCCAAAAAAATAGAGCCATTCCAAGTAACTCCATAAATCACACTATTTAGAATTGCGTATGCAGAAGACGATGCGGTCCAATTTATTCCGTCATAGGAGTATGCAAGTGAGGCGGATGTTCCTTGACCTACTGCTACAAAAACGCTCCCATTCCACGCAACCTGATAGACATTATTGTTTAAAATTGCTGTTCCTGATGCAGATGCAGTCCAATTAATTCCATCATAGCTGTAAGCTAAAGTGCTTGTAGAAGTTACAGCTATAGCTGCAGCAACCCATATTAAACCATTCCAAACAAACCAACTGTTTTGCCCTGTTGAAAAAACGCTGCTAGGCGATTTATACCATTCTATACCATCATATGAATAGGCAAGGCTAGTACTCATCCCGCCCACACAGAATTTAGATGTCACTTGACGATTTATGCGATTTAGATTTGATAAATTTGGAATACGACGGCTTGCAACTGAAGAACCATCTGTAGTAGCGACTGCAGTATTTGCAGATGTGAGAGCAGACCAAGTTATTCCATCTGTGGAAGTAACAAATGCATATGAACCGTAACCAGTAGAAGCAACAAATCGTATCCCGTTCCACCCTATACTGTTTCCCGCAGCTGTAATGAGTGAATTTCCACTTGCAGATGCCGTCCAAGTAATTCCATCGGAAGAATATATGACACGATTTGTAGAATTATAGGCACCTAAGATAACCCATCTAATTCCATTCCACGCAGCACCTGCCACAGCATTTCCATTCCCTATTAAACTTGAAGCAGAGGCTGATGCCGTCCAAAATAATCCATCATAGGAATATATTACTTGGTAATTCGCAGTTGAACCTAAACCTAACCAAATTGTTCCATTCCAAACATACTTATTAATATAGGCGTTCGGCGCACTCGTATTTAAATTCCATAAAATTCCGTCATACGAATATAAGTGATAATTTTGAACACCGCCTGCATAGGATGAAGCAATAGAAATGAATCCATTGGAGCCGACAGCGGTTCCTTCTATATTATATATGAAGGTAGCAAGCCCACTTCTAGTAACGTCGGTATTTATCCAATTAATTCCATCATAGGAATAGATAATTGCTGCATTATTAACTCCACTGATTGCTGTACTTAAACCAACAGCAATCCATACATTTCCATTCCATACAAGATCAGTACATCTAGTATTCAAAAGAGATACAGCAGAAGATGCAACAGTCCAATTAATTCCATCAAATGAATAAGATATAGTATTCGAAGAACTATATTTACCGGATACCCATACATATCCATTCCAAACTGTCACTCGAAATCCGTAATTCTGTGAAATTGTAGATGCAGATACAAGCCACGTAAGTCCATCATATGAATATATTATTTTCGAGGAAATGTCCCCACCGGATGCGACCATGAAATTCTCCGTCAGTGCGTTTGAAGCTGGACCTGTTGCGCCCGTATTCCCGGTTGGACCACCTGAAGGACCTGTAGGACCAGTTGCGCCTGTTGATGTGGCTGCGCCATCTCTCCCAGTAGGACCTGTTGCGCCTGTGGGGCCTGTTGCGCCTGTGGGGCCTGTAGAGCCTGTAGGTCCTGTTACCCCTGTTGCTCCTGTTCCGCCTGTTTCTCCTGTTGGACCTGTTGCTCCTGTTGGACCTGTTGTTCCTATTGGACCTGTTACTCCTGTTGGACCTGTTGCACCTGTTGGACCTGTTGCACCTGTTGGACCTGTTGTTCCTGTTGGACCTGTTAC